>ODAJ014792909.1_pt1 | contig 19228 bp, 7 predicted proteins | sample 1539241 | NCBI WGS metagenome assembly ODAJ01 (sample SAMN02144231, study PRJEB22623) | gut metagenome | biome: sheep rumen | host: Ovis aries | place: New Zealand | reverse complement strand
TCCACCAGCGCCCTGCAGATAAAGCGGTCGGAGCCCGAAACGACGTAGAAGGTAAAGCCGTTGGCCTTCAGATAGTCGAACACCTGCAGCATGGGCTTGTAGAAGCTCTGTCCGTAGGTCATGCCCTTGAAGCCGTTGGCCTGCTTGGCGGCATACGCCTTGACATAGGCATCAAACTCGGCCAGCGTCATGCCGGCATAGGCCTTCGCTGCCGCCCGTGCGTGCTTCATGTCGAAATGCGACGGCAGCGCCTTGCCGTTCCTGACAAAGTCCCTGATCTCCTGGGCCGTCTCCTTCACGTCGTCTGGCGCCTTGTCCTTATACGAAGCGTCCTCCAGCACCCGTTCCTCCAGCATGTTGTACTCGAAATAAGTCGGATAGAGCTCGCCCACGAAGGTGCCGTCCATGTCGAATGTCGCAATGCGGTCCTCCTGCTTGATGAAGTTCGCAGAGGAGGGGTTGGTCACGTCTTCCACATACGCCTGCAGGGCAGTCACGGCTTCACAAGTGTTCCACAGCGTCAGATAGTTTTTCTCTGACGGCTTCACCACGTTATCGTCTGAGGTACAGCCGCTGAGGACAGTAACGACAACGATAATAATCGGAAATAGAAGTTTCTTCATAAGTGCATTAACTATTATAATTAGTAATTCGCCGACAAAGGTACAAAAACTCCGTGAAACTCTTTCAAAATCGCCCTGCTTTTTAGTCAAAAATTGCCCTCTATTTTAATTCAAGTGATATTTTACTGTTTTCTGCCGCAGAGGGACCTATAGCTATTGTGAAGATACCAGGTTCACAGCCCCAGTTGTAAGCCTCATCATAGAAAGAGAGCAAATCTTTGTCAACGCTGAAGGTGACCGTCTGTTTCTCGCCGGCTTTCAAATGAATGCGGCGGAAGCCGCGCAGCTCTTTCACGGGACGCGTCATCGAAGCATAGTTGTCGGTGATATATAGCTGTATCACCTCGTCACCGTCACGCAACCCAGTATTCTGGATATCTACACTGACGGTGGCCGTTTCCGAAGAAGTCATCTCTGTCTTGTCAATGCGCAGGTTGTTATACTCAAATGTTGTGTAGCTCAGACCGTAACCGAACGGGTGCAGCTCAGGAGAGCCGCCACCAAGATTATATCCTAAACGCGAAGAGGGCTTATGGTTATAGTAGGCCGGCAGATGGCCTGCGTCGCGCGGATAAGAGATGGGTAGCTTTCCGCTGGGATTGATATCGCCGAATAGGGCATCGATCATGGCATAGCCACCCTCCTGCCCCAAATACCAGCACTGCATCACGGCTGGTACCAGCAACTCCAGTTCCTGAATATTGTATGTGGTACCACCATTCACAAAGGCGCATGTAGGTTTGTCTAAAGCTGCTATCTCGCGGATGAGTTCTTTCTGTCCGGCTATCAGCTCCAGTGAACTCAGGTCGCCCTTCGCCTCCCAGCCGTAGGCCTCCCGGCTCATACTCTCGTTGCCACCAACGAAGAGCACTACATAGTCGGCCTGTTTAGCTGTCTCTACAGCCTGACGGATCTTTGTGGCATTATCCTCGTAGGACAGCGGATGGATCACCAGCGGATAGGGACTGTGCTCCTGCGTTAATCGACATCCTTCGGCATAGAGTATCTCCATCTGTTGACCATATTTCTCGCGGATCGCACGTAACGGACTAATGGTGTCCTTTGGATAGCCAGAATAGCCACCAAGAATGCAGCGGTCGGCATTCGGTCCAATCAATGCAATCTTCTTCACCTTATTCTTATCCAGCGGCAGAAACTGGTTATCGTTCTTCAGCAGCACCATCGCCTCTGCGGCAGCCCGATAAGCAATCTGCCTGTGAGCCTCACAACCATTGACGGCATCTGCCCGCTGAGGGTCAACATACGGGTGATCAAAAAGCCCCAAACGGAACTTGTTCACAAGCACATGCATCACAGCCCTGTCAATGACCGCCATTGACACTTTGCCTTGCTCCACGCACTCCTTCAGATGGACAAAGGTCTCCGGATTAGGCAGCTCCACATCCACACCGGCATTGATACAGGCTGCAGCGGCATCAGCCTTGGTAGGAGCCATTTTATCGGTATCGTAGGTACGGAAGATACCGCTATAATCCGATACCACCGTTCCTTTATAGCCAAACTCCCCGCGCAGGATATCCTGCAGCAGATGTTTGTTGGCATGGGCGGGCTTACCCCAGATTTCATTGTAAGTCACCATGATGTAAAATGGGTCGCACTGACGAATAACCTCACGGAACGGATAGAGGAACTGACTGCGGGCCTCATGCTCATCAATGAAACTCGGTGCTGTATTATGTCCACCCTCGGGCTGACCATGCACACCGAAATGTTTCAGCGTCACGCCGACATGACTACCGTCCAGATAGCCTCTGGCATCGGGCTTTCCCTGCATGGCACTGACAGCGGCAATACCAATCTGTGCATTCAGGTAGGGATCTTCGCCCCATGTCTCTTCAGTTCGGCCCCAGCGAGGTTCACGCACCATATCGAGTACAGGCCCAAGCGACTGATAGGCTCCACGACTACGCATCTCCAAAGCGGTAGCCGCATAAACTTGCCTGATTAAATTCAAATCCCACGTTGAAGCCAAAGCAATGGGAACTGGCTGGTTTGTGGCTTCCTGTGTCCACACGCCATGCACGCCCTCATCATGCATCACGACGGGAATGCCGAGTCTTGTCTGCTCCACGAAATATTTCTGGATGGCATTATATTGCTCGGCTCCCTGCAGGGCCGGATAGGCTTGGTGGTTCTGCTTGATGTCTGGGCCGAGGTATTCGTTGGGGCGCACCATCTCGCCCAAGCCATTGGGAAAATATTCCTTGGCTAACTTGGCGTCAAACTTTCCATCAGGAAAGACCACTTTCTTATTGTCGCCCCACACGCACTGTAGCTGCATGATCTTCTCGTCGAGCGTCATGCGACCGAGCAGATCCTTGGCCCGCTCCTGCGGGGTCAGGCTGCTGTCCTTATATGGCAGTTTCTCTGCTGATACCGTCATCGCCAGCAACAACAATATTATAATATTAAATGTCTTCTTCATCATCATTATCTTTTTACTCTTCACTATTTATAGTCTTCTATTCTCCATTCGTCCTTCCATTCAATCTGCGGCTTGCCGTTCTTGAAGACGATAGGCAGGAACACGTAGGTGGCATTATAAGTTACATCCCAGCCTACGCGTACACTGTTCCGTTTGTCCTTGGTCTTCGGCTCCGAAAAATCCTGGGGAAATGGCTGGTGATTCTTGTATTTCGTAATCATCCTCTTTACCTCCTCAGCGGGTAATGTGGTGTTGGCAATCTGGGGCATCCAGCGGTCAGCCACAGCCACATAGAGGTTCCGTCCTGAAATCTTCACCACATCGGTTATCTGTGAACAAAACGAATGATTGTACTTGTCTGTCGGATGCGGATTGCCCAGGTCCCTATACTGGCCGTGATAGTCGGTAAACGATGCAATCATCGACACATTAGGTACATAGCCCGTCGTTCCCGAACTGAACATATAGTGCTTGCCCTGATGCACGAAATGGGTCGGGGCCTCGCGGGTGAAGGGCGGACGCCTGCCGACGAAGTGGTTGGAGTACTTCGGCGTCACGTCCAGGCAGTCATCGGTCAGTTCCGCACAAATCAGTTCCCAGTGTGGGCGTTCAAACCACACATAGCCTTTCTGTGTCTCAGGGTCGACATACATATCAAAGTCACCTACACCGTAGCCCTCCGGCTTCAGCGAGCGCACATATCTGTAAGGTCCGAGGATGTCGTCAGCCTCGAGGATGACGAAGTAGCCGTCCTCATCCATCGACTTGATCCAGCAGACATATTTACCCGTCTTAGGGGCATAGACGATGTGCGGGCGGTCGAGCGTCTGTGAATAGTGCAGCGGCGACAGATAGTCGGTCGTGTCGGGCTCAATGATCAGTCCACAGTCTTCCCAGTTGTAGAAGTCCTTCGAGCGATAACAGCGGATGCCATACGTCCACACGTGGCTGCCATGCGTTGTCAGTTCTTTGTTCTCACCATACCAATAATAGGTACCATCCTTCTCCATTACTTGGAAGCCATGTGCCTGAATAGGCTTGCCATTGGTATCGAGCCAGATCTGCCCTGGTTTGATAGAAGTGTAGGGTAATGGATTCTCCTGAACCAACAGGATATCCACCGGCCCCATCAGTCCTGCAGGCAGCAGTTCTGAGTCTGGACGGTAGAAATGCTCAAAGGCACTATAGGTATATTTCTTTTGGCAGTCGGGCTGCTTGTCACCGATGATACGGTTGGCCCACTGATTGATGACACGGATTTCAAAATCGTTCGTACCAGGCTTCAGTGCTTCCGTGATGTCCACCTTGTAAGGAGCTTTCCATAACACACCGAGGTTCCGGCCATTGACAATCACTTCAGCCATACAGCCCACCTTCCCTAAATCGAGGACAAACCGGCCCTGCTTCAGTTCAGGTTCAGACGTCAGTACATTGTTCTTATAGACAGTCGTCCCGGAATAGTATTTAATACCCTTATTATCTGACTCAGTATATGAAATGAGTTTATTGAACGTTGTCTCTCCCGGGCCTCCCCAAGTCTCGTCAAACCGAACCGTCCAAGGCGTATCAATATGACGGAAGAGGATTTCCTGCTTTTCTGGAACGATGACCTTAGTCTGCTCAGTTTTTCCGCTGAACACTACAAACACTGCATCATTCTCCACCAGGTTCAGACGGACTACAGTCTCGCCATTTTTGATTTCGTATGAGACATCCTCCGTCTCTCCTGTCTCGGGATGCCAGAGTGTCGGTTTCAGCCCGCTGACACGGAAGTATACGTCGATGCTACGCGCTTCATCACGACGGTTGTTCACCCAATAGATTTCACCCTCTGCCGATGTCCGATGAACGTAGCGCAGATCTTTCATCCCGTCTGCCATCACGTCGGGCCTGATGTTGCTAAGCGCCTCCCCAACAGTCTGGGTCTTCAGGTCAAAGATTGGTGCGCCTTGCCGTTTCAGGGCATCCAGTTTCTGCTGCACCTCGGCCGAAACGTGGATGCAGTTCTTATCGATGATGAGCACCTGATACTGGTTGCCAGAAGGAGTCACGAAATGCTGTCCGTCGTATGAGATCAGGTTCAGCAGGGCCTCCTTGTTCAGATAGTCATAGTTATAGCAGGCAGGTATCTCTGGATGCCTGTGGGCAAAGAGGCTCGTCACCACATCGTCCTCACCATAGTAATAGAGAATGTCAGCCACGTTCCTGCCCTGTTGCAGCATATAGCTGGAACGGGCAAGATAATCTGTCCAAGGCTTGGCCTGCTCTGCCCAGGTCTCATGACGGTTAAACCATTGGCCGAAGATCAGCAGCCCCAGACCAGGCTTCTTGTCATCTATGGGCTGATGAGTGCTTTCGTGAATCACGAAGCGGTTCACACCGTTAGCCATCTCCAAGTCTGCCGTAGCCTTCAGGTTGCCAGGGAAATAACTATAGGCGCCACCGTCCAGACCGTTGGCAGTCAGCGACTCGGCTGCCACGTACTTCTTTCCATAGAGATGTGCCACTGATGCCGACTCATGGATATCACTCTCAGCCATCATCGACGAAGAGTTGGCAGATTTCTGCCCCGGAACCACAGTCCACATGGCTGCCATCGGTATGTCGGCCTTACTCTTAGCCGACATGCCGTCTACCAAGTAGAGCCTTCCGTTCTCATGTGACTCGAAATAAGTACCCAAGCCATACTTCTTGGCGATGCGATCGGCATTGGCATACATACATTCCTCTATCAGCTCACCGATGGTGGTGCGCCAGTCGAAAAGGAACTGTTCACTGCGCTCAGCACTCTCGATGATGCGCCCAGTCAACACGGGGAGCCATTTCAGCAGACTATAACCGCGACGCTTCTCAAACTCCTGGGGCATCTTCGGTGTCCAGGTCTCCCAGCCGGCCTCATAGCTGTCGATGAGGAGATACTGTAGGCCACGTTTGCCCATCAGTCCTCCGGTAGCATCCTGGTAAGTCTTCAGGTAGTATTCAAGGAAGTTGGTAAAGGCATCTTTATCTATCTTCGTCACCTCCAGTCCTGTAGCTTCCGGAGAGGCGGGATGGTTCTCCTTACCTGTCAGCGAATAGCCGAAGCGGTAGATCGTCCACTCACCCTTTGGGGCATCCCATACTAGGTTCCCGTCGGCATCCACCTTGTCGGTGAGGTCTATCACATCGTTCGCCGTGACCAGTTCCCCTGCTGATGCTGTCGTCTGATGCTCCATCAGGTCTGACGGGGTGGCATAGCCGGCCTTCTCCTCAGCGTGATTGATCTTTGCGACGGTATAGAGCATCAGTTCTGCCACTGGTGTCGACTTGGGCTGCTCCTGCTTATTGGGGTTCAGGGCCGCATAGATATCGATGACAACCGGATTGTCGAAGACTACTCGGAAATACTTCGCTCTTGTCGGCTCAAAGGCAATGGTCTGACGGGCAGCGCCACCATGGGGAATGTCGCACACCCGACGGAATGTCTTGCCATCGTCGCTTACCTCCAGATGTTTGGTGACAGGGGCTGGGGCTGCTGCCCATTCGCTGCGAACGCTCCCGTCAGCAACACTTAACGCCTTGATGGTCTGGGGCTTCTTGAACTCATACTGTATCCAGGCATAGCCTTTCTCGTTGTCAGCAGGAAGGCTCTCCGCCTTTGCCAGATCCCCATCGCTCAACTGTTCCAGTGTAAAGTGTCCGCCACTCGACGTCACCTTGGCTCCCAATTCCTTCATGGTCTTGTCGGCCATGCTACGCCTTACCGCCAGCACATAAAGATCCTTATACCACTCCTTTTGGCGATCAGCCTCGGTGAAAGTGGCAGAGTTGGATCCAAGAGGCACATTCTGGAAGAATCCCGTGGTCGTAAAGGGGGCAGGCAATACCATATTCAGCCGTTTGCCGCCCTTCACGTTCATCTCCCGCCATGTCAGTTTCTTCATGGCCTGCTCAGGCTTTACCCACGGCCCACCCGTATTACTCCAGCCCGGACAGGCTGCCGTCGCCACCTCCATCCCAAAGGAGTCAGCCAGCATCACGGCATAGCGGAAGGCATCCTTCCACTCAGGCGACATATAGGTGAGGCGTTTCTCCACCACCTGCGGCGTAGCCATACCGGCATCGAAGTTGTGAAAGCCGCCAATGCCCACACGGTGCATCCATTCGATATCCTTGCGGATGCCGTCCTTTGTGATGTTACCGTTCATCCAATGCCACCAAACGCGAGGGCGTGCCTCCTGTGGAGGAGTCTGGAAACCTTTTTTCAGGTCTTGTGCTGATACTGCTGATGCCACCATCAGCAGTATCGCTATTTTCTTTATTCGCATTTTATTTGGTTTTTAGTTCATTCCTACCGGATGCCAGCGCGTACTCCTTTTCCTTCCAGACCAGTGTACCCGTTGTCTGCTCTGGTATTATAATAACGGCGGAAAGTCCCTTTTTATTTTGTTCATACGATACTTTTATGATACCATTGGGATGGGGTATCTCACCGCCAATCTTCTGGATGTCACCAAGATGGGGCTCTATCCTGACTTTCGAGAAACCAGGCGCGTCGCTGTCAATGCCTAAGATGGTGCGGAAGAACTCAATGTTCGGACTGGCTCCCCAGGCGTGGCAGTCGCTGCGGGTACCATCCACGTCGGAGGTCTCACCCCATGTGGTCAGCCCCATGCGTATGTTCTCACGCCACTTGTCGAGCCACTGCAGATAGTGGTCGCCCAGTCCTGCCATTGTCATGGCTTGGTGCACATAGAACTTAAAATAGATTGAAGCGGGTGCCAGTGTGGCGTCACTCTCCAATTTTCTGGCGATAGCCAGTGCTCGCTCGCCCGTAGCCACTCCTGCCACGATAGCCATCGCGTTGGCATGCTGCGAGTAGGCATCCTTTTCTGTATGGTCTGAATACAGGCCACGCACCGGATCCCAGTAGTTCGCCTCGACGGATGCAGCCAACTGTGCTGCACGCTCCTCATAGATACCTGCCAGTTCCTTCAGTCCTAACTGCCGTTCCAAGTCGGCTGCCAACTGGTAGGCATAGAGCAGTTGCAGGTCCATCACGCAACTGCCGCCGTCCTGTCCAGGCAGACAGACACCTCCTGTCCATGCTTTCTCGCCATCCACCCAGTCGGTGAAGTTCCAGCCCGGCAGGTCTTTCAATCGTCCGTCGGCCATCTGAAAACGGTGGAAATAATGAAGGATGGCTCGCATGCCCGTCAGTTTGTCGGCAATGAAAGCCTGCTGCCGTGCATACATCATGTAGTCGTGAAGCGAGTAGATGTAGTGCAGAGCGTACGGGGTGATATACTGTGGTGTCTTGGCCGGATAGCGGCTCTGGGTCACTCCCTCGGTATTGCGCGATTCGTCGGCCAGGTTCAGATAATTGCGAATAAAGGCATCATCCCCTACATTGAATAGAGTCACCAGCATCTGGATGCGAGCATCACCGAAGTACTGCAACTGTTCGTAATAGGGGCAGTCTGTATAGGTCTCCCATGTGCAGAGCTTGGCCGTGCGCCAGCCGATGGTCAGGAAGTCTTGCAACTCCTTGCTGTCTGTATCGAGCTGCGCCTTCAGTTCAAACGGATAGCCGGTAGCCTCTCCATAGAGGTCGTTGATGGTCAGCGGCTCGTCGGCAGTCTTTACCTTCACTTGCACATAGCGATAGGTACGAAACGACAGGGTCGTAAACTGCTGGCCGTCCTGTCCATTGGAGATGATCTCATCCTCCCGTCCTATCATCTTCTTGCCCTTTGTCTCATTGCGGTTACCCTTGTGCGGATATTCCGAAAAGAGACTCTCCTGATAGACCAGTGTGATATGGCAGTCCTTTCCCCCGCTGAAGTTCATGGTCAAGTAGGCATTAGTAAGCACCCGGTTGTCAAGCAGGATGGTCTTCTCCGAGTGGGCAGGAATTGTTTTGGCCTCAAAGCCTAGTGTATGCTCTTCCTTCAGCTCGCGTGGCTGGATGATGGACGGCTGAACGACCCATGCGGGGTACATGGCAGTAATACCCATACCCCCCACTGCATCCACGGGGATAGCGGGTGTCACGATGGCGGCTGGCTGCCACTCACCAGGCTTCTGGTTCATATCCACCAGTTCGCCAGGCCCTGTCACCATATAGTTAAGTCTCGGCAGTTCGTAGTCTTTGGGCGAATAGCGTAGGTCCTGCCTGCACAGCCAACTCTCGTTAGTGTTCAGACTGGCAGCCTCTCCCTGCCCCTGAAGCAGGAAAGCGGTCTGTGCCGACATGTTGGCTTCCGAACGGTCCTTGCCCTCGTTCCATACAATGGCTCTGACGGTATTCCGGCCCACTTTCATGTAGGGGGCCAAATCGACCGTTTCGTAGTTCCAGTGCGTCAAGTCGCCACGCGCCGGACCGATGGACACCAGTCGGTCGTTGACGAACAACTTATATCGGTTGTCGCCCGTCACAAAGACAGTGTACTGCGGTGGCACTGCAGTGAGGCTGATTTCCTTTTGAAACTCATATACGCCGTAGTCGGTCGCACCGATACCGGGCAAGGTAACCCAGGAGGCTTTCCACAGACTAATCTGCCGGACACTCTCCTGGGCCATACCAGCCAAACCAACTACAAATATAACCAATAAAAAGACTAACCTCTTCATCATTTCACCACCACTCTTACCTTACCTAAATTTGCGATACATGTATAGGGTGTCTTTGCATCACCCTTGCGCTCAGAATATACCTTCACGGTGGGGAAATAAGTGCCAGCCTTGTCATAGCTGACAACTTGCTCAAACTCCACGCGCTCACCGTCGGCACTATATTTGGCCTTGCTCATATCTACAGGCTGCGTGAACTCCTTGGAGCCGTCTATGCACCAGTCGGCACGAACCACCTTACCTGTACCTTTAGGCACATCGACCGTCACGTGGATGGTCACCTGCTCACCGGGCTTCACATCAGCCCGTTCCTTTCCGTTGATCGTGGCGTATGGCACTGGCTGGATACCGCCACGCTGCTTACCATCAACACCAAGAATCACCTGACCATCCTCCACCTCATAAGTTGAAGTATGCGAGGGGGCAATACCCTTCTCAACCCAGTCGCTTACATCGAGCAAAGCTTGATATAGGGTCGTCGTGTAATCCACCACTTCCGTGGGATCATCCTCTCCGCCGTGTGTCGCACGATCGGTGTACCAGAGACGGAAGTTGTCATCTGTAGCATTGCCCAGGAACTCGGTGACGTGCTTACGATACCAGTCACCCTGCCATGCGAAGGCCTCACGGTCCCACACCGAACAGCAGAGAATCATCTTGCCGTGAATCTTACCCGTCGGCAGACAACCAGCTGCACCGCGCGTAAACATCGGCCCTAAAAGCATCGGACGCTGAGGATAGATTGGCTGGTCATTATAGCCCCGGAACTGGTTCCACACATAATAGTCCTTAGTCGGTACCTGATGGCGGTAGTAGGTCTCCACAGCGAGCCAGTCACTGTTATCGACCTGTACACTGTCACCGACATTCAGCAGCGGCAATAACTGCGGCTGGTTCACAGCGGCCAAAGTCACATAGCCGCCCTTGGCACCCGTAATCTGTAACTGCTGTCCTTTGCCTTTGCCCGAGAGCATCATTAGTTCACCACCTAAGGTTGGCATGTCCACCTTCTGGTCTATCTCGTAAGCCACAGGTTTTTCCTTAATCTCGCTCCCCATGCTGGCCCATGCCCTGTCTGCACTGCCACGATCTGCTTCTGAAAGCGGCGCCACTAATCCTAATTGCTCCGCTTCCGTCTGTCCGATGATGCGCTTTATCACAGTCTTCGCCTGGATGTGGTCACGCTGTAGTGACGGCGGGTTGTCATAACCGAAATAGCCGGGTTTGTTCCAGAAATCCTCACGAAAGTATTTCTGATCCATCGCTACCACAGAACGATAAAGCACCAGGAATCCATGGGCATCCATATATTTCCAGCCATACCATGACTTGAGGGGGAAACCCATACTTGACACCTCATGCAACACCTGCCTCTGCTCAGTGGTCAACGTTGCGTACGGATCACCGCTGCCACCTGGTTCCAAAGCATCTACGATGTCATCCATCTTGTCACGAAGCATACGCAGGGCATACATCCTCGCGGCAAAGACATTCGGGATGGCCTGCGGGGAACCGAGAACAAACGGTACGGCACCGTCCCAGACACCTTCGGTTGACTCCATCGAGCCCGTCGTACGATAGGCACCGCCACTGCCACCAAAGCAATAGCCGTAGGGACGTTCACAGCCATATATCAATTGGGCAATATGACGAGAGAACTGCGCACAGGCAGCATTGGCGCGATAGGCTCCGATGGAAGGGTCTTTTCGTGTCGTCGGGTCGGCAAAGTCGAGCTTGCCACCCTCATTGGTCTCCACGAAATAAGCCCCATGCTCGATACTGAAGCCAATCGGACTGGCAGCATAGTAGTTCTGCGCCGATGTCTCACTGTCGGGGAACGGGGTGATATACTGGAAGAATCGCCCCGTAAAGTCACTCTTGTCGAGGGGGAAATAGAACGAGAAGCGCGTGCCGTCGTCAAAGCCGCCATGCACATAACGGCACTTTACGGGCTTCGTGATGACTTTGTCTACATCCACGAACGGATTTTTGAATTGCGTGTCCTCACAGACGAACGCGAACTTCTGTCCTTTCAGACTCTTGGCTGACGCACTGCCACAAAGCAATACGGCCAGCAGGATGAATATGGTCTTTAGTCTCATTATTCTATACTTCAATATTTAATCTTATCTTTATTCCAACGCTCGTGCAGCATATGAGCAGCCATCTTAGGCTTGCGATCCTGCGTAAACACTCCTTTGAAATTCTTGGCAGCCACGCGGAACATAGCCTGGCCCGTCGTAAAGTCGGCGAAGTTCCAGATGTGCATGCCAGCCACATAGTCCTTCGTATTCGCCAAGTTCAGATAGTCCGTAATGAAGTTACACTGAAATTCCTCCGAGAACATCACAGCATACTCCGAGTGCTCGCCAGCAATTGCATCAGCCCCGAACTCTGTCATGATGATTGGTTTATGATAAAGCCCCCAGATGCGCTCCAGTTCGCCGTCGAGAATCTTAATGGCACCATTCATGTCGCCAGGGTTGGTGTACCAGCCATAATATCGGTTGATACAGATGATGTCACAGACACCCAACCAACTGGCAGGTCCTCCGGAGACACCTACAAATGAAGCAAGGCGCGTCGGATCCATTTCCTTGGCCTGTTTCACCAGACCGCCCAGGAACTGGATGGCCTGCTGGTTCTCGCGGTCATCCCCCTTCTGTTCCTTGCCGTCGTAGTTAGCACCGCCCATGCCCTTATAGCTTGGCTCGTTGGCGACACTCCAGATGATAACCGACGGATGGTTCTTGTCGCGGCGGATCATCTCCTCCAAATACTGGTCGCAGACAGCACGGCGGCGGTCGATATTATCCTGCTCATCATAAAAGTATAGACCTACCGACGGCATTTCGTCGATGATCAGAAAACCGAGTCGGTCGGCCATGTCATAAACACTCTCGTCGTATGGATAGTGTGAGGTACGGAAAGAGTTTGCCCCCGTCCAGCGCATCAGTTCAAAGTCCTTCACAGCCACTGGCTGAGCGAAGGCACGCCCGAAGATGGGAAATCCTTCATGCTTGCCAAAGCCACGCAGATGGATAGGCTTACCATTGAGCAGCAACTGACTCCCTTCAACTGCAATTGTACGAACACCTGTCTGACAACGGTAGGCATCCACCGTCTTGCCGCCATCCTTCAGTTCCACGGTCGTCTCATAGAGATAAGGATGCTCTGGCGACCACAACTGCACATTAGGGATTTGCACCTTTACTGTCGCGGTATTACCCGAGAAAGAGAAAGACTTGCTGACGGTCTTGCCATCCTCTCCCTTCAAGGTGACGCTGCCACCTTTGGCCGTGCCACTCTTCTCTACCTTCAGCGTAACAGTTCCGTCAAGCTGAGTCGTAACGGTCACGTCCTTCAGACTACTCTTCTTAGGTACTGTATAGAGTATGACATCACGATGTAAGCCACCGAAAGGGAAGAAGTCGTAATTAGTCGCTGGATAGTTACGCATAGAAGCCCTGACATTTCCGAGTGGTACGCGGTCAGCCCGTAACTCGTTGTCAATCTCAATCGTGATACGGTTCAGCTCACCGAATTTTACCAGACCGCTGATGTCGAAGGCGAATGGCAGGTGACCACCCTCATGCATACCGACAGACTGACCGTTAACCCACACCTTAGCCTGATAGTTAGCACTGCCAATACGCAGCACTACGCGTTCAGTCTTCCAAGCTAATGGCACAAAGGTCTCACGCTCATACCAAACACGTCCTAAGTAGTTATGCAGACCTTCTTTCTGGTCGTTCCAACTGCCAGGCACTGCAATGGGAGATCCGCCTGTGAGACCAGCAAACCACTGCTGTCTGACACCAACAGCCTGTTCATCGGTACGGAAATTCCATACGCCAGACAGGCTGAGCACGTTACGGTATTCATTCTGTTGTGGCTGCAAGGCAATGTCGCTGGCATCGGCCTTTGGCATCTCTGCCCCACATACTGTCATAGCGGCCAACAATATTGAAATCATTGTATATAATCGTCTCATACCTTTTCTTTAAAGCGTAGATTCGCAGGGAATACTGCCTCCCGACACTACCCCTACGAATCCACTCATGAAATTACTAACTATTAAACTAAAAACTACTGATTTACCATCCTGGATTCTGCTGGAGACTTGGGTTATTGTTGATGTCACTGCCGGGGATGGGGAACAGTTCATTCTTTCCTGCCTTGAAACCAACACCGACAGCAGGTGTCTCCAGAACATTATATTCAGACGGGCTCTGGATGGTTGTATTATCGCCATTCTTGTAGCCCAGGAACTTATATTCCATCTTACCGCTGTTTGCCAGTACTGAAGCTGCATCACCCCAGCGCACAAGGTCGATGAAACGTATGCCTTCGTAGAAGAGTTCTGCCTCGCGCTCGGCCTTCACACCATAGTCAGCATTGTCCATATCGAGTGCAGGCGCATCGGCCAGACCAGCACGGCGGCGCACCTGGTTCAGGGCCTCCAGTCCGCTCATGGCTCCCTGGCTACCGCCCATAGCCACAGCCTCGGCATAGTTCAGCAATACCTCTGAATAGCGCATGTAGACAAGGTTCTTCTTTGAGAATTGATAATAGATGAAGCCACCACCCACGATGTCGGCCTGCATCGGCTGATATTTCACGTTGAAATAACCCTGACAATTAACCACCTGACCTGTCACGCCTTTTGCGCCGCTGAAGCTATAGACCGTCTCATCAAGCAGGTCCTCATAGGCTGCCAACGTACCACGATAGCGGTTTGATTTCTTTCCGTCGGCAGTCACATCATGTTTAGCCATGAACTGTCCGAAAGCAGCTGATACACCAGCTCCGTAACCCCAAGCCTGACTCTGGCTCCAGTCATCAGGCACAGCAATCTGACCTGTTGGCAGTCCGAAGCAGGGCACGTCGAAACGTCCTTCTTGTGCTGAAGCATTAGCAGGATCATCGTTGAAGTCATATTCCCAGATGTTCTCAGCAGAGAAATCGGTCAGGCTGCTGCGCAAGGCAGTAAAGTCGGGTTCAAGCGCATATTTGTTTGTTGCAATCACATTGTTATAAAGCATCTGTGCAGCCTCATTGTATTTCTTCTCCCAGAGATAAGCCTTACCTAAGTAAGCATAGACAGCTTCACGAGTGAGACGTCCGCCAATAGCAGCCTGCCCGTCGGCACTGCCCTTCGAAGGGAGTACATTGGCAGCAGCCTGAAGCTCACTCTCAATGAATGCCCAGCTCTCAGCAGCAGGAGTGTTGCCCTCATTGCCTGTCATCACATGGTCTGCCAACGGAGGATTACCAAAAAGCTGCACCAGATTCATCATCGCAATGGCACGAATAGCACGAGCCTCGGCTACGGCACGGTTCTTTACTGCCTCACTGGCTGTCGTATTATTAGGCACATTATCAATAATCATCGTACACCAGTAAGCTTGTTTATAATAGTAGGCCCACACCATCGAATAAGTCACGCTCTCCGATGTCTCGTCATATTTATAGTATTCAGCCAACTCGCCGCCCATACGGCCCAGTTCGAAGCGCATACTCTTGGCACAGTCGGTCGTGTTTCCACCCATAGAATACCAGTTAAACGCATCACCATGCACCTTGCTGTATACGGCGGCAATCAGCGAGTTCACATCCTCGTCACTGCCATTGGTATAGACTTCCGTTCCCGTCACACCACGCTGTGGAATGTCCAGTTTGCTCTCTGAACAGGCGGTCATCGCCAATGCTGCCACAGCCACCATCATATATTTATATATCTTGTTCATAACTTTTTTACCTTTTTACTGTTTTACTTTTAAACTTTCCTTAGAATCCCACGTTGATACCGAATGAAACAGACTTGCTAATAGGATAGCCACCGAAGTCACAGGCCATGGAGTTAGAGTCGGTCGGACGCACCTCAGGATCATTGCCGGGATAATCGGTGAAGGTGAAGAAGTTGTCGAGTGATACGAAGGCACGGATGGAGTCCATGCTGATTTTCTTCAGGATGCTCTTCGGCAGGGTGTAGCCCAGCTGGATCTGCTTGATCTTGAAGAATGAGCCACTGAAAACGAAAGCATCAGAGTTGTAGAACTTTGTGTCCTTCTGATAGATCGCACTCGGCATCGAGGCATTGCGGTTCTGCTCTGTCCAGCGGTTCTCGTAGAGGAACATGGGCTTCTGATTAGCCTGTCCTGCCAGACCATAGAGGATGCTCGATCCACTGGCACCGGCGCCATAGACTGAGAAGTCGAAGCCCTTATAGTCGAGGGCTATAGTGAAGCCGTAGGTGAAGTCGGGAATACCCTTGCCGAGATTCGTACGGTCGGCATCAGAGATCTCGCCGTCACCGTTCAGGTCCTTGTAGATGGCCTCACCCGTATTCTGGTCGATGTGGTCTATCTGATAGCCACGAATGTACCAGAGAGGATAGCCTTCCTCAAAGAAGGTTGCATAACCCTGACCACCCATGATCGTAGCACCGTTGATACGAGTGCCCTCGCCACGGTATTCTGCCACCTTGTTCTTCACGGTAGCCAGATTTCCCTTCACACTATATCCAAAGTCTCCGATGCGATCTTTCCATTCCAGTTCGAACTCAAAGCCCTGGTTGTTTACGCGCCCCAAGTTCTGCCATACTCGGTCAGCACCAGTGGTCAGCGGGGCTACCGACTCCACGAGCAAACCTTCGGTATTCTTGTTGTAATAGTCCATCGTGAAATTCAAACGACCGTTGAAGAAACGCAGGTCAAGACCAAGGTCAAACTGCTTCGACTCCTCCCAGCGGAGCGTCGGGTTGGCCAGACGACTGCCAGGATAGGTACCACTGTAGAGCTGGCCATTCATATAGTAGGTATTGTTGGCGGGCGAGATGGGGAATCCCGAGATTACTGTCGCACCCGAAGCGAGTGTAGCACGGTACATGTAGCCACCGTTAGATGCGAGATTCGAGATAGAACCGTTCTTACCGTAAGAGATACGCAACTTACCAAAGGTGAGGGGACTGTTTCCGCCAGCAGCATTCTTCATGAAATCCTCTTCTGTGAACACCCAACCGGCACTGACCGAGGGGAAATAACCCCAGTTGTGATCAAGGTCGAGATAGGCAGCATCGTAAGAGTCAGCACGGAAGTTCACCTGCACGTTGTAGCGGTTCATAAAGCTCCAGGAGAGGCGGCCGTAGTAGGCAATCTGGCGCTTCACGTCGCGATAACCCTGCACATTGTCATCAGCAGCTGGTGTCGAGTAGTCCAGAAAGCGGTAGTTCGAAGCCTCATTAGTAAGACTGTTAGTGTTCACGTATGTACGGTCAGTCTCATTGTCGCTATACGACATACCAGCCATGATGCCCCAGTCACCCGCATTGGTCTCGATGTTATAGTTAGCGAAGTTCTCCCACTGGTAGTAGCGCTGCGTGTGCTGATAGTTCTCTAAATAGGGGCGTTCCTCCTCTGGCTTGCCGATATTGCCGAAGGAATCCCAGCCTGACTCCTGATAGCGATTGCTAACGAGGTTCATGAAGCGATAGCCCAGTCGGGTGGTGAAAATAAAGCCCTTGAATGGCTTCAAGTTGGCGAAAGTCATGCCATTGATACCGTATGCCTTGTTGCCCGGCTGATCCTTCGCCAGCGTTTTGATAGGGTTCTTCTGTGCCAGGTCTTGCCAGCTCACACCGTAATACCTACCCGCCCCGTCCTGATACGGATGGAGGCCAGCATTGATGGCATCCTGCACGTAGCTGGGCACTTGACTGTACACCACTGGCGTCAGTGGATCCATCTTGTTGATAGCAGCCATCTGACCATACTGGGCACTACCCTCCGAGATGGTGTTCGCGTCGATATAGCTCAACGAATTGTTCGTGCCCACCTCTAGCCAGGGCTTGATATTGTATGTGGCATTCAACTGGGCAGTGAAACGCTTGTAGAGGTCGTTCTTGCCCACGATCATACCATTGTTCTGCATGTAGCCGAGCGATACGAAGAAACTGCCGTTCTTATTGTTACCTGCAGCACCTATATTATATTTCTGCATCACGCCCGTCTTGAACAGCTCGTCCTGCCAGTCGGTGTCGGTTTTGCCGTCATAATACTGGTTCAGCATCGTCTCAAACGAGCCGGGAGCAGCCTCCTTATTATATTCGATAAACTGCTTGGCATTCATCACGTCCATCTTCTTTGCCAGCGTCGAATAAGTCAGCTGTGCGTCGAAGGTGATCTTCGTGTTGCCGTCCTTACCACCGTTCTTTGTCGTGATGAGCACCACGCCATTACCTGCCTCTGCACCATAGATGGCTGCTGAAGCAGCGTCTTTCAGCACTTCAATGTTTTCAATGCTACTAGGCTCCAGATAGTCGATGCTTGACACTTTCAGACCATCGACCACATAGAGCGGATCGCTGGCACCGTTTGATGAATATCCACGCACACGGATGGTTGGAGAGGCCCCTGGTGCACCAGAATTGTTCACCACCTGCACACCCGACACTTTACCCTGCAGGGCCTCGGCGGCATTAGCACTCACCTTGTTCTTAAGATCGTCGCTCTTGATACTGCCAATGGCACCCGTCACGTTGCTCTTCTTCTGTACACCGTAACCGATTACCACCACATCGTTCAGCGTCGTGTCCTCGGGCTTCATTGTGATCTGGAGGGTTGATTTACCAGCCACCGGTACCTTCTGCGTCTGATAGCCTATATAGGAAATGGTAATAGTGGCCGACTCCAGTACATTCTTCAGCGTGAAATGACCATCAAAGTCAGTTACTGCTCCAACGCCGCTTTCCACAGCAATCGTAGCACCAATCAGAGGTTCACCGTTCTCGTCGAGAACAGTACCAGTCACGTCCTTACCCTGCTGCATCACGGCCTGTACGGAGTTTGCGTCTCCCGCAGCCTGCACCAGCACGGGCGTCATCGTCAACGCTCCCACGAGCATTGCACTCTTGAACATTTTGTTCACTCTTTGCTTTTTTTTCATCATGAGTGTGAGTTAGTTGTTTGTTACTTTGTTAATAGTTCTATTTTCGGTGGCAAAGATAAGGAGTTTTACCCAAACGGCTGTTATCCTAAAAACCAAACAATTTATCTTTTGGACGAAACCTTGTCAAAATAGACAAACATTCTATAAAAAGTCCCTGCCATTTCTTGCGAATTTGACAGGGACAGATAGCAAAATACCAACTCTTTACTTCGGCTGTAGGTCGGCATATTCCTTGGCGACATTGTCGATGCAGGGACAGGCCTTATGTGGATTCAGGTCGTGGTGACCGACGATCAGGGCCTTCGGGTATCGCCTATGCAGCATCTCCAGCAGCTGCACCATCGCCAGTTTCTGCTCTAGCGTCCGCGTGTCGGCGGGTTGTCCGCGGGCGTCGAGCCCGCCCTCGTAGCAGATGCCTAATGAGTGGGCGTTGTGGTTCTTGCAGTGGGCACCGACCATCCATTCCGGACGGCCTGGCTCAATCGATCCGTCACGACGGACGACGTAATGGTAGCCGATGCCAAACTTGTAGTGGCGGTCACGGCGGTGCCAGGTGTCGATCTGGGCAGCCGAGGAAGTCTGGTCGGGCTTCACTGCC
>ODAJ011951783.1_pt1 | contig 19239 bp, 28 predicted proteins | sample 1539241 | NCBI WGS metagenome assembly ODAJ01 (sample SAMN02144231, study PRJEB22623) | gut metagenome | biome: sheep rumen | host: Ovis aries | place: New Zealand | reverse complement strand
TGAAAAGCATCTTGATATAATCGCACAAGGCTCCATAAACAGGAGTTCCATCAATGCAAATAGTATCAGTATTGAATTCAACTCCATCTACGCTCTTGAAAGCTCTTTCACATTGCTTTTTAATTTCTTCGCTGTTGTTGAAAAGTTTTTCGTATTCTTCAACTGGAGCATTCATCTTTATCATCTCCAGAACCTTGTCATAATTCTTATCAGCAGATGAAATAAGCTTGGATTTTCCGTTAACGCTGATAAAAATATTCTTGCCACTAACTACATAAGACAACATAGCCATAGTATTCTCCTAAATTTAGAATGTTTTTGTTCGAGAAAAAGCATAGCAAATTTTTGCTTGGTTGTCAATCCTCAAACAATTCATCTGGAATCCTGTTCTTATATGCTTCCGTAACCCTATCAGAAGCAATCTTGAAGAATTCTTCATCTTTCTCAATGCCTATGAAATTTCTTCCAGTATAAGCGCAAGCAACTCCAGTAGAACCAGAACCCATACAGTTATCCAGCACTAATTGACCAGGATTAGTATATGTTTTTATCATATACTTCAACAAATCTAAAGGCTTTTGTGTTGGATGAACTTGCTTCTCATCGTCCTTGGAAAAAATTATGATATCAATAGGATAAAACTTTCCTGAAAAAACATACTGCGTTTGCCTTTGTTTTCCATATAAAGGGCTTCCGTGTCCAGACTTAGTAATTTCTCCAAACCTATGGTCTGATAAACGCATTTGGGGATTATAAACAGGAAGTTTCTTATAGAAAACCAATATGTTTTCGTGGGCTTTCATTGGCATCCTATTGGCATTTAAATGCCCAGTTGCTTTAGTTTTTTCCCATATCCATTCATAACGAAAAAGCTTCAAATTTGAACAGCCTAATATCATATTGAACGGTGGTTGACTGAAAAGAACTATTGCCCCATTATCCTTGATTATCCGCTCATAAGCTTTCCACAAATCTTCATATGGAATCAATACATCCCATTTTGCTTGTGTAGTTCCATAAGGCAAATCGCATAGAATAAGGTCTATAGATTTATCAGCTATATCCTTCATTATTTCTATGCAATCGCCTTTGTATAAACTATAATCAAGCATTACTCTTTACGGAGCGATAAATCCCTTTCAGGATTGCCTCATCCTCATATGAAATAAACATCACGCAGCGCATAAATCCGAGAAATTCTTCCTCATCATTAAAAATATCCAGATAAACAGGCTTATTATGCTCGTAATCACGCATAATTGGCTCACCATTCTTTCCAACTTCCAGCTTGAACTTTTCTTTAGAAGTCATAATATATTCCTTATTTTGCCGCATTGTTAAGTGGAAAGGCTTGTTGCGGCTTGATTTAGCCTTTCCACATTGTTATTTATCCAACAATCTTGAACTCGATAACCGAGTCTTTCCTGAAAGAACGCCAACCCTTTTTCTCAATGTCATAACAGGCTACTATGGCATCATTAGCTTTCTTGGTACGCTTGGAGCTATCTGCTTCCACAACAGGAAGCATATCTGCTTTAAGCGTTGCTTTCATTGTGCGTTTTTCTCCATTTGCCTTGGTGAAAACAATTTCGCACACATTAGCCTTCAGCATTTCTTTCATTTCAGACTTTTCCATCTCAATCTCCTTGTATGTACTGTTTCTCACTAACAAGATAAATCTATCAAATTTAGTCTTTGTTGTCAAGCAAAAAATCATTGATGAAAGCAGAAAAAACGAAAACAATCATTATGGAATCTTCAATGTATTCCTTGCTCCAGTTCCACACTTCTTCTTCAATGCGCTTACGAGCATACTCCTTGGCTGTCATAGGAGCATCAATAGACTTGGAAATCTTGTCAAGCTGATGTACAACCTCGGGAGCATCTAACTGCTTCAGATACTTGAAATACTTTTCAAAATCTTCATAAGTACGCAATTCATTGCCACATATAACCATTTCTATTCTCCTTCTAGGCTACCATTGCCATAATGTCTTTCTTGATACGGTACTCAAAATCTCCACTGTCAATATCAGCGGCCAGAACTTTATGAATGTTATTGAATATGTTGAAATATTCTGGATTCCCAGTGTTGTTATAATTCGTATGAGCCAAGAGCAGTTTAACAATAACATCTTCATAATCGCTTTCAACGCTTTTCAGATGCCTTTCAGCAATTGCTTTCTTGGCATACATCTTGGCAAAAGTGTACCTTATCCACTTCTTGGTTTTAGAGATAACAGGACGAAACACTTCAAAATTGAGGTGACAGTATTTCTCCATCATCTCAAGATGGCGCTGGTTCATAATCACTGCGTTGTCTGCCATTTTTAGCTCCTTGAGTTAATGTTTCCTATTTCCTCTTGACAAGTACAGACTAGCAAATCTTCCAACCACTGTCAAGCGTTATTTTGAAGAAAAATTAATTTTTTAATCATAATTCCACTTGTCATCGTGCCTGTGATATTTCGTAGTTGATTCATCAGTTTCTTCATCATAGATAATAGGCTCACGCCTGGAGCGTCTGGCTGTCAATTTCTTCAGCATTTTCTGGGAATATTTTCTATGGCAGTCAGAATGAAAACGCCAATTATGATACTCTATGGCTTTAACTTTCTCAATAAAATCTTCAATTTGAGAAATGAAAAATCGCCAAGTACGATACATTTTGCTGTTTTTTCTTCTGTAAGTTCTGGACATTATGCTCCCTCCTAATCAATATCGTATTTTTCAGGATGAATTGTTATGCTCCACAAATATATTGCTACCAGTCCATAAAGAATATCATAGATTATCGCCAGTATCTTTTTGTTATTGAATTTAATGTTTTCATCTGTCACCAAATCAATCAGAGGCATCCATTTCTTCATATTGGAATAAAGTTTACATATTTCTTCCTTGACATAGTACGAAAAATTATTGGAAAGCACATACTTATCAAAAAGATGTTTCCTCATATCGTGATTCAGGTCCAATATCTGTGAATATATGCTATAGAAAACTCCATATGGAATTTCAGTGTTTTTTTCATAAACAGCCTTGTAAAAGGAATTCGTATCTTCCAATAGCTTGTTTCCAAAAGCTTCAATATAGTTTTTATTTTCCTTATCCTTGCTTATTCTGTTATAATATTCTTCAATAAAGAAATAAAACTTGGACATCACATCAGAAACTTGCTTTTCATATTCATATGGAAGTTCTTCGGTGTACAATTCTTTAAGGAAGTTATACCTTCCAATAATACTATCGTAGAAAACAGCCCTGTCAAACAGGCTCATCATATCCTGCTTATCGTTTTCAAACTTAAAGCTATTACAGTATGTTTCCAATATGATGTCATTCATCTTCACGCTCCTTGTTTTGATAACAAGAAAAGGATAGCAAAACTACTATCCTCTGTCAAGTTTCTAGCCAAGAAAAAATTAAATTATTTTGCTTTTTGCTCCAAAGTTTTGATTGATTGTTCTAAAGTTTTAATTAGCAATAGTCCATTCCTATCACCAGATTTTTTTCCAGCAGCACTATTAATTGTAATAGAAGACATTAATTGATTAAAGCTGTTATTTGACAATTTTTGGTGCCTATTTAAATCATCTTTAATTTTTCTTTCTACTCTAACATCAAAACTTTGAAAAATATTATCAAGATATTTGTTGCTAACAGACATAATGTTTATGCTATTAATAACATAAGGAGTTTCGGACTTATCGGAATAAAAATCACGCATTAATTCGCTATTATACAAAGAATAATCGTAATTAATATCCACAGAACAATTTAATTTTGAACTTTCATATGATATGATTTTCTTTGAATCACCTGTTTTTCTAAATCCATATTTTTTTAATAATGCATCAATGTCATCAAATTGTCCACTGATGAAATAATCATATTGCTTATAAAAATCATAGTTCACATCAGTATCAGCTTCTTTAATATATTGTTTAAATGTTTTCATAAATTATAAAAGGATGATATTAAAAATATTTAATATCATCCGTTAAATACTATTTTTAAAATTTTTTTAGACTAACTGCGCTACGATTGTGAACTTTAGCTTGTTATCTTCAACTTCAACAGGCTTGATAATCACTTTCAGCGTATCCAGAATATCCTTGGTGAAATGATAGCCATTGATATAATCAGTATCGTAAACACCAACAATATGCCTGCCAATAGCTGTTTCAAACCCAGAGCAGAAAACATAGATGAATGATTTTTGCTCGTCAGTCAGTGTTTTCATAAAATCATCAATGTGTTCACGGGCAAACGCATTTTTCACATAAGAGAAAAATGGATTCACTTCCTCTGTCTTTTCTTCCTGTGATTCAGCCTTTTCAACTGGCTCCGTATCAATTACTTCTTTCTCGACATCTTCGTTCTTATTTTCTTCACTCATATATTAAAACTCCTTATAGCAATACTTATAATACCCACCACCTGGCTTCTGTACTTCATATTCAATATGATTTGGCTTATTTGAAATGATAGTAATCTTGCTTCCATCATTTCCAGTAACTAACTGATTCAACTGCTTTTCAATTACAGATTTTTCTGTTGGCTCCTTCTTTGGTTCTTCCTTTTTTGGTTCTGGCTTTGGTTCTGCCTTCTTTTCTTCCTTGAAAAAGCTATTCCAGAAATTATCTTGCATCTTGCTTACAAAATTATCATAATTGAATAGCTTATTGAAATCGTTGAACCAATCATCATATTTCTTGCAAGCGCATTTAGGTTCTTCCTTCTTTTCAACAGGCTTCTTTGGTTCTTCCTTTTTTGGTTCTTCCTTTGATTCTGCCTTACTAGGCTCCTCCTGCTTTGGTTCTTCCTTAATATCCTTGATAAAAGCCTTCTTTCCTTCCCTGATATGCTTTGTCACAAGAGCAAGGGCATCTTCATCAGACAATCCAAATTTCACATAAGAATCGTATTCTTTTTCATAATCTTCAACTAACTGCTTGAATGTACTCATTTTTTTCTCCTATCTGCAAACATAATATGTATTGTTGAACTTTGCCAGCTTCACTTCCGAACCATTAGTTGCGCTAAAGGAAGATGGAGCAAAAGCTGTGATTTCTCTTGTAGCTTTCTTTTTCTTCTTTGGCTTTTCTTCCCCTTCAACCTGTTCATCAGATTCTTGCGTTTCTTCTTCCACAGTCAACAGGACAATATTGACACTAATGCCCAAAATCAATAGTGGCATATGCACAATCTTGATTTCCTTTGCCTTGACTGTTTCAGTAGATACAAATCCATTTTCCTCTGAAATGATTGAAATAACCATATTCTGATTGACACATACAAAATCCTTGTATCCTGAATAGAAAAGCTCGATGAAACGCTTATCATCAAAATACTCTGGTCGCCTTAAGATAAAGGCATTTGCTGTTGTCACAACCATAAATGGAATTACATCTTCAACCCATAACTCGCAAATCATTGGATATTGGATTCCAGCAAAGTTTCTGGATGGCATACTTGTTTTCTTTATAAAGTTAATAATAGGCATTGATTTCTGTTTGTCAAGTAGTTTTTTATCAGTATCGAAAATCATATCGCCAATTTTCCAATATTTGGTCATCTTCATTACTGGAACGCAAGATGGGGTGAATTTCATAACTTTATCGTGGTTATGATTCATACAGAAAGAAAAGAACTGATGAACCTGTCTAGCTAACCTGCCATTTTCATACATTTGCTTAATGCGTGGAAGCACTTCATTTCCATAACGCTTATAAATGCATCCAACACAAAAATCATATTCATCAGAGGATAGCGTTTCTGCCATATATCGTACAAAATAAGTACGATGCTTCTTAAATTCAAACAATCCTCGTTCAAAGTAAGACATAAGCATATTGAAAATAGTCAGTTCATTTACTGAACCGTGTCGATACTTTATATCTTGCAAATCGTTCTTTTCCTCATCGAATAATGTATCGGTAGGCAAAATATCTGAAGCCATAATACATATTCCATAATATGCCCACCAAGCATTTTTCAGTAGCACTTTCATAAAGGCTTCAAACCTGTCTTGCTCTTGTGCTGCTTCCAATAGGTAATCAAAAAGCAACGTATGGGAAATGCTATTAATCCTCTTTGGACCTTCCATAATTTCCAAAAGACTAAATTTAATTTCATCTTTTTCCATTGTATATATTCTCTCCTAAAAATCTGTTATATGGTCAACTTGTTCGCGTAGCTTGTTCTTCACTAGGTAATTGAACAATTTCATTTTTGAATATGGCTTTGGCTTGTTATATTCATCTATCACTTTCTGATAATATTCTTCGGGTATTTTCTTGAATGATATTAATGTTTCATTTTCAGCATATCGCTTGGATTGTTCTTCTGTCAGAATGTCTAATCCCTTTTTCGCTAATTCACGCATTAAGTTGCTGGAAATGGGTTTTTGCCTAGTGCCATTTACAAAGGTATTTATATCAGAATTTATATTGGGTATTCCATCTGCCTTATCGCCGTGAATAATTAAATCCAATAAGGCAAAATCTGGGTCTTTTTCCTTATATATCGTAGCTTTTCCTGGAAGATACTGCGTGACAAACTTTAATTTGTGCAATTGCTTGTAATCTTTGTCATTAGAAACAATCATAACAGGGTCTACATTTCCAAGCACATCTTCTTCCTGTATTTCCTGCGATTTCAATGTTAGAATTGCAATCTCGTCATCTGCTTCAAGCCCATCAACCTTAATGAATTTATAAGGAAGAAATTCCATCAATTCATTCGTAATATCATTCATATCAGAAAATATCTGCTTCCAATCAATGCCAGAATCAATCCTTGCTTGCGCTCTCAATGCCTTGTAATTTGGAAAGAAATCCTTTCTCCAGCAATTTCCACCTTCCAAGCATATAACCATTTTCCCATACTGTTCCTTGAATTTCCTGCTATATGAACGCAATTGGCTTATTAGAATATGCCTTAAAAAATCCTTGTTATAAGCATTGCCCTTGCTTCTATTGGTTTCAACATATATGGCAGCAAACATTGAACCAGAATAATCAACTAATATCATTGTTATTTTTGAGTTTTGAAAAATATTCCCACATTATGTCAACTTTTCTTTTGATTTCCTGCAGTTCTTCAATATTTTTCCTATCCTCTATCTCCTTAAGTTTTTTCTCTCTCTGCCTTTGAATACGTTTCTTGGCATTCTCGTAGCCTACTTCATCATCATTATACAGCGTATTGCCATTTCTTTTCCAATTATCCATTTTAAAAATCGTCTATCGTCATCGGCTTTTTCTTATTTGATAGCATTTTTTGCTGTGCTCTGGAAAAAGGCTTCTTCACTTTTATTCCATCTTTTGTCGGGTCTTTTTCCTTTATCACATTATCAGTGTACATCTTTATCTTATTGTTCACATTTTCAAATTTGCCATCTTCATCATCACATTCAGAAGATATGTCATAAAGCATTTCCATTTGCTGTGTATATTCATAATGCGTAGCAATCTTTTGCTTTTCCAACTTTATTCGTTGGACAAACGCATTATATGCTATCTGCGTATAAAAAGCAAATGGATTCTGTGATTTGGTTGGGTCGAAATTGCGGCAAAATTGAATGCAGGATAGAATGGCATCAGCAATCATTTCCTGCTTCCAAGTATATCCAGAAAATCTTCCTGATTTAGCTAAATTCTCGCATATTTTCATAATAGACAATGCAATTTTATCAGGTATTTTCTTGATTCCAGTCCTTTTTTCTTCATCTAGCCATTTAACAATGGATTCGTAAAAATCCTTGTTATTGACATAATAGTTCACATTTGTATCTTTTGTTCTCATTGCTTTAAACCTGTAAGCATTATATAAAACAAAATCACAATAATGTCAAGATTAGTCTGTAACTATCTTTACAGTATCGAAAACATAGGTTAATTCGCAAAATCTGCTAACCCAATACACAAAATCCTGCTTCAAGAATTTCTTTTCCCTTTTCTTACGACCATATCCTCCAAACGTGGAATCCTGCCTTGTAGAATATATCCACATAATGTCATCTATATCGGTATAGAAAAATCCATTTTGGTTAAACCACTTTCCGTAATAGAAAAGAAATCTGATAGCCTCTTGGTCATCCATATCTTTAGGTACGAAACCAATGTTGCATTCCACATTTGCGTTTATTTCAGCATATGTTCCTAGCACCCTGATAACTTCAAAACCAAACGCCTTCATTTTGGTACGCAATAATACATTGCTGGCTGCATTTGCTGAATAAGAAAAATTCCCCTGGAAGGCAGAATTTATAGCAAACCTCCTTCCCTTGAATTCATCATACCTCTTATAAAATTCATAAGGGGAACCTTCTGTTATCAATAAATTATGTTTCATCATATTCAGCATCTTTATAGTTGGATACTAATTGCGTGTTGTCCAAAACTTCAACCAATGCGATATTATCAATGAAAATGAATTTAAGCAACAGGCTATTTCCTGCTAATAGAATAGTATCATTCGTATTATATTTTGTGATATAATGAGAAGTGCCATCTTCATTGCCAATCAAGCTAGTTGCCCTATCTGTATGTACATTTGGCTGTACGCCATTATTCACAAAACGCCAAGTATTGCCAACGTAATGAATAATCGTATTTTCTGCTGATTTTTCTGCTGATTTAATGTACAGTATTTTTTCAACATATGTTTTATTGGCATCCTTATCTTTATCTTCATCATCATTAACATTAACATTAACATTATCATTAACATTATCATCAGTGCCAGCATTAAAATCGATATTTACAGTACCACCAGATACAGTTGCAATAACAATGTCATCGTCATCTTTATTCAGTTCTATTGTACCACCAATATTAGAAAAAGTAATGCACTTCACTCTTTTTCTTACATTTGACACATCAAATTTTGAAACAGCAATGCTATCTGCCAATAAGGAAGTTGTAGTATCTTTTTTAACAATATGTTCTTTCAAATAATCAAGATAGTTCTTATCTGCTACCGACATATAGCCAAAATTGTATTCTGGAATCTCATCATTTTCGTGTCCTTTATTATTCTTCACTATGTTGGCATATGATACTAGCGTATTCAATGTTGTTATCCATTTCTGTACGGTATCTGAAAACTTTACCCCAGAAACATTTGGAGTTTTATAGCTTTGTTCATCGTTCGGCATCTTCATCTTCCTCTATGTCAGCTATTTCAGGAATATCGTGTTCCATAAACACAATTCCAGTGTAGCAACGGCATACTACTTTCCTATCTGCATTTCTCACTTTCATTGATAGTGATACGGGAAGTTTAGTAGTTGTCAATTCTTCCATTTTCATAGCTAGCAACCTGTAAGCACTGTATGCCTCTGCATCAGTCAATAACAAGTCTGTAGTGAATTGGTATATCCCACTGGCATATTCAACACCCAAAATAAGCTTGCAATGCCTGTACCCATCTGGAGTTAGTATTTCAGGGTTGTTCTTTTCTTCTTTTTTGCTATTGGAATCATTCAATCCCAAAGCTTCTTTGGCATTCCTGTCAGCCTGCCTTGCTAATTCATTTATCTCCTGTTGAACCAAAACCACCTTCTCCCCTAGCCGAATTGCCATAGCTAGACATATAATCTTTTTCAGTGATTATATTTACTGCAGAATAACCAATTGGAATCAATACGAATTGAGCAATCTTATCTCCAGGATTGATTTCTGTTTCCTTTGTGCCAACATTGATTAAATGAATGCCTAATTCTCCAGTATAACCACAGTCAATCAGTTTTGCTCCTAATACAAGCTTCTTTTTCGTAGCTACTCCAGACTTATTAACTCCTAACAAGGCATATCCACCTGGAACCGCAACCCTCAATCCTGTCTGGATAACCGTATCTTCACCTGGTTTCAATATGATTTTTTCCATATCATTAGGTGCGAAAAAATCAATTCCAGCATCTTCAAAATGCGCTTTTTTAGGAAGGTTTACATCCCTGCCTTCAATAACGCAAACATCCATAATCTTTACATCCATATATTTCTCTCCTATGCGTATATTTTTAGATAGCCATTATTATAATGATTATCATAATGGCTTAATTACTTATCATAATTTGGATTTTTAATCAACTTCGTATCTTATATCGTAGCCAAAAGCACCCTTGACATACTCGCTCATCTTTTCTTCAATATTTTTATGCTTTTTCAGCAAGTCCTTGTGTATGTAAACTGCATCGTGCAACAGAAGTCCAATTCCACCCTTGATATTTCCAGCCTTCTTACGTCCTATCTTGAAATTATCAAGTATTGACTTCAATACAATAGATTCCTCGCATTGATAGATAAATGCCAACTTCTGCCCAAATGAATGCCTCGATGACTTGTCAAATTCAATGATGTTTCCCATTCCATTGACTAGAATATTCTTGCCATTCGAATTCTTTTTCGTATATTTTTTCAGTATGAATTTTCCAAGCTTATTGATTTCATTATGAAGTTCTACAACTTCTGGCTTATTGCACCATTTGGCTATGTTTATCATTCTTTGTGGTTCGCATTTCCTGTATAAGCAACTATGGTATGGAATATAGCGTTTTCCATTGGAATAATATTCCACGCCTGTATTGGGGTTTATTCCATAATAATCATAATATGCTTCACGATATGAAGTTTCCATCATCTTTTCTGGGTCCAGCTTGCATCCAAATGAAATCATTGTGAGTTTTTCCTTGACATCTTCATATGTTATGTCAAGCTTTTCATCAACCAAATTCATTCTGTATGCTTTCCTATCCTTCACCATCTTTTCGATTTCAGATACGTTGCCCTTGTAATTCAGCTTCTTTCCTATATTCAGCATAAGGGAATAAACGCCACAATTCATATCAACAGACTTGTATTCAGAAAAAACAAGCTTTCTCAATTCCTTTGGCATATTCTGAATACAGCTTCCAGCAGTATAGAACCTTCCATTTTCTTGACGCACATAATCAATATTGCAGTAATACTTTCCCTTATGAACCTTACAATTGTCCAGAATTTTATAGGCATCATACAAGATATAATCTTCATACTTTGGCGTGATTGTGTTTTCTTTTAAGGCTTGTATAATAACTTCTGGCTTGAACTCAAAATAAGTTGTTTCATCAACGCCTTCAGTATTAGAAAAATCGCATTCTTCCCTTGGAGTTTCAAAAAACTTGTCTATGTCAAGGGATATGTCACCTAATTTTACTCCCAGCTCCGTATCAAAAAAGCTCCTGATATACAATTCAATCACTGTCGCTGGAACATATTCTTCACTTTCCTGCAATCCCTTGAGTGTTCCTACTTGGAAAGAACATTCTGGAAATGCCTCGCCAATCTTTCTCCAGCCACGATGTCTTTTTACATAATCATTGTCAAAATGCCTGTAGTATATCGCATCGATAATATCGCCAGTTTTCTTATTGCCAACTGTTGATGTAGGGCTGTTTGCGGATTTCTTGTGTTTTAGCCATTCATTCTTTATCTTATTCCTGCTTATGGTTACAAATGTCAGTTCATTATTCCTCGCCTTTTCAACCCAATCCCAAAACTTATCTGTAACAGTGTACAATGAATTTTGGCCAACCCTTCTGGTATCAATATATGGCTCCCCATTTTCATTATATTTTGTAATAGGAACAATCATCGTCTTGGCTACATCAGCAACGTGTATGTAATCAGAAATAATATTTCCGCGCAATACCCTGCTTTTTTTATCTTGGCATTCCTCTGATGTGCGTATGAAACGAACAGTGGAATACTGGCACCAATTGGAAATTTCTCCATTATCATCGTAAACTCTCTGAAAAGATTGTGTTTCCTCATCATATGTGATGTCTGTCATAATGCTTTTTGGAATCCAATTGCTCAATGGAAACAATGTCACTGCGTTTTCACGTTGCCTATTGGAACAGGCAAATGAATATATAAGCATAGATAGGAAAGAAAATGTAACCAGATAATACAATGCTTTCCTGTATGATGGATTCGTTACGCTGTAACAATGCTTGTCCACAATATATTTCTGAAACTGCACAAAATTTTCTTCATCCAATAGCTGGGGGCAGAAAAGAATTTTATCGTCTGTAATTTTGAAATAGCGTTGTAACAGGTTGAATTTTGGATTGGCATAAGTCACCTTTCCTGTATTCTTATCCACAAGATAGCTCTTATATTGATTGAGCATATCACGGATATGCTTCTTATATGCCTTGATATTTTTATATTCCTTGATTGGCTTTGAAATGGTTGGATTTTCACATACTAAATAATCTTGTGACATCAATAGTTAACCTCCGCAAAACTTATCGATATTGGTGTTACAGGGCTTGGAGTAATGGTAGCTTCAAGCCATTTTTTGTAACTATATGTAGTTAATGGTATGTAATCTATAATTTTATTATACATAAATTTCTAACAGATAAATCTATTTAGCAAATCCGTAATAAAATGCTTGAAAATATCAACACTAAATAATTGTGCGTTACACATACGCAATTTCTAACAGGTAGCCTAGGGTGCAATGCCCTAGGCGTTTTTATTTTAAAATTTTTGAAAAATTTTCTTAACGTTACAAATTGTTACAAAATCTTTCAAAATCTTTCAGCTACCCAAAATTGGCGTAACTAACTGGCGTAACTAACTGGCGTAACTAACTGGCGTAATTAACTAAACTATATTTTCTTCTAAAATCTAATCATAGCAAAAAAATTTTTTCAAGTCAAGTCCTTTTCTTATTCCAGCCGCAATTAACCAAACTATATTTCTCATTGGACTTTTCGCCTTGATTAACCATTATATAAAACCCTCTATACCAGAAAATTGGCGTAATTAACTAATCTATAAAACCTTTCTCGATGAAATATAATTTGGTTAATTACACGGATTCGAAATTGATTTTCGGTTTCTATCTTTTGACTATGTTTTCTAACGATTTGCTTATCATTATCCATTCATAATCAAGATAATGCTTTTATAGATATAAAGGATTTTAATAATGTTTTTTATAAGATTTCTTGATTTGATAGTTCAATTATTTCTAAAATAGATATATAGAATTTTATAATTAAGATTTTATATGGCCTTTATATGGAATATAATGATAATATTGATTTAATAGATATATAGATTTCATCTAAATTTAATTATATCATTTATAATGGATTTATATCTATATAAGGATAATAATGTTAAAATAGATATATAGATTTTAACATAATATCCATATATCTATTTATAAAAACTCATTAAATCTGGACTGTATTAAATCCTATAAGTTAAATGTAATATCTTAAATTTAACTTAAATCTAACTTAAATTAAACCAAGTTTCTTGAACATAAGGCAGAGTGGAGCGCAGCGTAACTCTGCCTTGTGGAAAGAACTTGAGGGCTGAACGTAGTGAAGCCATCAAGTGAATTTCCACCCTATTATGAACTTATATATGTTGGATTTTATCTGAATGTAATATTGACTTTGGCTTTGCCAATATCTTATAAAGTTCCAGGGGGATTACCCCGTTGTCCTGGGTTCATCCTGATGTTTCCTGCCTTAAATATTTTTCGATTTTTAGTTAAATTTTGTTTGATGATTGGTTTTACCGAATATTATAACACTGTTACTGAATTGGAATATCTCTTTAATAGGAATGATACTATGGAGGATTTTCTCGAAGATGTTTCTTCTAGCAATATAGGGATTGGAGCTGTGACTACCTCTGATGTGGCTATTAATACTTTGCCTTTGTCTTTATTGCGTAGGAAAAATCCTATTCAGTATGAAGAATTGAAGAAAAATAAGGAAGCTCAAGTTTTCATTAAGGAAAATATGGCCAAGTATAAGAACATATACAGGAAAGATGCTGAATATGTTTTAAATTCTGTTGCTGAACATTTGTTTCTCAAAAATAAATAATTTCTTACAGGAGAAATAATTATGATTGATGGCTTTAATGTTTCCAGTATGTTCAATAGGACTTTAGATGGAGTTGCCACTAAAGGTCAGCAATTGAATACGGCTATGGATAAGATTGCCAATGGAGATTCGTTATCACAAGAGCAATTGGTTCAATTACAGTTTCAGGTTGGCCAGTACAATACTATGATGGAATCTTTGGCTACTGTTACAAAATCGATGACTGATATGATGAAAAGTCTTGCACAAAGGGCTAATTAATTATGACATTAATTGAATGGATTAAATCATTATTTTGCAAGAAAGTGGTTGTGTTAGATACTCCTTCCACTGTCAATGCTGAAATAAGGAAGGAAAGGGATAGGTTTGTCTTATGTGATGATGACTATCAGAATGTGGCTGATTACTTGAAAGTCGATTTGGCTTGTGTCAAGGCTGTGCAGGAAGTCGAGAGTTCTGGAAAAGCTTTCTTGACTGAAGGATATGTTGTCAATGGAAAGAAATATGACAGGGTTCCACAAATTTTGTTTGAAGGACATATATTTTGGAAGCAATTGAAGAATAAGGGGTTGAATCCCTCTGAAATATTGCTTGACAAGCCATCACTGAATAGCGTATTATATCAGAAATGGGTGAAGTCCTATTATCTTGGAGGGATAAAGGAATACTCCAGATTGGACTTGGCTTGTTCAGTTGATGTGGAGAGCGCATTGAACAGCACAAGTTGGGGATTGTTCCAGATTATGGGATTTAACCATAAATTGTGTGGATATGATAATGTAAAGGACTATGTTGATGGAATGTGTCAGTCTGCCTACAACCAATTGGAAGCTTTTGCTTCGTTTGCCAAGTCGAACAAATTGGATACGTATTTGAGAAACAAGGATTGGGCTGGATTTGCGTACAGATATAATGGTAGCGGATACAAGCAGAATAAGTATGATGAAAAACTGAAAAAAGCGTATGAGAAATTCAATATGGAGATGTGATGAAGATTTGCTTTGTTGGAGATGTGCACGGAGGTTTTGACAATCTGGAATTCATTGTGAACAATATTGATTGCGATATTGTGATGCAATTGGGTGATTTTGGATTGTGGACTGATTGCGTGAATGATTTGCCTGCCTATTACAAGAGAAAATATAATAAGCCTGTTTATTTTGTGGAGGGAAACCACGACAACCACGATTTCCTGGGAAAAGTGAAGGAAAATCATAGCGATTGGAAGTCTGGAATCGAGTTGGCAGACAATCTGGTATGGATGCCTCGTGGAAGCAGTTTGGAGATTTCTGGAAAGAGGTTCTTTTTCTGTGGTGGAGCTGATTCCATAGACAAGGAATATCGATTAGCCTATTATCCAGATACTTGGTGGAGTGGAGAAATCATAACCGAGGATGTATTGGAACACGCCTCTGGAAAATATGACTATGTGATTGCCCACGATAGACCTTCTTTTGTATCTGAAAGCTTGCTGGGGAATTATGGAAAGATTGGGGAATCCTCTGATGTCTTGTCAAGGCTATGGGGAAACATTGAAGTGGATAAGTGGGTGAATGGGCATTGGCACAGCTATAGCAATGTCAATATTCATAATACTCAATTCATCACATTGGATATGCTGCCATCAGTGAAGAAAATTGACAAGGAATACATTGAAATAGCTGATGATGGAGTAAATATTAGTGGTTCTATAATGATTGAAACTTTGGAGTGATAATGGCTGAAAACACAATAAAAATGCGGATTCAAAACAAGTACGATACCAAAGAGAATTGGGCAGAAAACAATCCTGTTCTCAAGGCTGGCGAACTTGGATTTGATGATTTGGGAAGGGCAAAGGTTGGAGATGGAATAAATGCTTGGAATGACTTGAATTATATCAATGACATCACCAACCTTCATATGATAACTGATACTGCTGAAAGCAGGAATGCGTATTTGGTTCCAAAGGGAATTGATTCCAGAGTGTTTTATTATGGAATTTCCAAGGATACCGAATTGATGTTTGAAACCGCAGACAAGCTGTATTTCATTGAGAAAAGGATTTACATTGAAAATACAGGAGAAAATGAAATTAATCTGTCCCTTGTCAATGCTGAATGGGCTAATGATTCCATTGGCACTGTATGGGGCAAGCCAGGGATGCATTTGTATCTTCAAGCTACTTGGATAGGTGGAAGAATTATTGTCGAAGTGATTGACAACGACCAATTGGCTGATGATTATGGATTTTAACGAATAAGGGGGTGTAAGCCCCCTTTCTTTTTTAATTAGTTTTGTAGATATTCCGTATTGAAATTGAATTCATCAATGACATTGTTTATTTTGTAATTTGTAACAGGGTCTATCAGTGATAAATTATCACTGTCGCAGTAAATTAGCTTGAATGTGCCTTGTTTTCCTAGATTGCTTAATGATATTGCTTCGGTAATTGCAGGTTCTGCTCCGTGTGGAATTGTTTCCTGCTTGAATAAATTTGAGGCTGGGCTTATTAGCGAATCCAGTCCACTATTGTAAATGTACAGGTACATAGCGTTGTTTACTGTGCTGTCTAATGAATTTAATTTAGTTTCAGTTCCATTAGGATTAATTTTGTATGTTACAGTTTCCACTGTTACTGTTGTAGGCATATCAGTCAGTGTTCCAGGAAATTGTGGATAATCGAAATTGTATATTAGTTGTGGGAAAACAGGATATTCCGATATGATAAGGGAATATGCCTTCATTGCTGATATTCTAGACTTCATTATCCATAATCCACTTATTGAATCATAATCCCCATATGTTTTAAGTATGGAAGTCACTCCATTATATAAATTCTGAATGTCAAACACAATGTTTTCCATTGCCTTTTCGGATGCAGGAGTTGCTGTTGAAATCTGTGATTGAACTGCCCGTGTTTTCTCGCTATCCATATACATTGTGCTGAAACAGGAATTGCTCTCATAATATTGGCCAACCTTGTCCAATGCCTCTAAAGTTGATATTCTCAATTCATCATATGTTGTGACTGTTTTCGTATTTGTATTTGTGTCAACAGATACTAAAGGCATCATAGTCTGCGTTCTGGCCATATTATACAGGCTATCTTTCAATCTTCTCCATTTAGCAAGCCTGAACAATAATTCATCAAATGTTTGTGGATATTTCAGTTCTATTGCGTATGTATTAGCTGGCATTTTAAATGTTTATATGATTATATTTAAATGAAAAGGGGCATACAAGATGCCCCAATATAAGGAGGAGAGAACGGAGATATATGAGAAAGCATATATGGAGGTTATATGCTCCATAACTATTTAGCAATTTTCTTAAAATTTGCGTTGCCTTTCAGTTACAAAAAATAACGCATCTTCATTTTTAGTGACATATAGCAGCCTGCCTAATGGCTTGATAAAATCCTTGTCGCGTGGACCATATTTTTTTCCTTTCCACTCGTATTCATAAACTAGATTTGGACTTCCATAGCCACCGTGATATCCAGCAGGAAGTTTTATTCTCAAGTCACTGCTTAATTGAAGCCATTTCCCTGCGTTATTTTCCAGAGCTTGAACAAGGTTTTTGTATTCCTTGGTTCCTGTTATTTTTCCCATCTGCTTGCCATCATAATTTATGTCAATATATGTATTGCCACCAGTCAGGATTTCACCAGTACCAGCATCATATGATAAGTGTTCAAATTTCTTAACTATTTTTTCTATGGTTTCCTGCGCTATGTTTAAATCGTAAATCGTGATTACAATAGCCCTATCCATTGTCAGGCTTCTATATCTTACGGAACACTTGTTCCTGTTGTATCCATTCTTTTTCAATTCTGCGGTAATAGCTGAAACCAAATCGTCTTTTTCTGATAAAAGGTAATTTTCAAATATTTTCATCGAAATTTTTAAAAATATTTAATCATTTTTCTTGACAATCACCAAGATTTTTCGTATTCTGTATTTGTCAAGAGGAAATTAACACTTAACAAAGGAATTGAAAATGAAGAAGGCTTATGTTTCCAAGGCAAAGGCAGTTATAGGGCAGGAACTTTACAAGAAGTTGGCAGATATGTCTGAAGCTTCTGGACTGCTTTATCGTCTTGAAGGTATTCTCGATAAGGGAATCAAGGAAATGCGCTATGATATGCGTGATATGAAGAAGCTTTGGGAATCAGAAGTTTCCTCTGTATATTCTGATATGTACCAGATGATACAGTCCAAGTATGTTGAAGGAAAGGATTTTTGGAACGAATCTGATTTGCGTGATAAGTTCAAGCTTCTGCGTGTTCTTCGTGGATACGAGGAATCCTTTGAGGATTACGTTCTCCAGATGAAGGTTATGATAGAACAGCGTATGAAGGAAGAAGCTGAATGGGCTGCTGGGGAAGCAGAACGTGCGCTTGAAGAAGAAGTGCGATTTGTTCTCGACCTTTTTGAATTTGAATCCAAGGAAAAAGCCATTGAGTTTTTCAAGATGCAGGAGTTTGGTGAAGATTTCATAGCTAAAGCCGAGGAACTTTTTGATGAAGAATAACATAGTCAATAAACATTCAGCATTTTACAGGGTATTCACTCAAAAGTTTTTGGGAGAGGTTTGGGCGATGCTCGCCTCTCCAAACAATGTTTTGTGGACAAACATAAACGCCATATTCAATGAATCGCAAGCTAATATTGCTGATGAATTTGATGTTGGCTTTTCATCCATATTGTTTGAAGATATACGCATAATGATTGATAATCTTCAATATGGAAATGATATTACACCGCAATTTCAATCTATTATTGAACGATTGAAATCCTTTCAGACCAATAATAACATTAAATTTGACATTGCTGGATATTTTGAAAAAAATTTCATTAGTTATCAATCTATTGAATTTATGTATGATAAGTTCAAAAATGTTTTTGATGATACGCTGGAGCAATTTCAAAATAATCCATATGAATTTATCCGTTGCCTTAAAGTAAATTATAATAATGTGTATCTATCAGAAATTATTGATAAAGTTGTCAATGAAATAAAAAACGAATATGGCTTGATTCCATATTTCACTAAAATATTCTATATGATTGATTATCCAATGGAGAATAAAGATGAAAATTAGAAGTTGTTTCGTATCGAATAGCAGTTCAAGCAGTTTTATTTGTTCTTTTCCTAATTATGATAAGGATTCCAATCCAATGAAAATTCAATATTACTATGACATATTGGATTCCGAAACAGATGAAAAGGAACGTCAAAAGCTTTTGGATGAAGTCAAGTATTGGGAAAAATATTGCCAAGATAATGATTGTGTTGTCTTTGATTTAAATGTTGATTATGGCTGTGATGATGTATTAGACAGTCTTGAA
>ODAJ011772601.1_pt1 | contig 19242 bp, 11 predicted proteins | sample 1539241 | NCBI WGS metagenome assembly ODAJ01 (sample SAMN02144231, study PRJEB22623) | gut metagenome | biome: sheep rumen | host: Ovis aries | place: New Zealand | reverse complement strand
TCTCGGGCTGCATCACATAGCGGTGAGTGCCTTCGTACTTGCCAATCTTCTGTAGTTTCTCAATTGCTTTTACTTTCAACATAGCAAAAATGTTTTAAATGGTTTGTAAATAATTTTCCTTTGTCGCAGAAAGTTCTCCGGTTGGGGCTCTCGTGAGGGAAATCTTCTTAGTGCACGTGGGAATTTTTACGGCCTCGTGTGGGAGCATTTTTCTATCTCTTTCTTTTGACAATGCAAAGGTACGGCAATATCGTGGGATGTCAAAAAATATGACACCATAAAACGACGTTTTGAAAGGTGTAAAACGACATTGTGTAGTAAGACGGCGTATCGCGTATCATGCGTATCATTTGGATTTTCCATTTTTGCTATTGTAGTATCATTTACCCTCTATATGATTTTATATTATATAATATATATATTATATAATATAAAATATTAATAAGATATTTGATACGTTCCCCATTTTCATTTTTGCAAATGATACGCATGATACGCATGATACGGTCTTATTACCTAACATTGATTGCAGTATCTATGATTGTAAAAAAACATATCACAGTGATGGTGCTCCAAACCTCTGCTAATGCTGGAAGAAACTATATTTTTTACAAAGATTCTATGAATAGAATACGATGAGCACGAAGTACTTATTATTAACATTCATCTTTATTTACATTTTGCTAATTAAATTTCTATCATTTAATATATTAGGCTTTAAAACAAACAAGCCCCGAGAGTCATCGCGACTGTCGGGGCCTAAGAATAAAAGGATACTATAACATGTTAGTTATTGTAATTATAATGTACGTTGGGATTGCCCTGGATAACAGAGAGTGGAAAGGGGAATACCCAGAGGTTGGAGGTGGGAGACAAGGTATGTATGCCGTTGTCGCCGAAGTCGTGGGTAAGCGTGGTCTGCCACTCGGGCTGTACGTTCCAACGCTTGCGCTGGATGAAGTTCCAGACGGTCCAGATATTCTCGCCCAGAGAGGTCTGCTTGATGCGCTCGATGGCTGTTGCCTCGTCCGTTACAGTGCCCTTGAGGAGAGCATAGGTGTCGGCGGGCAGACGGAACTGACGCAGGTGATCCAACTGATCCATACCCTTGTCTATATCGCCGCCGCGCACATAGCACTCTGCCAGGAGGATATACATCTGAGGAGTAGCCAAGCCTGCTACGTTATGATACTCCATCATGCCAGGCATGTTGTCGGGTGAATCCCAGCCCCTGAGACCAATCATGTTGGTACTCTGGTCTGTCATACCACCAGCCAGGATCTCGTAGAAACCCTTGTACTGCTCCTTGATACGGGGATTCAGGAAATAGTGACCATACTTTGGCTCTATCTGATCCTCGAAGTCAGGCTCTACCCACAGGTTGAGCAGATAGTTGGGTACAACGAAGTAGTTCTCTGCAGTCTCCAGATACTTGGAGGTGAAGCAGTCGTACTTGTCGTTGGGCATCATGTGGATATACTCCAACCAACGGGGCTCCTGACGTACATTGGCATAGTAGTCGTCCAGTCCGCCCTCGATCTGGAGGGCTGCCTCGGCTGCCTCGGCTGCCTCGGTGTACTGCTGCATGCACATAAGGATGTTAGCCTTGAGGGCATAGGCGGCAGGCAAGTTGAAGCGGGTCTTGGTGGGCTGAACCGTGGGAAGCGCGCCTGAGTTGATGGCATCGTTGACATCACGCAGACACTGCTCGTAAACCTTGGCAACGGTGCTGGGAGCATAGATCTCGTCGATGGACTTATCCTCGGTCATGTAGATGACACCGCCATCTGTGCTGGCTGTAGCGGGGTCGTAGGCCTTGGCAAACTTATTCACCAGCAGGAAGTGAGCATAGGAGCGCAGCGCCTTGGCTTCTGCCACGAGGGCTGCCTTCTTCTGCTCTGAGCCGCTGGCCATACTGGCATTGTTAATAACGGGGTTACAGATGCGGCCTACCCACTTGTAACAGCTGGAGTAGTAGCCGTCGCTGGAGGTCAGCTGCTGGATGCGCTGGATATCAGCAGGAGTGTCGGAATAAGACCAGAGCAGCGTAGAGCGCTCCTTGTTGGGCATCGCCAGCTCGGAAGGAATGTGGTTGGCACCGCTGACTACGCCTCCGCCGATATTGTAAAGGTCGGAAAGACTGATGTCTATATCGTTATTGAAGAGCAACTCCAGTTCGTCTGTTGTGGAGAGCAGGTTCTTTCCCTTGGGCTTGATGTCCGTAAAGTCGGAGCAGGAAGTGGCTACAAGGGCAGCTGCCATCAGTATGGCTGTATATAATCTATTCTTTTTCATAATTGCATCAATAATTTACGAACAGGCTGAATGTGTAAGTTGAACGGGTGCGAACGCCCAGGGTCTCGGGATCTACGCCCTTGCCGTTAGCTGTCCAGATGGCCTTGGGGTTGTCGATCTGGAAGTTAAGAGCCAGACGGGTAAGGTTCATGCGGCTAACAATCTCGCGGGGGAACTCGTATCCGAAGACGATGTTACGAATCTTGATGAACGAAGCATCATATACGGAGTTGTTACCGTTATAGGACTCGTTGCCGATAGAGCTGGAGCCGTACTGACCGAAACCGGGTGTGTTGGTGGGGTTAGAGGGTGTCCATGAGTTGAGCAGGTAGAGGGGCTGTGTTCCTCCCATGGAAGTAGAGGAAACCTCGCGCTCCTGCAAGCAACGCATAACATGTCCGCCGTAGTAAGCCAGCATGATAGAGAATGAGAAGCCGTTCCACTGCAGGCGGTTGTCCATACCAAGGATAACCTTGGGATCTGTCTGTCCGCTGTATTCCATAACGTCTGTGCTGGCACCCTGAACAGAGTGTGTGATGGTGCCGCCGTCGCCATACCAGAGGGTTTCACCGGGGCCACTGACGGTTCCGTCGTCGATACCGGCAAAGCGGTAAGACCAAAGGGCAGAGGCGGGATAGCCTTCTACGAAGCGGTTGCTGAGCAGCTGGTAAGCATAGGTAGAGGGGTTATAGACGTTGGTAACCTTGTTGCTGTTGTGGGCCAGCGTCAGGCTGGTTGACCATCCGATCTGCTTGCGTGTGGCAGGACGGAACCAGTCGGCCGTTACCTGCAACTCGATACCGTTGTTACGCAGGTTGGCACTGTTGACGAACATAGAGGTGTAACCCGTTGTGGGGTCGAGGCTCTTGTTGGCAAAGACATCCTGTGCAGCCTTGTGGTAGTAATCGATGCTACCGCGAACACGGTTGTTGAAGAGTGAGAAGTCGATACCTACGTTGTTGGTACGTGTCTGCTCCCAACGCAGGTTGGGGTTGGCAGGAGACTCGATGGTTGCCAGAGGCAGCTTGGTGTACGAGTTGGTACCGCCAGTGGTAGCTGTCAGGTAAGAGGTTGCCCCCTGATAGATGTTACCCGTGGCACCATAGCTGTAGCGCAGCTTCAGGAAGTTAACCCACTTGACATCCTTCATGAAGTCCTCCTGCTCGATGTTCCATGCACCGCCGACAGACCAGAGGGGCTTGCCACGGAACTTGGCGTTAAGGCCATAGACATCGGCATAGTCCTTACGGAATGAACCGAAGACGTTATAGCGGTCGTTGTAGGTATAGGTGGCATTGAAATAGCCTGAGCCGTAGCGGTGCTCCACCTCGAGGATATTGTCCATACCATTCTTAATATAAGGATCGTAGGCATAGGAACGCGCATTATAGCCACCGTTACTTGCCTTGAAGAAGGGACTGTACTGCTGGTCGTAGAGGTCGAAGAAGTTGATATCTGCGGCACGGCCTGTCTGCAGCTGGTCGTCGTAGCCCAGCAGGAGGGCGTTGGTTCCCTTGCTGAGTGTACCACGGAACTCGAGACCGGCAATGGCGTTCACCTCGTGCTTGCCGAACTTCTTGCTATAGTTGAGCTGACCACGGGCTGTCCAGTAGTCGCCCTGGGTATTGCGGTTCTGACGGAAGCCGCCTGTAGGGGGAATCAGAGGATTGGTAATCTTGGCAGGGTCGTAATAAGCATTGTGCAGGACACGTGCAGGATGGCTGTCCTCGGTAGCCAGCCACACGCTCTGCTGGTGGTCGCTCTCATAAACACCCATCACACTGGCTGTCAGGCTGGGAAGGATGCGGAACAACAGCTCGCCGTTCAAACGCAGGTGGTTACGACGTGTGTTAACGGTGTTGTTATAGAACTCGTCGATGGGGTTGCTGGAGAGGTCGACAGTACCTTCGCCACCGCCGCCCCAAACTTCGTTACCCTCGGCGATACCGTACATATTGCGGATGATACCATTGGCAGTGTACATGGTCTCGTAGGCAGCATGGCTCCATACGCTGTTAGACAGAGAGGTAGCGTCATAGCCACGCTCGCGACTCTTGTTGAAGACGCCGTTGATGGTCATGTTGGCAGTCAACCACTTGGTAACATCGAAAGAGCCCTTGTAGTTGGCTGTGAAACGCTGGTTCATAGTGTTGATAATGCCTGCATTGTCGTGAGCGAAGTTCAGGGTCAGGTTGTTCTGGCTCTTCTCTGAACGGCTACGCAGAGAGATGTTGTACTCCTGCATCACCTGCTGACGATATACCTCGCGAGCATACTCCTTGGCAAAGTTTCTCTTGCTGAGCTGCTGCTTAATCTGGTCGAGCTCGTCCATGGTGATATCGCCCTTATAGGCACTATAGTAGGCGTAGCTGAGGGGAGAGACAGGGCCGTTACCGTAGTTGTAGCCTGCGAGGGTTGAGCCTACGGGGTCTGAATGTTCGCCGCTGGTGTAGTACCAGTCGTAGTACTCGCTCTCCTTCTTCACCTGCTGAGCGGCATTCATATAGAAGTTATCGTTATAGTCCATGTTGCGGTTCTCCTTCAGGCTGAGGTTGGCGGTAAAGGCAACGTCAATCTTACCCTTCTGGTTGGCGTTCTTGGTGGTAACAACAATCACACCGTTAGAAGCGCGGGCACCGTAGATGGCAGTTGCGGCGGCATCCTTCAGCACGTTGACGCTGGCGATATCATACTGGTTGATATCCTCCAGACGACCCTCGACGGGCAGTCCATCCACAACAAGCAGAGGGCTGGTCTCGGCATAGAGTGAAGAGGTACCACGAACCTTGAGCTCGCCTCCGTAGGTAGAAAGACCTGCTACCCTACCCTCAAGGTTAGTGAGAAGATTGGGCGTGTAGCGCTCCATAAGGTCCTTGCCAGTGACGGTGACGGCAGAACCCGTCATTTTAGGCTTGGCAATATCCTGATAACCGGTAACAACCACCTCGTTGAGCAGGCCGGAGTCGGACTTCATGGCCACATCCAAGGTCTGGTCGGCAGTTACGTTCTTGAGTTTAACGACAGAGGGTTCCATGCCGATGTAGCTGAACGTCAGTTCGTTGCTACCTGCGGACACGACGATTTCGTAATCGCCCTTGGAGTCGGTAACACCGACAACCTGTCCGTTACGCTTGATGTTAACTCCGAGAAGGGGTTCGCCTTCGTCGTCAATCACATGTCCCTTAATTGTGTAGGACTGCTGTGCCTGTGCCGATGTTGCACTCTGTGCCACTGCCTGAGTAGGAGCGACACCCAATGCAAGAATCAAGCCCAAAGCCAGACTGATGGATTTGAGATTGTGAATCTTTTTCATTGTTTTAAAGAATAAAGTGTATAACCTATTGTGTTTATCTACTATCATATCGTAACAAGCTGCATATTTTTTCTGGCTGCAAAAATACGGATAATAACAGAATTTAACAAATTTTGTCAGGAAATACCATGCATTTCACAACATTTATACCATAAACGTGGTATATCCGTATCATAAAGCAAGTATCTATTCGTTATCAAGAGGCATGTTGTTTAAAGTTAGAAAAAAGGGAAAAAGCCCACCCCCGAGGGGCAGGCTTCTCCATAAATTTATCTTATCAGAACCTTCTTTCCGTTTACGATGTAAAGACCGCTTTTAAATGAAGAATTAAAAGCCTCACCCCGACCCTCTCCAATGGGAGAGGGAGAAAAATCTGAACTTTGAACTTCTGAACTCTGCGCCGCCTTTAATTGTGAATTATGAATTATGAATTGTGAATTAACTTTACGTCCGCTCAGGTCGTAAACGTCACAAGTGACGTTGTCCTGAGCGACGGAAAGAACGGGCGTTGCCGTATCGTACCTTACCTCCACCAAGACGGGACGATGGTCTGAGGCATCGGGCGCATTGATAACCTGCCGCTTACGTGCATAACAGGAAGAGCCCTTGCGGAAGGCTATGTAGTCGATGGTCTTCTTGGGAGTGCCGGCAGGGAAGGTGTAGTTGCTGCTGGAGCTCGTGGTGCTGTTCAGGATGGTAAAGCTCTTCTTCACATTGGTGATGAACGTAGAGGATGGCTCATCGTTCCAGTCGCCACAGATAAAGAAAGGCTTATTCCATCGGGCAGCCTCCTCGAGGATGATATCCAACGAGGTCATACGGTTCTCCTCCTCGAGGGCAAGATGTGTACAAGCAAAGACATACTCTTGGAACTCGCACACCAGAAGGGCTCTTTTCTCGCTCCCCGGCAAAGGAATAACGCGGTGCGACAAGGGTTTCTCCTTGCTGAGGATAGCCACCCCGTACTTGCCTCCCGCCAGTGGAATGGCAGGGCCAAAGGTGCTGTACATACCCAGCGACTTGCCCAGCACGGCAGCCTGGTGCACGCGGTTGGAACGCTTGACGCAACTGTCCACCTCCTGCAAGCCCACCACATCGGGTTCGGCATCCGCAATAACCGCCGCCTGGCGATCGAGGTCTATCACATCGTCCTGCCCTGCCCCATGCTGGATATTATAGGTCATGATGCGCAACGTCTGCGGACTATCCTGCGCATAAGCCATCAAGCCGACCTGCAGGCCTATTAAAAAAATCCATATAAATTTCTTTTTCATAAATTAGATTTAGAGGTTACAGGAGGCTGACAGCCCCAAGTCTTCCCACTCAGAAGAGAGAGAGCAAGAAATTACAGAACGGACATCTTATTAAGGTAGTACGTACGCAGGTCGTCCCACTTATAGTAAGGACCGGTTACGGGAGTGCCAGGGAGTTTAACCTCGCGCTCGTTGAGCAACGCCTTTACAAGGATATCACCATCCTTACCCTTCTTGGGACGATAGAAGATAAGCTGGATATTGCTGGCCATAGCGAAGATACGATAGTTGGCCCACGAGTAATCCAGACGGTCGAGGTCGGACACCACGATGCCTGCATCGCCCAACTCCATGAGGGTTGCCATGGGGATGACATAAACCTCGTGACCAAAGCGCAAAGTTGCGCCGACAAAGCTCTTGTTGTTAACAATGGTATCGGCAGTCTCGATGAAGTTCTTCAGCAAACCGCTGACACGCAGGGGAGCCTTCCTGTCGCTTGTGGGACAAGCACCATAGCCTGTATACCAATCTATATTATGCGCGCGCCAGATGTCGTAGCACTCATCCTCAGTGAAGTAATGATACATGTCGATGCCGTTGTCGTGGCTCTGCATATTGCTGGAAACATTGAAGACGTGGCGCATAAAGGGAATCTGCTCTACGCTGTCGCGAACATAAACCTGATCGTTGAAGATAGAGTTAACGAAACGCTCGGGATGGATGAACTTCTTACGATACATATCGATTATATTGCCACGCTTCTTGATAGCCTTCTTAATCTCGGCGGGCGCAGCAGGTGCCAGGTAGTACTGGAAGCAGTCGCCCACGTCGTTGTGAATCCTAAGTTTGGGATTGAAGGCAGTAAGCTCTTCACACTCGGCCATCATAGACATGATGCAACGCTTGACAACAGTGCTGCGGGCATCCACCTGGCTGTTCTTGGAACCAAAGATGGTGGGGAAATGCTCGGTCATACGCTTGCCAATGCGGTGATGCTGACGCTCGCCAACGGTGGTAAGGTCGCCTGCACGCTTATCGCAGCAAAGGTAGAACTTCTCCACGTCGGCCAACATCTGCTCGCCTGTAGCCGTCAGTTTGCCCAAGTCATGAGCCTTGCGCAAGGGTACCAGCACATCCTGATACTCGTCATCGCCACACAGCCAACGGCTGCCATGACGACCGTAATGCGACATATAGAAGGGCTCGTAGCCTTTGGGAGTGGGAGTAAGGACATCAGCCTCGGTAGGGTCGACGTATGCCAGAAGGTTGCTGGCAGAGAGACGGATGTTGTCGTGAATCTCCTGACGCGCCTTGCTCCAGTCCTGCTGGGCAAAGAGTATACTGGCAGTCGAAGAGGCTGCCAGCATGAATATAAAGAGTCTTTTTTTCATTTTAGATGTATGTTTTTCGTAATTTCGACATCACGATATATCGAAATACCGTGATTGATTGTTAACCAAGGAAACTCAGCAGGATACCTGCTGCTACGGCAGAGCCGATAACGCCAGCCACATTTGGGCCCATAGCGTGCATAAGGAGGAAGTTGCGCTTGTCGGCCTCCTGACCAACGGTCTGACTAACGCGGGCTGCCATAGGAACAGCACTTACACCAGCAGAACCGATGAGGGGGTTAATCTTCTCCTTCAGGAACAGATTCATAATCTTGGCCATAAGCACACCACCTGCCGAACCGATGCCAAAGGCTACGATACCTACGCAGAGGATACCCAGCGTCTGCCAGTTCATGAACGAAGAGGCTGTGGCTGTGGCACCAACGGTAAGACCCAGGCAGATGACAACGATATTGTTCAGCTCGTTCTGTGCAGCCTTGCTCAGACGGTCAACCACACCGCTCTCCTTCATCAGGTTACCCAACATCAGACAGCCGATAAGCGTACCTGCAGAGGGAACAATCAGCGACACGATGATGGCCACGATGATGGGGAAGAGAATCTTCTCCTTCTTGCTGACATCGCGCAACTGAGACATACGTATCTTACGCTCCTTCTCGGTGGTAAGCATCTTCATGATGGGAGGCTGGATAACGGGCACCAGAGCCATATAGCTATAGGCAGCCACGGCAATGGGCCCCAGCAACTCGGGAGCCAGCTTACTGGTCAGGAAGATGGCGGTAGGACCGTCGGCACCTCCGATGATACCAATAGAAGCAGCCTGTGCAGCGGTGAAACCAAAGATAGGCAGATCCATCTGTGTTACCAGGAAGGTAGCAAAGATACCTAACTGGGCGGCAGCACCCAGCAGGAGGCTCTTGGGATTAGCTATCAGGGGACCGAAGTCTGTCATGGCACCTACGCCCAGGAAGATAAGGCAGGGATAGATTCCCGACTTAACACCTATGTAGAGGATATCCAGCAGACCACCATGCGCCATGATGTAACCATAGCTGTGGTAGTTGGGACTGGCAGGATTCAGGAATTCGTTGTTCCACATCTCTGAATCAAACATGCCAGCTCCGGGCAGGTTAGTGAGAATCATACCAAAGGCTATTGGGAGTAGCAGCAGAGGCTCATACTCCTTCTTGATAGCAAGATAAAGCAGGAAGCAGCCGATAAAGAGCATTACGGCACACTTCCAGCCCTCGCCTACGAAGAATGAGACAAAGCCCATCTCCTCAACGAACTTGCTTATACCTTCTTCTGCATTAAAGCCAGCTGCCATAGCTGGCACACAGGCCAGCAACATCAGGCCCAAGACACAAAGAATCTTAATCTGTTTCATGGCAATACTTAGTTATGTGTTTACTATCTGCAAATTTTGTATCGCCTTATGCCAGCTCAACCAAGGCCTGACCACCGTCAACCTGATCGCCAACGTTCACAAGAACGGCCTTAACAGTTCCGGCAGCCTCGGCTGTGATGCTGTTTTCCATCTTCATAGCCTCGAGCATTACAACGGTGTCGCCAGCAGCAACCTGGTCGCCAGCCTTTACCAACACCTGAGTAATCTTACCGTTCAGAGGAGCTGTTACCACATTGCTACCAGCAGGAGCAGCTGCGGGCTTGGCAGCAGCAGGAGCAGCGGCAGGAGCAGCTGCAGGAGCAGCGGGCTTAACAACAGGCTTTGCGGCGGGCTTGCGCTCGGGCAGGGTTACAGTGTAGATCTTGCCATCGACAGTTACCTCGAGGGTATCTTCGTGCTCTACAACATGAGCGGAATGTTCCTTTCCACTTATATTAAATTTGAACTCTTTCATCTTTTTCTGTGTTTTATAATCTGGGGTTTAATACTGCGTGCCAGTTAGAGGGGGTGTTCTTGATAGTAAGAACGCCACTCTCTTCGTCGTGGGCACTATTAAGATAAAGGTATAAGGCTGTGGCAACAACCACAAGGTCGTCACCCTCAGCAGCATCAGCATGCTTGCCAGGAGCCAAAGCGGGTGTCTTGTCCTCGCCCTGATGCTTATTGGCACGCTTGGCTATGTAGCCAAAGCATACCAATACCATCACAATCAGGACCAGTATAGCAAACACCACGCATGGGCTGATACCAGCAATAGACCATGCTTCTGGAGTTATTGTTAATACTGTCATAACTTTAATCTTTTATTTGATTACAGAGGTATGTTACCATGCTTCTTGGCAGGGTTGGTCAACCTCTTGTTCTTCAACTGCTCCAAAGCGCGGATGATGCGGAAACGAGTATTGCGTGGCTCGATAACATCATCGATGTAACCATACTTGGCTGCCTGATAAGGATTAGAGAACAGATCCTCGTACTCGGAAATCTTGTCGGCCATGAACTGCTTAGCCTCTTCTTCCTTACCCTCAGCCTTCAGTTCCTTAGCCTCCTTGGCATAGAGAACGCTGGCTGCACCACTGGCACCCATAACGGCAATCTCGGCGCTGGGCCATGCATAGTTGGCATCACCACGCAACTGCTTACAGCTCATTACGATGTGGCTACCACCATAGCTCTTACGCAGGGTAACGGTAATCTTGGGCACAGTAGCCTCTCCGTAAGCATAGAGCAACTTGGCTCCGTGCAGGATAACGGCATTGTACTCCTGACCTGTACCAGGAAGGAATCCAGGAACGTCAACAAGGGTTACGATGGGGATGTTGAACGCATCGCAGAAACGTACGAAGCGGGCACCCTTACGGCTGGCATTGCAGTCGAGCACACCTGCCAACTGGTTGGGCTGGTTGGCAACGATACCAACGCTCTGACCATTGAAGCGGGCGAAACCGATAATGATATTCTTGGCAAACTTGGGCTGAATCTCGAGGAACTCGCCATTGTCAACAATACCTGCAATCACCTCGTACATGTTGTAAGGATGGTTGGGATTGTCGGGCAGAATCTCGTTCAGGAAGTCTTCCTTACGATCGATGGGGTCTGTGCACTCAACAACAGGAGTCTTCTCCATATTGTTCTGAGGAATGTAGCTGAGGAGCTTCTTGATAAGAGCAATACCCTCTTCCTCGGTGCTGGCTGTGAAGTGTGTTACGCCGCTCTTGGTAGAGTGAACGCTGGCACCACCCAACTGCTCCTGAGTAACAACCTCACCCAGTACAGCCTTAACAGGACCAGGACCGGTAAGGAACATATAGCTGGTATTCTCGATCATAACGGTGAAGTCTGTCAGCGCAGGGCTGTAAACAGCACCACCGGCGCAGGGACCCATGATAGCACTGATCTGAGGAATAACACCGCTGGCCATGATGTTACGCTGGAAAATCTCGGCATAACCGGCAAGGGCGTTGATACCCTCCTGCAGACGAGCACCACCTGAATCGTTCAGACCGATAACGGGAGCGCCCACCTTCATGGCGATGTCCATAATCTTACATATCTTGCTAGCCAGCATCTCAGACAGAGAACCGGCACTGATGGTAAAGTCCTGAGCAAAAACATAAACCAGACGACCATCGATAGTACCGCAACCGGTTACTACACCATCGCCTAGATAATGCTTCTTCTCCATACCGAAGTTTGTACAACGGTGCTGCACAAACATATCCATCTCTTCAAAACTACCTTCGTCCAGCAACATAGCAATACGCTCGCGGGCAGTATATTTACCCTTGTCATGCTGTTTCTCAATAGCCTTCTCGCCACCACCCAGACGGGCTTTGGCACGGAGTTCAACCAACTCCTTAATCTTTTCTACTTGAGTACTCATTTCTTTATAAAATAAGGTTATTATTTCTAATTTCGACCACAAAAGTACAAAAAAAAGTGATACAACGTCCACGAAACCGCCTTTTTTTGAAAAGAAATACCTACCTTTGAGGCTACGCCTCGAAGATACTTTCGCTGACTTCGTGTTCCGCTCGCTTAATCGTATCTTTGAGACTGTCGTCTCGAAGATACTTTCGCTCGGGAATAAAAATAAAAATACTTTTATTTTGTATTGTGCTCACTTAGTCGTATCTTTGAGACTGTCGTCTCGAAGATACTTTCGCTCGGGAATAAAAATAAAAATTACTTTTATTTTGTATTCCGCTCGCTTAATCGTATCTTTGCAGCCGCAAAAGTTTTCAGGGATGAAGAACAAACAACAATACGTCCCAACAGAGTTGGGAGAAAAGAAGATTGGAGTGCTACTCTGGCAATACGCCACACCTGCCATCATAGCCATGGTGGCCAGTAGCCTTTACAATATTGCCGACAGTATCTTTGTGGGTTGGGGAGTAGGCGACATTGCCATCAGCGGAATGGCTGTGGCCAGTCCCTTCATGAACCTTTCTGCCGCCTTCGGAGCGATGGTTGGCGTAGGAGCCAGCACAACTATCAGCGTCAGATTAGGACAGGGAAAATACGACACGGCACAGCACATTCTGGGTAACACGATATCGCTGAACCTGCTGCTGGGAACCCTTTTCGCTGCCGTCTGCATCTACTTCCTGAACGACATTCTAATGCTGTTCGGCGCCAGCAGCGCTACCCTACCCTATGCCTACGAGTATATGTTCATCATCCTGTTGGGCAACGTGGTGACACATCTCTACTTTGGTCTGAACGCTATTCTGCGAAGTGCAGGACATCCTACCATAGCCATGAACTGCACCTTCCTGACCATCATCATCAATACCATTCTGGACCCGCTGTTCATCTTTGTCTTCCATTGGGGAATAGCAGGAGCTGCCTGGGCAACGGTTATTAGCCAGGGCGTCTCGTTGTGCGTCCAGCTGAAGCTGTTCAGCAGGCCAACAGAGTTGCTGCATCTGCGCAGAGGCATCTACAAGCCCGACCTGAACATCATCCGCCAGTGTATCGTCATTGGTCTGAGTCCCTTCCTGGTAAACTCATGCGCCTGCATCGTGGTGCTTTTCATCAACAACAGACTAAGGGATTACGGAGGCGATATGGCCATCGGTGCCCACGGCGTTGTGAACAGAATTGTTATGCTGTTCGTGACGATGGTTATAGGTCTGGTACAAGGCATGCAGCCCATAGCCGGATACAACTGGGGAGCACGTAAGAACGATCGTGTGTGGCGCGTATTGCGATACACCATCGGCGTTGCCACGTGCATCACGTGCTTTGCCACACTGGTGGGCGAGCTTATCCCCGAATATGTTATCAGTATCTTCGGAACAGGCGAGGAACTGACTGGCATTGCCACTTATTCCTATCGTATCATCGTGGCTATGTTCCCATTGGTTGGTGCACAGATTGTAATCGGAAACTTCTTCCAAAGCATAGGACACGCTGGTAAGAGTATCTTCCTGAGCATGACACGCCAAATGCTGATATTGGTTCCCCTGATATACTTCCTGCCACCTATTTGGGGACAGGACGGCATCTGGTACAGTATGCCCATCTCTGACGCCATCAGCTTCTTCCTGGCAGCTGGCATTCTGGCCTATATGGTACCCAAGATAAAGAAACATGAAACGGATTGGACTGCTTAGCGATACGCACGCCTATTGGGACGAACGCTATGTCAAGTACTTCGGCGAATGCGACGAGATTTGGCATGCAGGAGACATCGGCAGCATGGAACTGGTGGAGCGTCTGCAGGAGATTGCTCCCCTGAGGGCTGTTCACGGCAACATCGATGGCGGGGACGTAAGGCGAATGTTCCCAGACAAGTTGCGCTGGACCTGCGAAGGAGCCGACATCCTGATGACTCACATAGGCGGCTACCCAGGCAAGTACGACCCTCGCATACGCCAACAACTGTATGCAAGGCCTCCCAAACTCTTTATCAGCGGACACAGCCACATACTGAAGGTGCAATTCGACCCTCAGCTTAAGCTATTGCATATCAATCCAGGAGCCGCCGGACTGCAAGGCTGGCAGACGGTTCGCACCCTTGTCCGTTTCTCTGTTGACAAGGGAGAATTCAAAGACTTGGAAGTTATAGAGATTTGAAAACCCTGACGGTTCCGTCCTCGTAGATTTCCTTACGGATTATTATTCCGTGAGAAGGCGAGAATTTTGAATCTTGATTTTTGAAATTTGAATTTAATATTCTTTGTCCTTGGAGGTTGTAATACTGAACGCTACGTATCTTGGAGGATGATGCAATTGTAGGCTTTATTTCATCTATAACATCCTGACTACCAAAGAACAACGGGTACGGTTGCTGCACCGTTCCCAATTGGGTTTGCGCTTGGAACAAAGCAGCATTGGCAGAGCCGTAAACCTCGCCCTGCGCATCCAACAGACGGAACTCTATGCGGTCGGTTCCCTCGCCATGAATATTCATAAAGAGTAAATCCCCATCCAACACACCTACGCCTCGACACTCATCTTCGCAGAAGGCACCCACATAATAGCGGCCATCCAGCGAAACCTCGTCGTCGGCCTGCACATCAGCCACCAGCGTCATCACATCCGGATAAGCATGAATGTCTGTCTGCCAAGCACCATCCTCGGCCTGCTCAGCAGGGGCGTAACGACGATTATTTGTCTTCAGCGGACTTAAGCTCTGCCAACAGAATTCCTGCCCTTGAGTTGCATAGAAAAGGTAAGACTGCCCTGGCTGCAACGAAGTAAGGGAGCCTTGCCACTTGCCGTCCTCGTAGGTAGCAAAGGCGTCGAGGCCCACCACCTTGTCACCCTCCTGGGGAACATAGTTGGCAAGAGCAGCCGTCAGCGTGGTGGTATTATAGAGCGGACAGCCCACCCAGTTCCAGCCCTGCTGCAGGGTAACAGGCACTGTTACATCATAGACAACACCACGCAATATTACATCCGAGGCTTGCTGCATCTTTATCTTATAACCCTTGGCAGCCTCCAAAGCCTGCAACTTTCCTTCCCAGACAGCCTCATCACGAAGAACAATACTATCATTCTGCCCACGCAGACAAAGGGCATTAGCAAGGAAGCGGCTCTTATCAACAGACTGAGCCATATTATGGGAGGTCCAGTTCCAACCCTCAGCCAAAGCCAAAGTGATGGTCTTCTCATTGCCCAACCAACCAGCTGGGGTAACGGAATTGTAATCCTTCATTCCTATCTTGTTGGTCTTGTCTATGGTAGGCTGGTTCAGGATAGTTGCCATATTACCTCCATCAGGATAACGTCCGTAGGTCTGCCATTTGCCTTGTTCCAGATATTCCATACAATCAGCCCACGAGCCATCCTTGGCCTGAATACTAACACAGGCACCATCGGCATTGTCCAACTTGAAGGGAGCATGCAACTGAGAAATGGCATCCTTACCATCGCACCAGATGATGCAGGTTCCGTGAGCAGGCACTACCCCACTCCGCAACTGATACTTCTGGGGCTTGCTGCGGTTGTCGCTCAGGTAAAGACCTTCCAGGCTGATATCCTGATCTGTCGTATTGTAAAGCTCCAACCAATCGGATTTCTTGCCATAATCACTGATGTGAATATCGTTGCCGGCACTCACCTCGTTGATGCGCAGCGGCGAAGCACCCACTTCCCAGCGTTTCTGCTCATCGGCAATCGGCTCAAATAAAGCCTTCAGTGCCAACGTGCTGTTTTTGGTGAAACTCTCATGCAAATCAACAGATGAGTTTGTCGAAAACATCTGACCATTCTTACCCGTCAGCGACAAACTGCCATCGAACCACATATCAGTACTTGAAGCCGACACATTCTTAATCTCGACAGCTATCTGGTTCTTACCCACAACAAGATACTCATGGGGAATGACTATGCAACCCTGATAGGGGTCCTGCGACTCGTAGTGACCGTCGGTGGTGTAGTCCTCGTATCTGGAACCGCTGGTGATGTAGTAACCGCCCACCTCGTGTCCGTTTACGTAAAGCATCATTCCATCGTCAATCTGATAATTAAAGGTAAGAACATCTTCGTCTGAAAGAGGAGAGTTCAGGTCGAAGGTGTTGCGGAAATAATAGGTAGGACGCTTCCTGCTGCTGTTGCTGCCATAATCAAGTATGGTAGCTGCATTTTCCTGCATAAAGTATCCGGCATTGGCATAGCCAAAGGGAGCCGTTCCCGTCCGCCAGCCGTGCTGTTCTTCTGCAAAGACAGCAGACTTCCAATCGTAAGCATCCATGGACCCCTGGTCGTAATACTTCCAATCAGCACTGAAGGGTATCAGCGTGGTAGTGGAGGCTGCCAGATCCTGCAACTGCCAACCTGCAAAGGTGTAGCCGGCAGGAGCCTTTGCCGTAAGCTGAATGGGAAGGGCTCCATACGAGAAGAGGTAGCCTGCGAACTTACCTGTGGGGATCTCCTGTCCGTTCACAGCCAGCCGTGCCTCTGGAATATTGGCAGAGAGTGTGGCATAAATGCCGTAGCTGAGATTATAATAGTTGCGCAAAGTAGTAATACGGCTTCCGTTGTATGCCGACCGTATAGTACTGATAAGGCTTGTGCTGGAGCTATTTCCCTCGAATCTCAGAGCCGGATTGATATTGTTATAGATATCCATCACAATCTGCTCGCAACGTGTAGGTTCGAAGATACTGCCGTCTACAATACAGTAGGCATCCATAAACTGACGGCGGAAGGCATCGTACTTCATCAGATTGCGGAAAAGGTCGTCCACATTAGCCCCTCCACTGGTGTTCAGAACAGAAGTAAGCATATCGGAACTACCAAAGGCAGAGTCTGTATCATGAAGCACGAAATGAAACTTTCCGTCTGTTCGGCTACGGAACCCCTTGATATTGTTTGTGTTCGTTATCCAATCCGTGGGACCCATATAACACTCCAACGCCATATAATTAATGTATTCGTCTATATCCAGCAGGTTACAAATCTGCTGATAGGTAACACTGCTCTTTGTGTTAGCCAGTGTCGTAGATAATCTCACCAATTCATTCCATGCCTTGTTATCGCCCTGTTTCTGGTTGTACTGAGCATTGCTCAGATCAAACTGGTCCATGTCATCGAAGTCGATGCCATAGTTGCTGTAGGCAAAGTGCTTGTTGTTGCTCTCGCGGATATTAAGCATGCCGTAATAGTCTCCGTTCAGGAAAATGTGGGCAGGCTGGTAGTCCTGACCGTCAACATAAAATCCGCTTTTCAGTACTATCATCTGAATGGCAGGATCCTTGGTTCGTGAATTAGTATCGTTTCCTCCGTTACGGATTTGCCAGCAACGGTATTTGTTATGTTTTTTCAAAGGAAAGACGGGATAGCTTATCGAATTAACGCCCTCGTATATCTTATCTGTCTTAAGGCGGAAAGAGCTTCTGGTCTCCCAATACTTGCCATCCACGGTACCACCTCCGTAAGCTCTGGTCCATCCACCTGCGATTTCCAGGTTTACCTCCTGATTCAGTACCTCGGAATATTGGACGTTCCCGTTCTTGTCCTTTACGGGAACCAAGTAATTCATATTCACGGGTCGCTCCCAATCCATATTCCAGTTGCAGGCACTGCTCTGTCCGTTTCCGCTGATACCATTGGTACCTTTCACAAAGACACCTATTTTATTGTCGAAGAAATTCTCTGGCTTGGAAGAGACCATCAGAATAGGCAGGTAGTAGTCGTGATTCTGGAATATATAGCTACGTGTAACAACAGGACTGGTGAGGTATCCCTCCCCTACAAGGCACAGACGCAGAACCGTTGTTTCACTGATAGTAAAACGACCGTTGGTACTGGTCTCGCCATTGGTTGCCGTTGGCGCACTGCCGTCTGTGGTATAGCGCAAGGTAGCACCAGAGGGGATGCTGACACGAACAGTGAAGGGCTCCGAGAAGACACGGCTGTCAGTATCTACAACTGGGGCATCTAATCTATCGGAAGCAAACTGGCTGGTAGCATTCGTGGCTTCAGGTGTCGGCTCGCTGGTATATTCCCATTCCTCGCCACCATCCTGAGTACGTGCCCAAGAACAACGGGGAAAGGCTGGCGGATAGAAAACTGACGAAATTAGCGTGCGGTCTGTGTCCAACAAGCTGATAGTTCCCCCTTCTGCATCGAGTTTAAAAGGTATCTGCGCTCTGGCATACGTACCATAGTTACCTGTTGAATAGTGGTGGTCGAACCAAAGCACCTTATATCCATTGGCAGGAACATTGCCATGAGCAGAAAGCAGACGTGTCTCATTCACGCCATCAGTGATATACAGATTTCTGAGCGACTTATCTGTAGATGAAGGATTGTATATCTCTATCCAACCGCCATAACAGTTGGCCTTGTCGAGATACTGGTCGATATTGGAAACCTGAACCTCGTTGATTACAAGTGCTGTGTCTGCCTGCTCCTGTGCCAGAACGGGAACTGACAACATGAACAACAGCAGGCTTGTTATATATTTTTTCATTGTATTGACGCAATTTAGGCACATACTGGCAACAAAGATATGGAATAAATTCCACAAGTTGCAATATCAGTATTCTTTTACACACTAAAGAGTTCCATTTTATGCTCTAAATGCAATAAAAAAGTATCAAAAACAACTTTTTTTTGTTTTTTTTTAAAGTTTTTGCCTATACATTATAGTATTTAAGGATTTTTTTCTACTTTTGAACATTGTTGACAATAAATCAAGAAACAAAATAAAATCATTATTAACTAACTTAAACTAAAAAACAAAGTATGAAAAACTATCTGTTTTCAGTGCTCGCGATGCTGACGACATTCAGTACATCTGCTTTTGCGCTCGACAAGGTGGACGGCGTATACCAAATTGGAACTGCAGAAGACTTTGCTGAATTCGCTGCACTCGTGAATGGTGGTCAGAAGAAAGCCCAAGCCATCCTGACGGCCGACATTGATTTAGGCACTAACATTGATGCCTACAAACTCTACGACGGTGAATATCTCGGCACTTTCGACGGAGCTGGTCACACCATCACCATCAACTTCTCCGACGGAACAAAGGATGATCAGGGTCCTGCCATCTTCCGTTCTATCGGCAACCAGGCACTCATCAAGAGACTGAAGGTGCAAGGTACCATCACAACCTCAAGACAGCATGCAGCAGGTATCGCCAACTACAGCGGCGGTGTTATTCGC
>ODAJ012171639.1_pt1 | contig 19244 bp, 14 predicted proteins | sample 1539241 | NCBI WGS metagenome assembly ODAJ01 (sample SAMN02144231, study PRJEB22623) | gut metagenome | biome: sheep rumen | host: Ovis aries | place: New Zealand | reverse complement strand
GGTCAATGGCGGCTTCAACGCTTTGGCAGAACTGTTGCAGGTGGAGAAAGCACGACTGGTGTTGAATGATCGTAAAGGCCGATGGGTCAACTTGCAGGCTGCGGTAGCGAAATAGAGAGAAAAGTACTTTCGTTCGGAAAATAGCAAATAAATTTGCATTTTCGCTCACTTATTCGTACCTTTGCAAGCGATTATGGACGAACAGAATAAGAATATGGAGCCTGAGCACCTGGTGCTGCGCGCCGAGGGATTGGTGAAACGCTACGGAAAACGTACGGTGGTGAACGATGTGTCGTTTGATGTGAAGCAGGGTGAGATAGTCGGCCTGCTGGGACCTAACGGTGCTGGTAAGACGACGTCGTTCTATATGACGACGGGACTTATTGTGCCCAACGAAGGACATATCTACCTGGGCGATGAAGAAGTGACGACGTACCCTGTTTACAAGCGTGCCCGTGCTGGCATCGGCTACTTGGCACAGGAGGCTTCTGTGTTCCGTAAGATGTCGGTAGAGGACAACATCCTCTCTGTGCTGGAGATGACGGGTAAGCCCCGCGAATACCAGTTGGAGAAGTTGGAGAGTCTGATCAAAGAGTTTCGTCTGCAGAAGGTGCGCAAGAACAAGGGCGACCAGCTCAGTGGTGGTGAGCGCCGTCGTACGGAGATAGCCCGTTGTCTGGCTATTGAGCCTAAGTTCATCATGCTCGACGAACCGTTTGCTGGTGTGGACCCCATTGCCGTAGAGGATATCCAGTTTATTGTGTGGAAACTGAAGGATTTGAATATAGGCATTCTGATTACTGACCATAACGTGGAGGATACGCTGTGTATCACCAATCGTGCCTATCTGCTCTTCGAGGGACGTATCCTGTTTCATGGTTCGCCTGAGGAACTGGCGGCAAATCCTATTGTTAGAAAGAACTACCTCACAGAGTCGTTCGTGTTGCGCCAGAAGGATTTCTCGGCATTGGAAGAACAGCGCAAACTGGAAGAAGAGGAAGAGTGAGGAGTAAGAATTAAGAATTAAGAATTAAGAATTAAGAATGAAGAATGGAGCGCCAAACGTTAAAAAATAACAAGGCGGAAGCAAATTCTTCATTCTTCATTCTTCATTCTTCACTTTTCTTTGTACCTTTGCAGCCAATTTTTGTGTATATATAATATTAATTAGGTATAAAAGAGATGAATATTCAATTTGAAGCTCCTGATAAGGTGAATGGTCTGATGACGATTACCCTGGAGACTGCTGACTATCAGCCCGAGGTTGAGAAAACTTTGAAAGACTATCGCAAGCGTGCACAGATTCCCGGATTCCGTCCTGGTCAGGCTCCTATGGGGATGATCAAGCGTCAGTTCGGTGCAAACGTCAAGGTTGACGTGATTAACCGTATGCTGGGCGAGAAACTGTATGCTTATATACAGGATAACAAGATTCACATGCTGGGTGAGCCACTTCCCAGTGACAAGCAGCAGCAGCTTGATTTCGAGGGTGACAAGCCCCTGGAGTTTAAGTTTGATATTGCTGTGGCTCCTGAGTTCGAGGCCAAACTGAGCGGTAAGGACAAGGTTCCTTTCTATAACATCGCTGTTGACGATAAGCTCATTGACCAGCAGGTAGAGATGTATCAAAGCCGTGCAGGACAGTATGAGAAGGTAGAGAATTTCAATCCTGAAGAGCGCGATATGCTGAAGGGCGACCTTCGTGAGTTGGACGCTGACGGCAATGTGAAAGAAGGTGGTATCGAGGTGGCTGATGCTGTGCTGATGCCTCAATATATGAAGGTGGACGAACAGAAGAAACTCTTCGAGGGTTCCAAACTGGGCGACATCATCACTTGGAATCCCCGCAAGGCTTATCCTGAGAGCGATGTAGAGGTTTCGAGCCTGCTGAAGATTCAGAAGGAGGAAGTCAAGGACCACGAGGGAGACTTTACCTATCAGATTACCGAGATCAGTCGCTTCAAGAAGGCTGAGGTTAATCAGGCGCTGTTCGACCAGACCTTCGGTGAGGGTAATGTGAAGGACGAGAAGGAGTTCCGCCAGAAGATTGCTGATCAGATCAGTCAGCAGTTCAAGGCCGACAGTGACTATAAGTTCCTGCTCGACGTGCGTGCCCACATGGAGAAGAAGGTTGGTAAGCTGGAGTTCCCCGAGGCTCTGCTGAAGCGCGTTATGCTGAACAACAACAAGGATAAGGGTGCCGACTTCGTAGAGAAAAACTTCGAGGCAAGCATCAAGGAACTGGCTTGGCACCTCATCAAAGAGCAGTTGGTAAGTGCTCAGGGTATCAAGGTAGAGGATGCTGACCTGAAGGAAACTGCCAAGGAAGCTGCTCGTGCACAGTTTGCTCAGTATGGTATGTCAAACATTCCCGACGAGTACCTGGAGAACTATGCTCAGGAGATGCTGAAGAAGCGTGAGAATGTTGACGGACTGGTAGATCGTGCCGTTGATGTGAAGCTCACTGCAGCCTTGAAGAACGTTGTCAAACTTGACGAGAAGGATATCTCGTTGGAAGATTTCCAGAAGATGCTTCAGGAGAAGTAATGGAAATTATATTTCTTTAACGAAATAAAAGAGTCGGAATGTATTGCATTCCGACTTTTTTTTGTAATTTTGTATTTACTTTTTGAATGATTATGAATAACGATTTTAGAAAATACGCTACCAAGCACCTTGGAATCAATGGTCTTGTGCTCGACGAAGTGATGAGCGCACAGGCTCAGTATCTCAATCCGTATATCCTGGAGGAGCGCCAGTTGAACGTAACACAGATGGATGTCTTTTCACGCTTGATGATGGACCGCATCATCTTCCTCGGCACCCAGATTGACGACTATACAGCCAACACGCTACAGGCTCAGTTACTCTATCTGGACTCTGTGGATTCAGGCAAGGACATTTCTATCTATTTGAATTCTCCTGGCGGCAGCGTGACAGCCGGACTGGGCATTTATGACACCATGCAGTTCATCTCTAGCGATGTAGCCACGATATGTACTGGTATGGCTGCCTCGATGGCTGCTGTGCTGCTGGTTGCTGGTGCAGAGGGCAAGCGCTCTGCGTTGCCCCATAGTCGTGTGATGATTCACCAGCCCCTTGGCGGTGTGCAGGGACAGGCTTCGGATATTGAGATTGAGGCCAAGGAAATTATGAAGTTCAAGAAAGAACTCTATACCATTATCTCTGAACACTCGCACACACCCTACGACAAGGTGTGGAACGACTCGGACCGCAACTACTGGATGACGGCTGAGGAGGCTAAGGAGTATGGCATGATTGACCAGGTGCTTGCTAAGAAGTGAAAGTGAAGAGTGAAATTTGCTACAGCAATAAAGAATGGCAAAGAAAAAATGTAATTTGTGTGGACGCTCAGACAGCGAAGTACGACTGTTGATAACAGGTGTGGATGGCTGCATCTGCGATGAGTGTGCCAAGCAGGCTTATCAGATAGCTATCAGCAATGGCTTTGTTGATGAAAATAAAAAGCAGAATACAGCCAAGAAACCTATACCAAAGCCCAAGGAGATAAAGGCTCATCTTGATCAATATGTCATTGGTCAAGACGATGCAAAACGCTGTCTCTCTGTGGCCGTCTACAACCATTATAAGCGTCTGCAGCAGCCACAGGATGATAATGGTGTGGAGATAGAAAAGTCGAATATCATCATGGTGGGTTCAACGGGCACAGGAAAGACCCTGTTGGCGCGTACTATCGCTAAGATGCTCGATGTACCCTTTACCATTGTTGACGCTACGGTATTTACCGAGGCAGGTTACGTCGGTGAAGATGTTGAGAGCATTCTTACCCGTCTGTTGCAGGTGGCCGACTATAATGTCGAGGCCGCACAGCGAGGCATTGTCTTTGTCGACGAGATAGACAAGATAGCCCGTAAGAGCGACAATCCTTCTATTACGCGCGATGTCAGTGGAGAGGGTGTACAGCAGGGGCTTCTCAAACTGTTGGAGGGCACTATCGTTAACGTACCGCCACAGGGTGGACGTAAACATCCTGATCAGGAATATATCCATATAGACACCCATAACATCTTGTTTATCTGTGGTGGTGCTTTCGATGGTATAGAGCGTAAGATTGCTCAGCGCCTGAATACGCATGTCGTTGGCTACAACTCCGTTCAGAATGTACGAAAGATTGACAAGAACGACCTCATGCAGTATATCCAGCCACAGGACTTGAAATCGTTTGGACTGATTCCTGAAATCATCGGTCGTCTGCCTGTGCTGACCTATTTGAATCCGCTGGATCGCCCGGCACTGACGCGTATTCTTACGGAGCCGAAGAACTCTATCGTCAAACAGTACGAGAAGCTGTTCCAGATGGATGGCATCAAGCTGACTTTCTCGAAAGAAACACTCGACCTCATCGTTGATAAGGCCGTTGAGTTTAAACTGGGCGCTCGCGGACTGCGTTCTATCGTGGAGAATATCATGATGGATGCGATGTTTGAAGCACCTTCTAAAAAGACAAAATCCTTTGAGGTGACAAGAGAGTATGCACAGAAGCAACTCGACCAGTCGCACTTAGTATAACCCTATGGAGGAACAGCCTATGGCAAAAGAAAAACAAAACCTCACAGAGGCACTGAAAAAGTATTTCGGCTTTGACAAGTTCAAAGGCGACCAAGAGGCTATCGTGCAGAATGTCCTTGATGGTAAGGACACCTTTGTGTTAATGCCTACTGGTGGAGGCAAGTCGCTGTGCTACCAGTTGCCTTCGCTGTTGATGGAGGGTACAGCTATTGTTATCTCGCCTCTAATAGCCTTGATGAAGAATCAGGTGGACGTCATCAGTTCTATGAGTGACGAAGGAACGGCACACTACCTGAACTCATCGCTCAACAAGACAGCTATTGACCAGGTGAAGTCTGATATTATGGCTGGACGCACCAAGCTGTTGTATGTTGCACCAGAATCGCTGACCAAGGAGGACAATGTGGAATTCCTGAAACAAGTAAAGATTTCGTTCTATGCTATTGATGAGGCTCATTGTATTTCGGAATGGGGACATGATTTTCGACCCGAATACCGTCGTATCCGTCCTATTATCAATGAGATAGGTTTGGCGCCGATTATCGCTTTGACTGCTACGGCAACGGACAAGGTGCGTACGGATATCAAGAAGAATCTGGGTATTGTCGATGCTACAGAATTCAAGAGTTCTTTTAATCGTCCCAACCTGTACTATGAGGTTCGTCCCAAGACGGTTGACGTCGACAAGGATATTATCAAGTTTATCAAACAACATCCAGGCAAGAGCGGCATCATCTACTGCTTGTCACGCAAGAAGGTGGAAGAGCTGGCAGAAATCTTGAAAGCCAACGACATCAAGGCTGCTGCCTATCATGCTGGCTTGGAGTCGGCTCTGCGCTCACAGACACAGGATGACTTCCTAATGGAGAAAATCGATGTCATCGTGGCTACGATCGCTTTTGGTATGGGCATCGACAAACCCGATGTGCGTTTTGTTATACACTACGATATCCCTAAATCACTGGAAGGCTACTATCAGGAGACGGGTCGTGCCGGACGTGACGGAGGGGAGGGTATGTGTATTACTTTCTATGCCCAGAAAGACCTGCAGAAACTGGATAAGTTTATGGAGGGAAAACCTGTTGCCGAGCAAGACATCGGCCGACAACTGCTGGCTGAGACGGCTGCCTACGCGGAGACATCTGTCTGTCGCCGTAAGATGCTGTTACACTATTTCGGTGAGGAGTATGCGCCAGAAAACTGCCACAATTGTGACAACTGTCTGCATCCGAAGACGAAGATTGAGGCAGAGAAGCAGCTTGTCATTGTGCTGCAGGCTGTGCAGGCGCTAAAAGAGAATTTCCGCACAGATTATATCGTTGACTTTGTAGAAGGTAAGGAAACAGAGGAAATCCTTGCCCACAAACACCAAGACCACGAACTCTTCGGTGCTGGAGAGGACGACAACCCCAAACACTGGAATCCTGTTGTCCGTCAGGCGCTCATTGCCGGTTATCTGAAGAAAGATGTCGAGAACTACGGACTGCTGAAGTTGACAGCAGCAGGTAAGAAGTTCATCAAGAACCCTAAGTCTTTCATGATTGTCGAAGACAACGAGTTTTCGGAGGACTATGAGGGAGCAAGCGACCATGAGGTAGGAAGCAGTGCCCTTGACCCAACGCTCAATGCCATGCTGAAGGACCTGCGAAAGAAGGTTAGCAAGAAGATGGAGCGTCCGCCATACGTCATTTTTCAGGATGTCAGCATCGAACAGATGGCTACGGACTATCCTGTCACACTGGAGGAACTGAAGAATATTCAGGGTGTAGGAGAGGGTAAGGTGAAGCAGCCTTATGCCAAGGAATTTGTGGAGCTTATCAAGCGCTATTGTGATGAAAACGAGATTATTCGTCATAGCGACTTGCGCGTACGTACCGTTGCCAAGAAGTCCATATTGAAGGTAAAGATTATCCAAGCCATCGACCGCCAGATAGCTCTTGACGATATTGCTACTGCACAGGGCCTGGAGTTTGAAGAACTATTGGATGAGGTAGAGGCTATCGTCTACAGCGGAACAAAACTGAATATCGACTACTTCCTGGAGGAAGTGATGGACGATGACCGCATTGATGATATCTATGACTACTTTGCTGAGAGCGAGACGGACTCTTTGGAGGCTGCTCTTGACGAACTGGGACAGGACTACTCGGAAGATGAGATAAGGCTGGTGCGTATCAAGTTTATCTCAGAAATGGCTAACTAAGAAAAAGAATGTCCTGGTGACGATAGAAAAGTAAACAGCGGTGAAAAAGATTGTTTTCGTTTTGCTGGCTGTGGCATTGATGTCCCAGCCTGCTGAGGCACAGTTCCTTAAGAAACTGTTTAAGAAAAAGGCAAAGACAGAACGTAAGACCACCAACGTGGCTGATGGTACTGATGACAGTGCCCTGGTGGCTATGATGGATGTTACGGCCTTGTCCGATAACTCCAATAATCGTAATGCGTTTATGGGCATTCCACTTGGTATCATGGGTGACCGCTTCGAGAAACTGCTGTTGGAGAAGGGCTTCGTAGAACGCAGCCATGAGGGAAAGCAAACGGCAAAGTCGTATATATATGATGGCGAAGTGTATGGCACTCGTGCTATGGTGACTTTGGCTGTGTCAGACCAGACAGGGCGTGTGTATGCTGTTGATGTGGCTGACGAGACCATATATAATTCCGAGAAAGCTGTGCAAAAACGTTTCCAGCAGTTGAAAGATGAACTGCGAAAGGTGTATGGTGCAGGCTATGTGGATAATCAGGGTGAAGAATATACAATTCAGACACAGTTGGGCACTATCAATCTGCATTACGAACGAAACTCGCTGATGAGTAGTTATTCGTTGGGTTTCGCACTCGATGATGCCAAAGCTTATGCGATGGCCTATGCAGAGATGGAAGACAAAGAGTACGAGGCTGTTCCGCGCAAAATTGAGCGTGGACTGGCGCCAGCATGCAATCATACCGATCTGGTGGGATTGGGCGTGTGTTTGTTGCAGAACCCTACTGTAAAAGGTGCTCATTCCGTGCTGCGCAGCTATGATTATACATTAGGAAAGACAACTTCAAAAATGCTGTCTGCCTCTTTTCTGATGGGGCACTATACGGCTACAGCTTCGCTGGCTCGTCGTAAACAATCCATTACCGCTATTACCTTGACTGCCACAGACGATATAGAGGCTGTGCAAAAAGACTTAGGTACGAATGGTTTTACTTCTGATGACCAGAAAATATGGCGTCAAGGTAAGATGACGGCTGTCGTGACGACAGATAAAGAAGGTCGCGTAGTGCTTTCACTACGTTAAATCCTATTAATAATAGGTGAAAACGCTTGCTGTCTCAGAAAAAATGAGTAATTTTGCACGCAATAAATTTTAAAGGAGTATATTTATGTCATCATTTATTGCAGACAAGATTGTTATGGACGGCTTGACATTTGACGACGTCCTGTTGATTCCCGCTTATTCTGAGGTACTTCCGAAGACTGTAGAACTGAAGACTCGTTTCTCTCGTCATATCGAGTTGAACGTGCCTTTTGTGACGGCAGCTATGGATACGGTTACGGAAAGTAGGATGGCTATTGCTATTGCCCGTGAAGGTGGTATTGGTGTTATCCACAAGAATATGTCTATCGAGAATCAAGCCCGTGAGGTCGCTATTGTCAAACGAGCAGAGAATGGTATGATTTATGATCCCGTTACCATCCGTCGCGGTTCTACCGTAAAGGACGCACTCGATATCATGGCTGAGTATCATATCGGTGGTATTCCTGTCGTTGACGAAGAGAATCGTCTTGTGGGTATTGTCACCAACCGTGACCTGCGTTTTGAGCGCCGTTTGGACAAGCAGATTGATGAGGTGATGACTAAGGATAATCTGGTGACGACCCACCAGCAGACAGACTTGGCTGCTGCCGCCCAGATTCTGCAAGAGAACAAAATCGAGAAACTCCCCGTTGTCGACAAGGACAACCACTTGGTGGGTCTTATTACTTATAAGGACATCACCAAAGCTAAGGACAAGCCTATGGCTTGCAAGGATGAGAAGGGCCGCTTGCGCGTTGCTGCAGGTGTGGGCGTTACATTCGACACGTTGGATCGTATGCAGGCTCTCGTCAATGCAGGCGTTGACGCAATTGTTATTGATACTGCTCACGGACATTCAAAGAGTGTGATAGAGAAACTGCGTGAGGCGAAGGCTTCGTTCCCCAATATTGATATCGTGGTAGGTAACATTGCAACAGGCGAGGCTGCCAAGATGCTCGTAGATAATGGCGCTGATGCCGTAAAAGTGGGCATTGGACCAGGCTCTATCTGCACAACGCGTGTTGTGGCAGGTGTGGGCGTGCCCCAGCTGAGTGCTGTATATGATGTATATAGTGCGCTGAAGGGTACGGGTGTGCCCTTGATTGCTGATGGTGGCCTGCGCTACTCAGGCGATATCGTCAAGGCACTGGCTGCTGGAGGTTCATGTGTGATGATTGGCTCTTTGGTGGCTGGTACTGAGGAAAGTCCTGGCGACACCATTATCTATAATGGCCGTAAGTTTAAGAGCTATCGTGGCATGGGCTCATTGGAGGCTATGGAACATGGATCTAAGGATCGTTACTTCCAGGCAGACACGAAGGACGTGAAGAAACTCGTGCCAGAGGGTATCGCAGGACGTGTTCCTTACAAAGGTACTGTTCAGGAAGTTATCTACCAAATGGTGGGCGGTCTGCGCTCCGGCATGGGCTATTGTGGTGCCGCAACCATCGAGAAACTGCATGATGCCAAGTTTACACGCATTACGAATGCTGGTGTCAATGAGTCTCACCCACACGACATAACGATTACCAGTGAAGCTCCAAACTATTCAAGACCTAATGATTGATAGGTGTGGGCGCTTTCGCTGATTGATAATAGATAACTGATAATTGATAGCTGATCATGAAAAAGTATATCGTTCTGGCTGCTGGACTGATGAGTGGTCTTGTTGCTATGGCACAGTCTGCTAATGATCCAATTATAATGACTGTGGCAGGGACAGCCGTTCCTCGTTCGGAATTTGAGTATTCTTTTAACAAGAACAATACTGATGGCGTCATCGACAAGAAGAATGTGGAGGAGTATGTTGACCTCTTCATTAACTATAAACTGAAAGTTCAGGCTGCCCTTGATGCCCGTATTGATACAACACAAGCTTTTCTGACGGAGTTTGCCCAGTATCGGGACCAACAGATTGTTCCAACCTTCGTAACAGATGAGGATATGTTGGAAGAAGCACACAAGGTTTATGACCAGACTGTGCAGAGCATTGGCCCTGATGGTTTGGTTCGTCCGGCGCATATTCTCATCATGATACCCCAGAAGGCTGCTGAGGATGTCCAGCAGAAAGCCAAAGAGCGCATCGATTCTATCTATAATGCGCTAAAGGCAGGGGCAAACTTCGAGGAATTAGCAAAGCAGATTTCTCAAGATACTGGCTCCGGACGCCGTGGTGGCTTATTGGGATGGCTTAGCAAAGGGCAGACTGTTAAGGAATTTGAAGATGCTGCTTTCGCTTTGCAGCCTGGCGAAATGAGCAAACCCGTGCTGTCTCCTTATGGTTGGCATATCATTTTGATGAAGGAGCGCAAGCAGTTTGAGCCTTTTGAATTTCACAAGGAGAATATTCTGAAATTCCTTGAGCAACGTGGTGCGCGCAACAGCATCTCTGAACGTAAGATTGACGAGATGGTTAAGAACTCCGACGGTCAGCTGACTAAGTCGCGTCTGATGGAGCAGCGTGCAGACTCCTTGTCGGAGAAAGACTTGTCGATGCGCTATCTTATCAAGGAGTATCACGATGGTCTGTTGCTTTATGAAGTGAGCAACCAGCATGTGTGGGATAAAGCAGCCAAGGACGATGCCGCACTGGAGCGCTTCTTCAAGAAGAATAAGGCAAAGTATAAGTGGGATGAGCCACGTTTCAAAGGTATGGCTTATCACGTGAAGGTACAGTCGGATGTCAAGGCTGTTGCTGACTGTGTGAAGAAACTGAAGTTCGATGATTGGAATGAGGCACTGCGCAAAACCTTCAACAATGATTCAATTCTTCGTATCCGTGTGGAGAAAGGTCTTTTCAAAAAAGGTGATAACAAACTGATAGATCGCGAGGTGTTCAAGGTAAGTGATGTCAAGGTAGACAGCGTAAAAGGCTTCCCCATTGACGCAACCTATGGTAAACTCATTAAGGCTCCTCAGACTTATGCAGATGTGCGTGGCTTGGTAACAGCAGATCTGCAGGACGAGTTGGAACGTGAGTGGGTAGCAGAGTTGCGCCGTCGCTATACCTTTACTGTAAATGAGGATGTTTTAAAGACAGTCAATAAGCATGAATAAGAGAATACTGGTATTACTGGTGCTGTTAGGCTCACTGGTCTCGCTGGCACAGGCTCAGAACGATAGTCTCCGCTCCATTGTTGATGAGGTGATATGGGTCGTCGGTGATGAGGCTATCCTAAAATCTGACGTAGAGGCTATGCGTCTGGAGGCCCAGCAAGAGGGATTGCACTGGTCTGGTGATCCGGATTGTTCTATACCTGAGCAGATAGCTGTTCAGAAACTCTACCTTAACCAGGCTATCATTGATAGTGTTGAGGTGACAGAGGCTGAGATTTCCCAGAACGTAGAGCAATATCTTGAGAGAATGATTTCTATGATAGGATCTCGTGAGAAACTGGAGGAATATCATAAGAAAAATATGAGTCAGATTCGTGCTGACCTTCGTGAGTCTTTCCGTGAGCGCCAGATGGTACAGGGCATGCAACATAAACTTGTCAAGGATATAGCTGTATCTCCTGCTGAGGTGCGCCGATACTTCAAGGATCTGCCTCAGGATAGTATTCCTTTTGTACCTACCGAGGTGGAAGTGCAAATTATTACGCAGCAGCCTCGCGTAGAACAGGAAGAGATAAATCGTATCAAGGAGCGCCTACGTGAATTTACAGACCGTATCAACAAGGGCGAAACATCCTTCCAGACGCTTGCTCGCCTGTATAGTCAAGATGGTTCAGCACGTAATGGTGGCGAGTTGGGCTTTACTGGACGTGCTGGCTGGGTGCCTGAATTTGCTAATGTTGCCTTCAATCTGACAGATCCGAAGAAAGTGTCGAAAATTGTGGAGACCGAGTTCGGATTCCATATCATCCAGTTGATTGACAAACGTGGAGAGAAGGTGAATGTGCGCCATATCATTCTGAAACCAGAGATCAGTGAGGAGGCCATCACCAAGGCAATGAACCATCTCGATTCGGTAGCCACTGCTATTCGTGAGGGTGTCGCACCGGAGATGATTAAAGCTGTTTTTAAGGATAAGGATGGCCGTGCCATCGAGAAATTTACCTTCGAGGATGCTGTGGCTTTCTTCTCTGATGACAAAGATACCCGCAACAACAATGGCTTGATGTTCAATGTTAATCAGGAAAACCAGCGCACCTCGCGTTTCAAATTGGCTGATCTTCCTCCTGAGGTGGCTCGTGTTGTCGACACACTGAAAGTTGGTGAGGTTTCTAATCCATTCCAGATGATTAACGAACGTGGCAAGACAGTATGTGCTGTCGTTAAGTTGAAGAATCGTCGTGATGGTCATAAAGCCACCATTACTGAGGACTTCCAAATCATGAAGAATGTGGTGACTGCCAAGCAACGTGAGAAGAAGTTGCACGAGTGGGTTGTCAAGCGCATCAAGTCTACCTATGTTCGTATTAACGAGCGCTATCGTGACTGTAAGTTTGAGTACGAAGGGTGGGTGAGATAGTTAATTGTGCCAAGTGAAAAGATAATAGGTCAGAATTGAAGAAATCACTGTTTGTACTCACGGGTTTGCTGGTGTTGGCTGTTGTCTTTGCGGCACAACCGCAGCGTAAGCGTGCTCCACAGAAAAAAGTGGAGGACAAACGCGTGTATCTTGTCCATTCCGATAATCTGCACTATGACCAGTATCGTAATGGTGACGCTCAGGTGCTACATGGCAATGTACATTTCCGCCATCAGGGTGCTGACTTGTTTTGTGATAGTGCCCACTTCTATGAGCAGTCCAATTCCTTTGAGGCTTTCGGACATGTAAAGATGAAACAGGGTGATACACTCAGTCTGACGAGTGACTATGCTTACTATGATGGTAACGACCAGTTGGCTCAGGCTCGTTATAACGTCGTGTTACGCCATAGGAAGACAACCTTGTACACTGACTCTTTGGACTATGACCGTATGTATAACTTCGGTAATTTCTTCGAGGGCGGTAAACTGGTGGATGGCAAGACTGTGCTTACCTCTGACTGGGGAGAGTATCATACTGATACCAAGCAGGCCATGTTCTACTATGATGTACGACTGAAAGACCAGAAGCTCTATCTGACAACAGATTCTCTGTTCTACGATACCCACACCTCACGTGCTCACATTGTAGGCCCCTCTAATATCACATCAGGCAGTAGCCATATCTATAGTGAGGATGGCTACTACAATACCAAAACGAAAAAGTCAGAACTTTTTGGACGTTCTGTGATAAAGGATCAAGGGCGTACACTCATTGGTGATAGTGTCTATCACAATGCCAGTGACGGCACCAACTATGCGTTTAATAACGTCATCTATACCGATTCGGTCAATAAGAATATGATGACGGGTGACTACTGTGAGTATAACGACTCTACAGGCTATGCGATGGCAACCAAGCGAGCTGTCACCATTGACTTTTCGCAGCGTGACTCGCTATATATGCATGCAGACACCTTTAAAATCTTTACCTTTAATATCCGTACAGACTCTGTCTATCGAAAGATTCATGCCTATAACAAGGTACGTGCTTTTCGCAAAGATGTCCAGGCTGTATGTGACTCATTGGTATACAACTCGCAGGACTCTTGTATGACGATGTATAAGGACCCTATTGTCTGGAATTTAGGTCAACAACTTTTTGGCGAGGAAATCAAGGTGTATATGAGAGATTCAACTATTGACCATGCCCATGTCCTTCGTCAGGCTTTCTCAGCAGAACAGATGCATGACTCGGTACACTATAACCAGGTGTCGTCGAAGGAGATGAAGGCATTCTTCAAGAAAGGCGAAATCCGCGAGACGCAGGCCATCGACAATGTGTTGGTGGTATATTATCCCATCGACGAGTCCGATAGCACTATCATTGGTTTGAACTATACGGAGACTCCGCTGATGAAGATGTTCCTGGAGAATAGGAAGATGAAGAAAATATGGATGGAGAAGCCGACGGGTACGCTGTACCCCATGACACAGGTACCGCCAGGCAAACATTTCCTTCCACAGTTTGCATGGTTTGACTATGTACGTCCCTTGGATAAGGATGATATCTTCAATTGGCGCCCTAAGAAGGAGGGGACAGAGTTGAAGGAAGTCAAACGTCGTGAACCACCCAAGAATAGGAAGAAATAATGACGGACGTAATACAATTACTACCAGATAGTGTAGCCAATCAGATTGCTGCAGGAGAGGTCATCCAGCGGCCGGCTTCTGTCATCAAGGAACTCGTAGAGAATGCCGTTGATGCTGGCGCACACACCATCAATGTTTTGGTGGTGGATGCCGGTCGCACCTCTATACAGGTCATTGATGATGGTTGTGGTATGTCAGAGACGGATGCCCGCCTGGCTTTCGAACGTCATGCTACCTCCAAGATACGCAAGGCTGATGACCTCTTTGCTCTGCATACGATGGGGTTCCGTGGGGAGGCTTTACCTTCTATAGCTGCCGTGGCACAGATAGAACTACGCACCCGTCGTCAGGGTGATGAGTTGGGTACTTGTCTCACCCTTTCTGGCTCACGTGTGGAAGGACAGGAGGTGTGTTCGTGCAGTGTGGGGAGCTCTTTTATGGTGAGCAATCTCTTCTTCAATGTTCCTGCACGCCGTAAGTTCTTAAAAACGAATGCTACGGAGCTTAATAATATTCTGACGGCCTTCGAACGCATCGTATTGGTCTATCCCGAGATATGTTTTACATTGCATAGCAACGGACAGGAGCTGATGAACCTGCGTGCAGGTACACTGCGCCAGCGTATTGCTGATGTCTATGGTCGTCGCTATGGACAGGAACTATTGCCTGTTAGTGTCGAGACGGCTCTTTGTAAGATATCCGGTTTTGTGGCTAAACCTGAAGCTGCTCGCAAAAAAGGCGCACATGAGTATTTCTTTGCCAATGGGCGTTTCATGAAGCATGCCTATTTCCATAAGGCTGTTCTGCAGGCTTATGAACGACTCGTTCCTGCGGGCGCGCACGTACCTTATTTTATATATTTTGATGTCAACCCTGCCGACATTGATGTGAACATTCATCCTACCAAGACTGAGATTAAGTTTGAAAACGAACAAGCTATCTGGCAGATACTCTCTGCTGCTGTGAAGGATGCCATTGGACAGTTCTGTGAGATTCCGCAGATAGACTTCGATACAGAGGGTCGGCCCGAGATGCCTGCCTACAATCCTGTCGCCAAACCCGTAGAGATGCCTCATGTAGACAAGAATCCTCAGTATAACCCGTTCCGCGAGAAAGCCCCTCGCAATTGGGAGCAGCTCTACGATGTTGTACCTACGCAGACTGCCCAGCAGGAACAATCGTTGTTTGATGCCCCTCATGACATGTCAAGCATGGTGCCTGATAATACTCCAGCCTTCGGACAACCCGTTGAACTCACGGACGTTAGTCCTTTGCATTACCAGTATAAAGGTCGTTATATAATGACTGCTGTTAAGTCAGGACTGATGATCATTGACCAGCATCGTGCTGATATCCGTATTCGCTACGAACGTTATATGCAGCAGTTGGCTGATGCCCCAGCCAGCAGTCAGCGTATGCTGTTCCCTGAAGTGATAGAGATGGCCCCTTCAGAGGCTGTCTTCATGGAGGAGATGCTTCCTGCCCTGAGTGCTGTAGGCTTTGAGCTGACTCCACTTGGGCCGACAAGCTATGCTGTCAATGGTGTGCCTGCCGGTATTGAAGGGTTGAGTGCCAGCAAACTGCTGCAGGATATCCTTGACGCTTCTATACCTGTTAATCACGACAACTTGGCTATTAATCATCATGTAGCTCTTGGGCTCGCCCGTCATGCAGCCATTCCTTATGGTCAACAATTATCCAATGAAGAAATGGATATGGTTGTTAATAATCTGTTCTCATGCGATGATGTTAATCATACTCCTGATGGAAAAGCAGTACTTTGCATTCTTCCACAAGCAGATATTGAGCATTTACTGACGTAAAAATTGTGACAGATATGTCGTTTTTCGTGTAAAAAAGTCCGTTTTTATGCTCAAAATGTTAAATTAATAGTAGAAAAGTGAATTTATTTGCTAAAAAACTTTGTTTATTCGAAATTAATATTTACTTTTGCACTGAATTTTGAAAAGAATTTTTTAACTTAATTTATTAGTATAGTATGAAAAAGTTATTCTTGATGCTGGCTGTTGCCAGTCTTTCACTGAACGCAATGGCTCAGGAGGATCCTACTGAGAAGTACAGCGTTTCAACAAATTCCTTCTGGAGCAACTGGTTCATCCAGACTAATCTGAACTGGAGCTCTTACACTGTTGGTAGTCATGGCGTATTTAGCGCTCCTTTCCGCAAGTTCCCTATGGGTACTGACAAGGATGCTGCTTGCGAGCATGGTTTCACTGCTCCCAGCTTGTCTATCGCTGTAGGTAAGTGGTTCACTCCTGGTCTTGGACTGCGTACGAAGGCTAACTTCGGTTGGATGGGTAAGGCTTTTGATAGCGACGCTCCTATTTTGTTAGATGTTAGTGAGCATGTTATGTTCAACTTCCACAACCTGTTTGGTGGCTATGACGAGGATCGCGTTTGGAACTTCATTCCTTACGTAGGTGCTGGCTTGGCTCACACCTTCAAGACTCCTAATGGAGTTAGCAAGGCAGGTACTTATTCTTTCAGCTTTGGTTTGCTGAATACCTTCAAGATCAGCCGCAAGGTTGCTTTGAACCTCGAGCTCGGTTATACTAACTATGGTCAGGAGCTTGTTGGCGCTTCTGAGGGTGGTATCATGCCTAAGCATCGTCTGAATCGACTCAGCCTGGAGGTTGGTGCTACATTCAACCTCGGCAAGGGTACTTGGAACAAGACTCCTGACGTAGACGCTATCAAGGCTCTGTCTCAGGGTCAGATCGATGCTCTGAACGCTCAGCTGACTGACGCTCAGGCCGAGAACGCTCGCTTGAAGGATATGCTGGCTAACCAGCAGAAGCAGGAAGCTCAGGCTACTGCTGTTGCTACCAAGACTGTAACAAAGGTTGTTGCTGCTCCTGTATCAGTATTCTTCAACATTGGCAAGGCTAAGGTTGCTTCTAAGAAGGACCTCCAGAACGTTTCTGACCTCGCTAAGGTTGCTAAGGAGAACAATGCTAAGATTGTTGTAACTGGTTACGCTGACAGCAAGACTGGTTCTGCAAAATACAACCAGACTCTGTCTGAGAAGCGTGCTAAGACCGTTGTTGACGAGCTGGTTAAGATGGGTGTTGACCGCAATAACATCGAGTGTGTTGGCGCTGGTGGCGTTGCTACTCTGAGCCCCATCAACTACAACCGTCGTGCTACTGTTGAGATTAAGTAATCTAAACAATAGATATCTCATAAAGGAGTTCCGAAGTTTCGGGACTCTTTTTTTTGTTAAATATAAAAAAATATCCGTTGCGGTAGTAAATTCTTTACTCTTCATTCTTCGTTCTTCACTTTTATTTTGTACCTTTGCATCAACACAAATGCTAGCAAGTAACCTAATAAATTTAAAACAATGATTTGGAATGAAACTGTTGAGTGTATGGATCGCGAACAATTGCGCGATTTGCAGAGTGCTCGTTTGAAAAAGATGGCTGAGTATGTGTATTACAATACGCCGTTTTATCGTAAGAAATTTCAAGAGATGGGTCTTGAGCCAGGTGATATCAAATCGATAGACGATATTACCAAGCTCCCCTTTACTAATAAACTCGACCTGCGCGACAATTATCCATTTGGTCTGGCAGCAGTGCCTATGTCTCAGATTGTGCGCATTCATGCTAGCAGTGGTACAACAGGTAAGCCTGTTGTGGTGCTCTATACACGTAAAGACCTCGCTATGTGGTCTGAAGCTATTTCACGCGCATTTACAGCTTATGGTGCTACGAAGGAAGATATCTTCCAGGTGGCTTATGGTTATGGACTGTTTACTGGCGGTCTTGGTGCGCATGATGGCGCTACGAATATTGGTGCCAGCGTGATACCTATCTCCAGTGGTAATACGCAGAAGCAGATGACGCTGATGCATGATTTTGGAACTACCATTCTCTGCTGCACCCCCAGTTACGCTATGTTCTTGGGCGAGGCTATGAGAGAGTGTGAGTGGAGTCGCGATGAGTTCAAACTGAAGGTAGGCGTCTTTGGTGCTGAGCCATGGACAGAGAAGATGCGTCAGAAACTGGAGGAGAGTTTGGGTATTAAGGCCTATGACATCTATGGACTCAGCGAGATTGCAGGCCCTGGAGTAGGGTATGAGTGCGAACATCAGTGTGGTACTCACCTCAACGAAGACTATTTCTACCCAGAGATACTCAATCCTGAAACTGGTGAGCCTATGCCCGAGGGGCAGCTGGGTGAGCTGACATTTACTCACCTGACCAAAGAGGGAATGCCTCTGTTACGCTATCGCACTCACGATCTAACAGCCCTGCACTATGAGAAGTGTAAGTGTGGCCGTACGCTTGTACGTATGGATCGTATCCTGGGTCGTTGCGACGATATGCTTATCATCCGTGGGGTCAATGTCTTCCCCTCGCAGATTGAAGATGTCATTCTGAAACTACCTGAGTACGAGCCTCATTTCTTGCTGACCGTTGATCGAGTCAACAATACCGATACAAGTGAGTTGAAGGTAGAAGTCAAAGAAGAATATTTTACTGACGATATGGCCACACTCGTAGGCTTACAGAAGAAATTGGAGGCTGAGCTGCGCTCCGTTATCGGACTGGGCTTCAAGGTAAAACTGGTAGAACCTAAGGGTATTGAGCGCTCTGAAGGTAAGGCTAAGCGCGTCATCGACAAGAGAAAGATCTAACTTAAAATAATAAATATATGTTAGCAAAACAATTATCCGTATTTCTGGAGAATAAGTCTGGTCGTCTGACCGAAGTAACCGATGTGCTGGGTGCTGCTGGTGTGAACCTCTCAGCCATGAGTATTGCCGACAATTCGGATTTCGGCATTCTGCGCTGCATTGTCAGCGATCCTGACAAAGCTTATCAGGTGCTGAAGGCAGCCCACTTTGCTGTGAAGATAACTGATGTCATCGGCTTCACCTGTCCTAATATCAGCGGTTCGTTGGCTAAAGTGCTGAAACATCTGTCAGATAATGGTGTGTTCATTGAGTATATGTACTCTTTTGCCAATGGCGATGTTGCAACCGTTGTCATTCGTCCTACCGATTTGGAGAACTGCGAGCGCATTCTCTCTGAGAAGAAGGTAGAGTTGATGAATGCCAACCAATTGTACGAGTTATAAGCGTGTTTTGGGTTGAAAATGCTAAAAGAAGTTAATTTCTATAACATTTTCAACCCAAAGTTTTTCTGTTTCAATTTTTCTCCTTACCTTTGCACCCGCTTACAAAAAGTAAGGGCGCTTAGCTCAGCTGGTTTAGAGCATCTGCCTTACAAGCAGAGGGTCGGCGGTTCGAAT
>ODAJ011463586.1_pt1 | contig 19245 bp, 33 predicted proteins | sample 1539241 | NCBI WGS metagenome assembly ODAJ01 (sample SAMN02144231, study PRJEB22623) | gut metagenome | biome: sheep rumen | host: Ovis aries | place: New Zealand | reverse complement strand
TGATAAAAGTATTGAAGTAGAATTGTATGGTATTGTCTTTGAGATAAATAATATTGATGATTTAGAAAAAATTAAAGAAGTAGATAGTAATAATGAAAATGCAATAGAAGAATTAATAGAAAGTTTGTTAGGAAAAGGAAGTATAGAAAGAATTAATAATAAGAGAAGAAAAGATGGATATAAAGAATTAGATTTAAATATTGAAATGAATATATTAGGTTGTATATTTGAAGCATATGCAAGAGGAACAACAGAAGGAATTGTGAATAAAGTAACAGATGTAGTTGAAGATATTAATGGAAATGTAGAAAATTTAAATAGATATCAAAGACGTAATTATTATAAGAATAATAGAAGAAATTATAGGAGATATTAATATGACTATGTTTAAAAAGCTACCTTATTTTGTAATTTTACAAAGAAAAAAATATAAAATAAATGTAGACTTTAGAAAAATGATATCTTTTGAAAAAAAATTGCAGGATAAAAGTCTAGATGATGCCGAAAAAATGGCATATTGCATCAGGAACTTTTATCCTGATTTTTTTTATTTAAAGAACTATATAATTTTATTGAATAATAAAGAATTATATGAAGAAGCTTGTGATAAATTAGTTTGGTTTTATAAATGTGGTAGAGAAGATTACCACAAAAAAGCAGGTAGTAGCAAATTAGGTAATCAAATATTTGATTATGATTATGATGACGAATATATTTATGGTGCTTTTTTAGAACAATATAGAATTGATTTGACACAAGAGTCTATTCATTGGTGGAAATTCAAAGCACTATTGAAATCATTAAAAGAAGACACAGAGTTTGTAAAAATAAAAAGTTATAGAGCTTATTCAGGAAAAGATAAAAACATGCTTGAATTGAAAAACTATTGGGAATTGCCATTACCAGTAGAAGAACAGCAAAGATTAGATGCTTTGTATGAAAAACTGAAATAAAAGTCTACATTGGAAAGGACAAGATAATGGCAGTAGCAGGATCTTTGACATATGATACAAAACTAGATAAAAAAGGACTAGAGAATGGATTAAAAAGTCTTGAAAATGTGACAGATAAAGCAATGGCTAATGTTGTTAAAGCAGCGACAATAGCTACGACAGCTGTAGCTGGGATAGGAGTAGCAGCAGTTAAATCATATGCAGATTTAGAGCAAAATATTGGTGGTGTAGAAACACTTTTTAAATCAAGTGCTGATAAAGTAAAAAAATACGCTCAACAAGCATACAAGACAGCTGGTATGAGTGCGAATGATTACATGTCAACAGTTACAGGCTTTAGTGCTTCATTATTAAAATCATTAGGAGAAGACACTGAAAAAGCAGCAGAAGCAGCAGATATGGCAATAATTGATATGGCTGATAATTCAAATAAACTGCGGTACATCTATGGAATCTATTCAAGTAGCATATCAGCGGATTTGCAAAGCAAAACTACACTATGCTTGATAATCTTAAACTAGGATATGGTCGGTACTAAAGAGCAAATGGAACTCTTGCTAAAAGATGCTGAAAAGTTGACAGGGAAAAAATATAGCATTACGAATTTAGCGGATATATATGAAGCTATACATGCAATACAAGAGTTTAGAGGTATTACAGGAACAACTGCAAAAGAAGCAGAAGAAACAATAACAGGAAGTGTAAACGCCATGAAGGCATCTTGGGACAATTTTTTAAATGGTAGTGGAACATTTGACCAATTTGTAGAGTCGGCTAAAACAGCATTCAATAACATAGTTAAAGCAGCAAAGAAAATAATACCTAGAATAATGCAAGAAGTTATAGATGCACTTCCTACACAATTGGTTAAGACTTTAAAGATTTTAACACCAATACTAATTGCGGTAGGTACTGCTTTAGGAGTAATATGGGGATATTTAAAAGCAGTTTCCATAATTAAAGCTGTTCAATCAGCGTTTGCAGCATTAAATGCAGTAATGGCGGCGAACCCAATTTTACTAATAGTGGCAGCTATTGCAGGATTAGTAGCTGCTTTTATTTATTTGTGGAGTAACTGCGAAGCATTTAGAAATTTTTGGATTGGATTATGGGAAAATCTAATTAATATAGTTGAAAAGGTAGTTAACTTTTTTAAAAACAATTGGCAAGGAATATTAATGTTCCTTGTTAATCCATTTGTAGGAGGTTTTAAATTACTTTATGACAATTGCGAAGTTTTTAGAAATTTTATAAATAACATTATTTCACAGATTAAACAGTTTTTTATTGATTTATGGGAGAACATTAGAAACGGAGCGCAATCAGCATGGGATAACGTGCAAAATATTTGGGATAGTGTAGCCAACTGGTTCAAAAATACAATAATTAATCCTATTAATAACTTTTTCGATGGAATGTGGAACAAATTGAAAAGTGGAGCTGCTAATGCTTTGAATGAAATAAAAAATGTTATAGGCTCAGTATGGGGAAATATAAAAACAACGACACAAAATGTATGGAATGGAATAAAAGATACGATCAGTAATTCTATTAATTCAGCCAAAAAAACTGTTTTGACTGTCATAGATACTATAAAAGATACTGTTAGAAAAATTTTTGATGGAATAAAACCAAAATTAAATTTAAGCATACCAAAGGTAACAGTAAGTGGTGGTGAAGCTCCTTTTGGAATTGCAGGGAAAGGAAAACTTCCAAGTTTTCATGTAAATTGGAATGCTTCAGGAGGTGTGTTCGAAAAACCTACAATATTTGCGACGCCAAAAGGCTTTCAAGGAGTAGCAGAAAATGGGGCTGAAGCAATAGTACCTTTACACCAGAACAAAAAATGGATAAAAGCTGTTGCAGATGAAATGCGAAGAGCTGTATTACTAGAAAATGGCGCAATTAGTTCAAATGCTAGTGTAAAATCTAATTATAGCTTAAATAATGTAATCAATGCTAGATTTGATATAGATGGAAGCCTAGTAGTAGATGGTCAACGTTTAGGAAGAATTGTTGCACCATATACGATGCAGACAATTAGAGCAGGAGGAGGCTATTAATGATAACAAAACTATTTTATAATAATAAATTATTCAGAATGATTAATAACTTTCAGTTTAAATTCTCAAATAATGAAGTTAGTTTTCAAGATATAACAATTGATTTTACGGGAATGTCTATTTTAGACATTCCTTTTAAATATCAAGAATTAAAGATATATCAATATGACGATCAAATGAAGAATGGAAAAGTTATTTTTTCAGGATTTGCTGATAATATTAATTTATCAGAAATGAAGAACGTAGATGAACCAAGAGAATTAACTATAACAATGCTAAGTCCATTAAAACTATCTACAGTGAGAAATGTGTCTTTAATAGGTACATTTCAAAAAGAAGAAGCAATTAGACGAATATTACAACCATTATTAGATGATGGATTTTTTTTAAAAGAGTTAGATATTCCAGAAGGGCAAATAACATGCAATTTTTTGATTCAAACTGTTGAATTTTGCATGAATCAAATAGCCTCTAAATTAGGTTTATTTTGGACAATAAATGAAAAAAAAGAAATAATGGTAGTAAGTATTGAAAATTTATTTAATAGGCAGCCAATAAAAATAATTGGAGACAATATCAGAGAAAATAATTTATTAAAATTAGCTCCAAGCATTTCAAATGTAGACTATGCAAATGTGATTAATATAAAAAAAGCACGAATGTACTATGAAACAAATTCTTATATAGAAGGTGGTACAGGAAATGTTGTAAATACAACGATGTACCCTATAATGAAATTGCCTAAAATCCTAAAAGTAGGAGAAGAAGTTCAGTTTGAAAATCCAATAGTGATTGATAAAGAATTATTGAAAAATATTGTATTGCAACAAGAAAGATATTGGGAAAATCCAATTTACGATAATTTAAAGATGGTCATTGGAAATTCGATTTTTGAAATAGGCATTTATTATCAAAATGGCGAATTTGGAAATCGAGATACAGACAATTTTTCTTATAGTGATAGCAACGGTGAACGAGAAGAATTAGTTTTGATTCGTGATAGTTTCTTTTCAAACTTGATAACTGGTTTTAGGTGGAATGGCACAGATAATGCGATAGTTCAACAAATTCAGAGCCATACAGCACTACGATATAATAACGTTAGAGTATTAAACAGCAATGAAATTAACGAAATGAAAGAAATCATTTCTGATACAGGAATAGTAGAAAAGACTATAGACTATAACGAGAAATGGGCTACAGAAAGTGAACTAATTGAATATGCACGATCATTAATGACAAAGAACACAAACGTAATAAATCAAGTCATTTTAGAGTATGAAGACAATCCTAATCTAAAAGTTGGAGATATAGTTAGAATAGATGCAAAAAGCTTTTATATATTAGGAGATTTTGTTGTAAAAGAAATTACATACAGTTACATAAATGAGTATGATCAAAATTGGAAAATTACATTAAAAAATGCAGATATGCTTAGTACGTTTATTGACTTATTCAGACCAGTAACTCAGCAAGAGCAAGTGACAAGCAATGAAACGAGTATGATTGCTGAATATGTCGAAGACGTAATTTATGAAAAACATGATGTTCAGGAGGTGCAATGATGAAAGTAAAAAATGAATATGTAGATATAATTCTAGGAAGTAAAAAATACCATTTTAAGAATAAAATCCTATATCAATATCTAAGCAGAATAGCGGATAGGCAATTAGCGAAGCAAGGTAACTTTGCATATAAATCATTTGCACTTAATTATTGTTTTTTGAAGTTTGATACACCTCTAGAATCAGATGAACCTGTGATTAATGATTTTAATGTTTGGATAGGAGTTAATCAAGACACAAGGGGAATAGAAAGTCTAGGAAATAGTGGTACAACAATAAAATATAACTATTCTGACGATAGTGGAGTATATGATTTAAAAAATAACGTGAACTATGAAAATAATGGATTACAAAACTTTATAGGAAGGAAAATAACAGCAATTGGATTTAATTCAAGATTCAATAACAGTGGAGCATATCCTAATAGTTCTAAGATGTGTGCTATTTTAGATACGTCAAATTACAATATTGTAATTAATGAAGGTGAAAGACTGTTAGTAGTGAGAAAAGATACTATTCAATCAGATGCTCAGATGATTACAGAATTTCCTGATATAATAAAAGCTCCAACACATTTGAGACCTTATGGATTGCGAGAAATTGAAAGCTTAAATCCAGATGAAAACTTAAATTCAGGAGGCATAACATATACGTCAAAACAATTTGCCAATGCCTATTTAGAAAATATCGGACTAGGATTTGATAACTTAAAAACCTATAAAATAATAACTGGAATACAAAAAATAAAAGAAAGTGAAGGCATATCAATATTGGATTACTTTTCAGAACCTTTTGAGTTGCCAAATCTACCAGATTTTTTAATATATCCTGATGAAAAAATATTCCCTAATGGCAAATTATATCCAGTAAACAAGCGATATACGTATTTATTTTTCAATTATAGAATTTATCAGATGCAATATATATACAGTGTAGAAACAGGAGAACAATTAGAAGAAAAAATTGTTGATACAGGTTATACTTACTCAATGGTTATTCCACTAGAACAGCCAAATGGTAAGTTTTCACCTGTAATTTTTTATGAAAGCGAGGAAACTATAAATGATTAATTGGAAATCAGGACAAGTTGTAGAAGATGAATATATAGATTCAGGAATGTTTGTTGAAATTAACGGCGAGAGGCTTCCAATTATGATGCCTAAAATTGAAGGAGATACACCTTTAACAGCAGAGAATTTGAATAAAATAGTTGAAGGAATAGCACCTGACATATATGACTCAACCTCTACTTACAATATAGGCGATTACTGTATTTATAATAATATATTATACAAATGCATAACAGCAATTATAACAGCAGAAGCATTTGATTCTAGTAAATGGGAGCAAACAACAGTAACAAATGAGTTAAAATTAGACGTTAGGTATTCATTAGAGGAAAAGAGAATTGGAACTTGGGTCAATCGGAAAACCACTCTATCGCAAAAGCATTTTATTTCCAAACGGTAATAATGGTACAACTTCAGCGGTTAATTATTCTTTAGCTGATTATGGAATAACTAATGTAGATATCATATATCTTGCGACACCATCTTTCTATACTTCAGATAACAGCACAAGAAGTTTCCCATTTAATTTTTATGATGGGAATAGATTTGAAGCAGCAGTTACAAGAACAAATTTTACCGTGACATTGGGGTATAGCGCTATTGCTTCAAGTTTATTTGTCTTAACGTTTGAATATACTAAAACGACAGACTAAGGAGGATAGAATGATGGAAGAAAGAGTTATAAAATTAGAAGCCCAAGTAGAACATCATTCAGAGAGTATAAAAGAAATAAATAAAAAGGTAGACAATATAACTAATTTAACCATTTCAGTAAAGGAACTTGCAACAGAAGTAAAAATGATGAGAGAAGAACAAACAAAACTAACAGCCAGAGTAGACCAGATAGAGAAAGAACCAGCAGAAGAATATAAAGAACTAAAGAAAAGTACAACAAGGCAAATAGTAACATTTATAGTAGGAGCAATTCTTAGTGGAATAGCCGTTTTTTTATTAAAGTAATATCATTAATTAAAAATATAAAAGCCTTAAAAACGATTCTCGTAAGCCGTTTTTGAGGCTTATTTTAATATATCCGTAATTTTTTTACGGAAGAAAGGATAAGTTATGAATAAGAAAAAAATTTTAATTACAACATCATTTTTATTATCTTTTATTATTACTTTGTGCATAATATTCATTCCAGAAAAAAAAGAAGTAAAAGAATCATTACAGATTATTCAAAATACTGTTAATAATGAAATATCAACTTATGATATGACCGCCGAAGAAGTCGCCGAATTACCGACAACAGAAATTTTAGAACAATCTGAAGAGGAAGAAAATGCATTAGAGCAAGAAGTAGAAGATGAAGGCTTTGAACTTCAAGGTAAGATTGCTTATAATGGTGCAAGTGAATATCCAACGGTACCACTCGGAAAATACACAGGACTTACATATTACAGTCAGATCGATAATAGATGGAGATATTTACCTTATACATCAACTAACAATGCTAGTCAAACTATAGGAAGTTCTGGTTGTGGTTCAACTTCTGCTGCAATGATTGTAACAGCTATCAAAGGAACTATAACACCTCCAGATATGTCAGCTTTATTCGTAAAATGCGGATTTCGTTCTGCGAATAATGGTACATATTGGAGTGCTTTTAGATGGGTAGCCGATGTATTCAATATTGATTATTCAGAAACAATTTACCTAAATGAAGCGGTTGAAAAACTAAATAATAATCATTATATAATAGCAAGTTGCGGTAATGGATTATTTACAACTGGAGGCCATTTCATAGTCCTTACTGGAGTGGAAAATGGAATGATTAAAGTATATGATCCATATTTATATGCTGGAAAGTTTGATACTGCTACCAGAAGAGGTAAAGCAATAGTTAATGGAAATACAGTATATGTTAGTATAGACAACTTTAGGAATTATGCTAATTATAATAGATTTTTCTGTTTTAAATATGAAGGGCAGAAACAAGAAAATAATACTAAACCAGTGGTAACTTCTAGCTACCAGAGATACGTAAAAGTAAATACTTCTTTAAACGTTAGATATTTGCCTAATGGCAAAATAGTAGGAAGTCTATATAATGGGAATCAAGTAACTGTTTACGAAACTTCTGGAAATTGGAGTAGAATAGGAACTAATAGATGGGTAAGTTCTACGTATTTAGTATCAAGTAATCCAAAGACAACTATACCAAATACTGTAGGGCAACGCAGAAAAACAAAAGCTTGCTATTTATATTCAAACTCGAATCTAACTGGAACCAGATATACTTATCGAGCAAATACAACGCTCACGATTTTGAAAAACATGAGCGTTAATGTTGACTATGTTAGAGTGAATGCAACTGGTAGAAAAGCATATATAAATAAAAATAATTACAGATAAGACAAATTTCGACAAACTCTGCAACCTATTTATGATATACTAGAGAAGGGTGATTCTATGATTATTTACTATGAAATAGAATTGCAAAAAAGAAAACTTAAAGAAATGATTGACAGCGGAGAACCTTATGAAAAGATTTTAAAGCAGAGTGTAAAAGTGGACAAGCTAATTAATAGACTGATTTATAGGGCAAGGTGATTAACTTTATCTTAGTTGTTTGGCTTGAAAACAAAGAAACAATATGTTACAATAATATTACAATGTTAATAAAATTTAATAATTAACATATTGAAATTACAAAAGAATACACATATAATGTAATAAATAAAAGATAAGAGCTCATTGAGAGCCCTTACCTAATTGGTTATTTTGGGTTTGAGATTCGTTGTTGGGATGAATCTCAAATTTTCTTTTTGTAGACTCATATGAAAATGAATATTTATGTTTGGCACAAATATGTACTAAAAAGTACAGCCCGCACAAAGAAAATTATCATCATTCCTAATCCAAAAAATTCGCATTGACCTCACCCCTTTCTTTTGTATTATACACCAGCAGTCACAAGTGAAAGCGGGTGCATTAATCAGTAGTCAAGTGCAAATTAACTACTAATTAATGCACCCAACTTGAAAGGGATAAACAACCTGTGAATAATATACCAAATAAGAAATATTTATGCAACAAGAAAATTTATATTCTGACAGAATTTGCAAAAATCCGTCTTGCCTATTTAGTATAATACTTCTAAGGAGGTATTATATATGAAAGATTTTATAGTAAAAAGAAGAAAGAACTATGTACAGTTTACTTGTAGAATTGAAGAGGATATGTTAGAGAAGATAAAGCATATTGTGTTAGATTATGACTTGGATTCTGTGAATAGTTTTATTAATGATTGTTTGAGATTTGCGTTGAAAAATATGAAAACTGAAGAGTGAAAATTTAACATTATTTTAACATTAAAGTTTGAAATTGATTAAAAATGGTTAAAAATGATTTTTTTAAAAAAAGTCGAAAAATAGCATATTTCATTGATTTAAAAAAAGATTAAAAATATTTGAAAATGCTTTTTTCATATCCCACCATCGGTACCAGAAAAATAAAAAAGCCTAAAAACAGCATATTTCAATCACTTTGAGATATGCTGTTTTTTACTTTAACATTATTTTAACATTAAAGTTTTTAAAACTTAATTAATTTATTCAAAGAACGCACTGCAGTCTGTTTTGTTTTTTCGGTAGAATGAAGATAGATTTGGGTGATTGTAACTGCACTATGTCCCATTAGTTCTCCGACGGTTTCAATATCAATGCCATTTTTCAATAAATTTGAGCCGTATGTATGTCGTATTGCGTGAAATTTTTTATGTGGAATGTTACATTGTTTCAATATCCTTGTCCATTTTGAAGATACATATTTTCCTGTTAGTGGTTCACCATTGTAATTAAATAGAAGTCCGGTTTTGTTTTGGATATTATTTAATAATTTATATGTTTCAGAAGGGATAGGAACTGTACGAATGGATTTTTTTGATTTAGGTGTAGTAAAATGAGTTTCTATATGTTTTTCTTCACCTTCATAAAAATAGTCTTGCCTTACAGATTGAGTTATTTTTAATTGTTTGTTTTTTAAATCGATATTACTCCAATCAAGAGCTAGAAGTTCACCACGTCGAAGTCCAGTTGTTAAATCTAAAGCAAATAATAATTCAAAATCGGTATCTTTTATATATTTTAAAATCTTTTTAATTTCGTTTTCTGTAAGTATTTCTACTTCTTTATTAGTTTCTTTTTCTTTACCTTTAATAGCAATTTTGGTACAAGGATTTTTATTTATATAATCATTATCTATACACCAATTAAAAAAGGTTTTTAAAAAAGTATTAAGCGTTTTTACTTGAGTATATGATTTTGTTTCAGATAGTTTATTATAGAAATTTTGCAATTGAATCATATTTATTTTTGTAACTTTTATTCCTGCTAGCTCAGAGTTTTTTATATAGTTTCTATAAAGACCTTCATATCTAGAAAATGTAGAAACTTTTATTTTATCAGAATTATTTAAATAATTATAAATCCAGTAATGCATAAGATCATTTATATTATGATTTATAATTATCAATCCGTTATCTAAATCATTCATGTATTTATTAGCTTTTTCATCAGCTTCTTTTTTGCTTTTTCCGTAAAATGATTTCTGGATTTGATTATTGTTTTTATCATAACCTATAGTTTTTGTAACTCTAAAATATTTTATCCCATTGGATTCATAATTTGTTTTATTCGCCATAAAAAACCTCCTTAAACAATAGTTTGGTACTTGTATAAGGAGTTTCATTACTATATAATAAGTAAATAATAAAACTGCTTATATAAATAGTAGGGAATAGCTAACATACAAATTGTGGTAGAGGAGTATGTTAGCTGTTATTTTTTTATTTTAACATCGTTTGAAAGTGATTGAAAACATTTTTCGAAAAATACTTGCATAATTTTTAGAATATTGTATAATATAATTATTAAGAGTAATTCGTTCGCCGAATAAATTACGGGTCGATAGCGTGTCTATTGGCAGTACGCTTGACGTATGGGATAACGTAATCGGGGGGATTACTCTTAAATTATGTCATAAGGTATGTCATTTTAGGAAATCTAGTGAACCATTCAAGTGGAGGGTAAAACTTTATACCATATCCCACTATAACACCTTTACGATTCCAAATGTTAGACTTTAATTTTAAAACATATTCCCATTCTTGTTGTGTGTTATATTTAATTGCTTGTGCAAATGAACTACAGCAAACATCAGCTAATTGTAAAAGATTCCTGTCTCGATTATCTATGAACTTAATATTGTTTATGCATTTGATATTAATATGATGATAATGTCTTTTGGTTGTTAATTCATTTTTTAAAAATAAATTTCTTCGTTTATTATTTTCATTTCGAGTACTAATAAAAATGTTACATGTGGCTTTGTTATTACTTACGTAGTACGAAACTCTTTCAATTAAATAACTCATAAAATATGGATATAAATCTTTAGATTTCAATTTGTTAATTTCATATGTATTTATTGCAACATGAATAATTTTAAAGTTTTCAGAAATCAAATCATATATAATTTGTATTTTCTTTTCATATTTTAATATTTTATTCCAATGTAACTGGTCTTTCCTATGCATATTCATAGTTTCTTTAATTTTTACAATCTTATTAGAAAGAGATAAGTCATATTCTTTTGGAACAATAATGGCAGTTAATATAAACCATTCTGAACCTCTTTTGATACCTTCGTCACCACTTTCATCTATATAAACATTATATTCCATTTTATTGCTCCTTTTAGTTATATATATAATTTCTAGTATAGTAGTATATTATCTATTTTAATTCGATACTTTTTCTAATTGTTTTTTTGAAATTCTTCGTTTCCATCTGTATATACTTCTAATATAGGTGTTCCAGAAGTTCCATTATTAAATCAGATTAATAGCTTTATTAATTGTCCTTTTTATTTTGCCAGTAGTTCTAGCTTTTATTGACTTTTTAATTGATGGTTTACGTGACCCAAATTTCATATGTTTCTCCTTCTATATTTTAGTACATAGAAACTTTTACAATTTTAAATGTAGCATTATTCATAGATTGTAATAAATCATCTTCGACATATTCAAATACCTTAAATTCTTGACTTTGTCCAGCACCTAAACTATTTGCATATATATAATCGTTAGTTATTCTTGTTCCAGTTGAATTTACAGCTTCTATTTGAATTTCAAAAGATTTTGATTCAGAAGATTTATTTTTTACAGTAACTGGCAAGGCAGTGTTTACAATACCATAAGAATCAGTGTTAGAAGTGAAAGTGCCAATTGTTACATCAACATTGTTTGCCAATATTTCTTCTGTTTTGCTTCCACTTGCTTCATCAATCCCATTATTAATTTCATTTACTGTATTATTAATAGAATCAGATAATGTTTGTTGAGCATTTACAACTACAATAATAGTTATGATTGAAATAATTATACCGATAATTGCTGTTTTTTTACTAGCTTTCTTAATTAGAGATATGATACTGAATACTATTGCAATTAATGCTAATGCAAAAGATAAATTGTTTATTATTGGAATAAATGAAGTACATAATCCAATAATGCTTAAAACAAGACTTGCTGTTGCTAATCCACTCTTTTTTTCTTCATGGCTTTCCCTTAAATTCCCATTTTCATTTTTTTCCATATTTTTCTCCTTTTTACAAAAAAAATTATAATAACTACTAATGTAGATTATTATCTAAAATTAATTGATTTTCTTTATAATAATTATAAGCAAATTCAACAGTTTTTGGTGAAATATCTAATTTTTCTGAAATATCATATAAATTATATATTCCAGAATTAAAACAGCTTAAAATTGATTCTAGTGAGCATAGAGTTAAAGCTTTCCACTTATTTGCTCTATATTCACATCTGTCAATATCTTGTTTGGAAGAATTAATAGTATAGTATGAATCATAATAGTAATGTCCCAATTCTTCTGCCAAAATTTCTTTTTCTTCTATAGAATTATTTAACTGAGAATAATCAATAAAAATTGCATTGTTTATATCAGAAATAATTCTGGCTTTTTGTTTTATCATTTTATAATTATAAATATCTATTTTTTCTTTTTCAGCTAATTCATATAACTTATTTATTTTCATCATTAGTATCCTTCTTTTTCCAACGCATAAATTCAACTTGTCTTTGTATTTCTTTGATTTCTTCTTTTGAAAGTCCTTCTGTATCTATTCCATTATTATTTGCAAATTTTATTTCTTCAGGGTTACGTATATCAGATTTGCCAAGTAAAAAATCAGTTGATACATTAAAATAATCAGCTAGTTTTATGATTGTGTCAGGAGTCATATCCCTTTTTTCATTTTCGTAGTTAGAAATTGTTTGAATGGTAACATTTAAAAAATCAGCAAGTTTTTCTAATGTTTCACCCTTTTCTATTCTCAAAAATTTTAATCTATTCATATACAATCTTCCTTTACATAATACAATAATATTGTAATACAAATTGTTTAACTTGTAAACATATTGTAAATTTTTTTGCTTAGAGTGTCAACGACTTTAAACAAAATGTATAAAAAACTCAAAAAAAGTATTGACAATCAACATATTGTTTAATATAATGTGTTCAACAAATTGTTGAGGAGGTGAAAAGAGTGAAAACATTACAACAATTAAGACTTGATAAAGGTCTTACACAAGATCAAGCTTCAAAAATTTTTGGAATAACAAAAGAGTACTTGTCTATGCTTGAAACAGCAGATAGAAATCCTAGTGATAGTTTGAAGGAAAAAATGGCAAAATTGTATGAATGTGAGATTGCAGATATTTTTTTAGCCATAAACTCAACAAAACGTTTAAAAGCAAAAACATCCTAAGAAAGGAGGGAGAAATGCAAGAAGAGTTAATTAGTAAAAATGAATACATGAGACGATATAAAGTCGGATTAAAAAGACTAAATGAAATGATTTATAAGAAAGAAGTCATAATGAGAGGTGGAAAGATAGTAATAAGCAAACAAACGGTACCACTCGAAGAATATGAAGCAGAAAGAGAGCGACGAATTAAAGCAGAACAAAAACTAGAAATTATGACACAAAGAATTAGTAATTTGTTAAAGGAGGTGAGTTAAATGAATTATGTATTAGATATTTTAGGGTGTGCAAGTGTATGTATAGCAGAATTAGTAACAATATTAACAGTAGGAATATTACTACAAGGACTAATTTATAGATTAACAGGAATTAGTATATACAATTGCATAAAAAACAGCATAGAAAAAGAGATGTACCCAGCGACCAAACATAAGCACATCTCAAAATGAATATATGAAATCCATCTTTTCCATAATTGTAGCATTAAAAGTGGAAAAGGTCAAGTGATAGAAAGGAGTAAAAATGGATATACAAGATAGATATGATGAATTAGTTGAATTTATAGATACGATTAAATGTTTAAGAAGAACATTGAAAAGTAAAGATTTAGTTGAGGAATGTAACTTATTACTATTTGATGAAAATTATGTAGATGAAAAGCTAGACTTAGAACACAAGTTGGCTAAAATGCAAGAGCAAGAAGATGAAGAACTAGAGAGAGAATATGACAAAGTGAGGTTGTAAGTATGGATATAGAAGAATTGGTAGATGATGACTGGTTTATAACAAATGCAGACATCATTAAGGCAGAGATGATGGCAGATAGTAAGTATGATGAATATTTAGAAAGTTTAGAAAGGAATTAGATATGGATTTTGAAGAAAATAAAACAGAGTGGTCACAGAAACAGGGAAAAGAAATTCCTGTAGTGATATCTAATAAATACAAGAAGGCAAGAGAAACAGCAATAAAACTAATTAAGGAAGGGACATATGGATTAACGGAAGCTGATTTTTGGATTTTAATGAATGAAACAAAGAAAGGTCAGATGATGTATACAACCCTAATTTTAACACATAATGGTTGCTTAAAAATTAATGACAAATTATCAGATAAATTTAGTCCTGACTCAGTTGATATTATTGAGAATGGCTATAAAAATGAGTTAGTTTTTAAATACTGTAATGCAAACCAAGGTATTTATGAAGTTGGAGAGGTATCAGAAAAGAATTGCAAGAACGATTACCCATATGCCATGGCACTAAAGAGATGTTTCGATAGAGTAGTTTTAAAGTTGAGTAAATTAGCATTTGATGGAATTATGAGTGATAGCGAAGCTGAAGATACTTTAAAAGAAAATGATGACAAAGAAAATCAAGATGAAATTATAAGCGAAACGAAACTTGATGCACTGAATAAGGCAATTAAAAAGTACAAAATTTCAGATGGAATAGTTGGAGTAATTCTTGCAAACTATGAATATAAAGAACTTAAAGATATTAGAATGAAGGATTATATGAATATTGTAAATGACCTTGCCTTGAATAAATAAGGAGAAAAAAATGCAAACAACAGGAAAGATAAATGATATTAGTATAGATTTTCAAACAAAAAAGCCTAAAATTTCAATTTTATTAGATAGTAATGAAATTACTAACATAGAAGAATTGAATGGAGTAAAGATAACCATAGACTTAAAGAAATGGAGCAAAAAAAGAAGTTTAGATTGTAATGCTTATATGTGGGTTCTAATACAGCAAATTGCAGAAAGAATTTCAACACCAGAACAGTCAATAACTAAAGAAGAAATTTATAGAGATGCAATAAAAAGTGTTGGAGCATATACAATTGTTCCAATAAAGAATGAAGCTGTAGAAGAATGGATAAGAATTTGGAAATCAAATGGAATAGGCTGGATATGCGATACACAACCAAGTAAACTAGATGGATTTACCAATATTATGTGTTACCACGGATCTAGCATATATAGTCAAGCAGAAATGAATAGGCTAGTAAATGTAATTACAGAAGAATGTAGGAATCTAGGAATAGAAACAAAGCCTAAAGCAGAAATTGAAAGTCTATTGAAGGAGTGGAAATAAAATCAATTATGAAAGAAATATGGAAAGATATAACTGGATATGAAGGGAAATATCAAGTTAGTAATTTGGGAAATGTCAGAACATTAAAATTTGTTAACAACATAACAGAAAAAGAGATGAGGCATTGAATGAACTCAATATTGCAATCTGATAAGAGGTGTTATGTTTGTGGATTATACTCACCATTAGAAGTTCATCACATCTATATGGGCAATCCTAATAGGCGAATATCAGAAGAAAATGGATTCAAAGTATGGTTATGTTATGAACATCATAGAGGAACAATCGGTGTACATGGTAAGCTAGGCCATGCATTAGATATAAAACTAAAACAAGCATGTGAAAAGAAATACATATTAGAAGGACATACAGTTGATGATTTTATTAAACTTATAGGAAAAAACTATGTAGATTAACAAGAGAGGAGAAACACAATGGCTAGAGATAGTTTCATCTTCTATAAAAGTTTCTATGAGGCTATATCAGACTTAGATGATAAAGTTCAGAGATTAGAATTATATGAAGCAATTTGTAAAAATTCTTTATATGATGAAGATACAGAACTTAATGGACTATCAGGAACACTGTACAAATTGATAAAGCCTCAACTAGAAGCTAATAACGAAAGATATAGAAATGGAAATAAAGGTGGAAGACCTAAAAAAGAAACCAATGGTTATGAAATAGAAAAAACCATCGGTTTTGAAAATAAAAAACCTAATAAGAATGAAAATGTAAATGTAAATGATAATGAAAATGTAAATGTAAATAATAAAGTGCAAAAAATACACTTTGCAGAATTTGTTTCTATGACCAATGCTGAATACGAAAAACTAATCAGCACTTATGGAAAAGATTTTGCAGACCAATGTATACAAGTGCTTGATAATTACAAAGGAGCAAATGGCAAGAAATATAAAAGCGATTATAGAGCCATTCAAAATTGGGTAATAGACAAAGTAAAAGAAGTGCGCAGTAAAAATCAAGGCAAATATAATAACTCAAATAAACGTGAATACAACAACTTTGATAATATCTACGCTAATTGATAGGAGGGATACAAATGAAGAATCTGTTGACAATGGAAACACGTCAATTAAGTTTTGAAGATATAAAGCCCAAAAAGAAAATTAGATATGAGCAAATATTGGATAGATTAATGACTGGACCGAAGACGGCGAAACAAATAGCAGTTGAACTATATGAGTTAGGACAAATACCTAGCACGGAAAGAAACTATACAGCTCCAAGACTTACAGAACTAGAAAGAATGGGCTTAGTAAAAGCAACCGATAAAACCAAATGCAAATATACAGGGAAGACAGTAGCAGTATATGAGATAGTACCGCAAGGAATTGTAGAGAGATTTAGTAATCATATTACTAGATGAACTAAGGAGGAAAAAGTATGCAGATAGATAATATAGATGAAACGGTAGATTTATTAAATAATATTGAATATTTATTCATGAATTTAGAAGATGTTAAGAAAAACTTAGAAAAAGAAATCAATATTAAAGATCTAATGACAGAAGACTACTTACATGAATTAGAATTAGCTAAATTGAATGGAATAGAAATAATGAGAACATCTAATCAATTGATAAAGACTAGAAAAGATAGAAGGGCATTAAAAGACAAACTTGATTTAATAAAAACAATAAAAGGATATACGGATAAGTATATTACTAAAGGAATTGTAGCAGACACTACACAAGTAATTCAAAATATTGAAACATTAAAGAACAATATAAACGCAAGAGAATATACACCAAGAGTAGTTCAAAATCTAAAATGTGCAAAGAGGGGTAAAAATGAAAATTGAAATACCAATGAAATTACCAAGTTTAAATGAGTACATAGATGCTTGTAAAATCCATAAAGGTAAGTGGAATAAAGGAAATCAGATGAAACAAGATTATCAAAATGATATGATTCCATTTTTAAATAAAATGCCAATATACGAGAATCCAATAAAAGTACATTTTTTGTGGATAGAAGAAAACAAAAGGAGGGATTTAGACAATGTCTGTTTCGCAAAGAAATTTATATTAGATGCCATGGTAAAGGCAGGAAAACTAAAAGATGATAATCGTAGATATGTACAAGGATTTACAGATGATTTTGATTACGGAAAAGAAGCAAAGGTAATATTGGAGATTGAAGAGGTATGATTGAAACAAAGTGCAAGACTTGTTTAGGTTGCGAAAGATTGGCAATTCCAAGTTTCAAAGAAGTATATAAATGTGAAAATTATATGGAAGGAGTAACAAAAGATGATAGAAACTATATGTTTAGTAATAGTGGATTTTGTACTGCTAGTAATAGCGACAATACTTGTTATAGACAATTACAGATTAAGTAAAGAAGCTAAAAAAGAATTAAGAAGACTAAAGAATTTAGAAGATGAGATGAGATTCAAATTCGATTTAAGGAGTTAAACAAATGATATTTGTAAAGATAATATTTATGTTATTAGCAATATTAGAAGTAGTGCTAATAGGTTTAGGAATAGTACTAATACCATACTTAATAAGCAAAATAGTAGAAATTTGGAGGAATATATGGAGAAAAAAGTAAAAATAGAATTATACAATGACCATTTTGAAAATGCAAAAAGATATGGAATACCACATGCACAATTAATAATAGCTGATATTCCATATAATTTAGGAAATAAAGCATATGCAAGTAATCCACAGTGGTACGTTGACGGAGACAATAAAAATGGCGAAAGTAATTTAGCTGGAAAAAGTTTTTTTGATACAGATAATGATTTTAAAATAAATAATTTCTTTGATTTTTGCACTAGATATTTAAACAAGGAGCCTAAAAAAGGTGGAGAAAGAGGGAAAAGTAGCAATGCTCCAGCAATGATAATATTCTGTGCGTTCGAACAAATCCCATTTGTTGTAGAGCAGGGAAAGAAACACGGATTATTACATAGTTATCCTTTAGTTTTTATTAAGAATTTTAGTAGCCAGGTCTTGAAAGCAAATATGAAAATAGTAGGAGCTACGGAATATGCTGTTGTATTATATAGAGACAAGCTACCGAAGTTTAACAATGTTGGATTAGACGGCAAAAATCATATGGTATTCAACTGGTTTGAATGGAAGAAAGATAATCCAAAACAATATGCAAAAATACATCCAACGCAAAAACCAGTTAATGTTTTAAAAAAGCTAATAGAAATATTTACAGATGAGGGTGATGTAGTAATTGACCCAGTGGCAGGAAGTGCAAGCACATTAAGAGCATGCGCAGAACTAGGGAGAAATTGTTATGGATTTGAAATTAAGAAAAATTTCTACAATAAGGCTAAAGAACAAATGATAAGTGTTGATATATTAAATGGAATATTGGAAGATGGTCAAATAAGTTTTGATACAGATACGAGTATTTTGTAATATAGCATATTACAGGAACAAAACTAAAAAAGTTCTGATATTTAACAAAAACAAGAAACTTTTACGGGTATTTAGAGATAAATTCTCAAAAAACGATACAAAATGTATAAAAAAAGAGAAAAATCATGCAAAAAAAGTTGCATGAAAAATAAGGAGGATATATGAAAGAGTTATTATTTGGTTGGCTAACAAAAGGACAATATGAAGTATCATTGCTTGATACAATAATATTTTTAATAGAATTAACCTTAGTTATAGGAATTATTTGTGTGACAGGTAGATTTATAGATTT
>ODAJ014778734.1_pt1 | contig 19247 bp, 18 predicted proteins | sample 1539241 | NCBI WGS metagenome assembly ODAJ01 (sample SAMN02144231, study PRJEB22623) | gut metagenome | biome: sheep rumen | host: Ovis aries | place: New Zealand | reverse complement strand
AAGGAGAAAGATAAAAATGGCAAAGGAAATTTTGAAAGACGAAATCTTGACGGAAGAGCAACTCGAAAATGTAGCGGGGGGTACACGCGGTGAGCTTTCCTGCGATACCAAATTCCTCAACGCGCTCGGCGTTATGGATTATTTCCTTGAACCCGGTTACTGCGAAAATCACATGACGGAAGTGCAAGGCGACGTCAACGAAGCTCTGCAGAGTGTCGAAGCTTTGAAAGGGTTCAGCGTAACGTCGGTCGATGTTAAGGGTGCCAACACTTACTCAATCGACGGCAAAGCAGTTAGTCGCGTAAAATTCTATCGCAGCATTTGCAAAGCTCTTGGTAAGGACGACTTCGAATACAAAAAATACATCTAAAAACTGCTTGAAACCATACGAAATAAGTAATATAATCAGGCGCGGTGAAAAATCATCGCGTCTTTTGTTTTATGTCGCCTCGAAAAATTTTTTGCGGAACGTGTAACAAAATCGGAAACGCAACGTATAAGTGCCAGAAAGAAAAATTCAAACAAAATCAAAGGAGAAAGATAAAAATGGCAAAGGAAATTTTGAAAGACGAAATCTTGACGGAAGAGCAACTCGAAAATGTAGCGGGGGGCACACGCGGCGAACTTTCCTGCGATACCAAATTCCTCCACGCACTCGGACTTATGCATAATTTCTATGAGCCCGGCTTCTGTGAAAAGCATATGGAAGACGTTCAAGAAGAAGTCAATGAGGCGTTGGCAAAATTGCCTGAAGTAGGCACTATGGGTAAGTTCTCGGTAAAAGCAAACCTCAACGGTGCCAATAGTTACAGAGTAGGAACTTGGGCGAATCCTAATTGCCCGCGTGACGTAATGTATCGTGCTATTGCCAAAGCAGCCGGTCAGCCCAACTTTGACTACAGTAAATTTCTCTAAAAATTTTTCCTAAGTGTGTAACAAAATTTGATACACAACGTATAAGGGGCAGAAAGAAAAAAATAACCAAACCAAAAGGAGAAAGATAAAAATGGCAAACGAAATTAATAAGGAAGAAGTCTTGACGGAAGAAGAGCTCGAACAGGTTGCAGGCGGTACACGCGGCGAACTTTCCTGCGATACCAAATTCCTCTATGCGCTCGGCGTTATGGATATTACCCATGAGCCTGGCTACTGCGAAAATCACATGACAGACGTTCGGAAAGAAATCAACGGCTATCTTCAGGACAACAGCAAGTTGACGGGCTTCAAGGTCTCGGCAGTCAGCGTTAGTGGTGAAAATACCTACAGAATCCACGGCAAAAAAGTTCTGCGCTCAAAGTTCTATCACGACATCTGCCAAGCTCTCGGCAAACCGAACTTTAATTATAAAGAATATCTTTAAAAATTTAATCAAACACAAAGGAGAATGATAACAATGGCAAAGGAAATTTTGAAAGACGAAATCTTGACGGAAGAAGAACTCGACAACGTAGCGGGGGGCACACGCGGCGAGCTTTCCTGCGATACTAAGCTCCTCGAAGCAGTTGGCGTTATGGACTTTTCCTACAATGCCGGCTATTGCGAAAACCACATGGCGGAAGTTCAAAGCGAAGTCAACGGCTATCTGAATGAAAACGACAAGTTGAAAGGCTTCAGCATAGCGACGGTCGATGTTAAGGGTGCCAACACCTACAAAATCGGCGACAAAACGGTTTCGCGCGCAAAGTTCTACGATAGCATTTGCAAAGCTCTTGGTAAGGACGACTTCAAATGGAAAAAATTCCTCTAAAAAATTCTTGAAAGCATATCGAATAAATAATATAATAGGCGCGGTGAGAAATCATCGCGCTTTTCGTTTGAGGTGTTATGCAAAGTGTCTAAAAATATTTTAATCACAGGGGTAGCAGGTTTTATCGGCGCGAATTTAACTTTGAAACTCATCGCGGCGAGCAAATTTGAAAAAGTTATCGGCATTGATAATTTGAATGACTACTATGACGTTTCGTTGAAGGAATATCGCTTGAAAGTCATTGACGAGGCGGCAAGAAAAAATTTCGGTGCCGCTTGGAATTTTCAACGGGGAGATATTGCCGATAAAAATTTTGTCGACGAAATTTTTGCTGAAACTCAACCCGAAGTCGTCGTAAATCTGGCAGCTCAAGCGGGCGTGCGTTACAGCATAGAAAATCCCGCAACGTACATTGAAAGCAATATACTTGGCTTTTTCAACGTCCTTGAAGCTTGCCGCCATTGCGAAAATCTTCGTCACCTCGTTTATGCAAGTTCCAGTTCCGTTTATGGCAATAATAAAAAAATTCCTTTCTCGACTGATGACCGCGTCGACAATCCTGTCAGCCTCTACGCCGCTACAAAAAAAAGCAATGAGCTTTTAGCCCACTGCTATAGCAAACTTTATAACATACCCGCGACCGGTTTAAGATTTTTTACCGTCTACGGCGCGGCAGGGCGTCCCGATATGGCGTATTTTAAATTTACGAACAAACTTTTGCGCGGCGATGACATTCAAATTTTCAATTATGGCAACTGCGAACGCGATTTTACTTACGTCGACGACATTGTTGAAGGTATCAGCCGCGTTATTGATAAGCCGCCGACTTCCGAGCCGCCCTATAAAATTTACAATATCGGCAACGGGCATCCGGTCAATCTTTTGGAGTTCGTCGACATTCTCCAACAGGAATTGATTCGCGCCGAAGTTTTGCCAGCTGATTACGACTTCGAGGCGCATAAAAAACTTGTGCCCATGCAACCCGGCGACGTGCCCATAACTTTTGCTGATACCAAAGATTTGGAACGCGATTTCGATTTTCGCCCCAATACGCCATTGCGCGAAGGTTTAAGGCATTTCGCCCAGTGGTATAAAACTTTTTATCACATTTGAGGTTACGTCATGAAAAGGAAATTTTTAATCGCTACGGCTTTGACTTTCCTTGTTGCGTCAAATGTTCAAGCTAAAGCTAAAGAGGAAGTTGTCGAACTTAACCCCGAAAAAGTTTACGTTGAGGAACAAACGGTTTCAGTACCCTTTTACCGCGAAAAGAATCGTGAATTATACAGATTGCGTGGCGGCGATGAACTTAATATCCGCATACACGGCTATCCGGAATTAAGTTCGCCCGAAAACGGCACCACAGCCTATTTCTTGCGCCCCGACGGGAAATTTTACATGCCGCTAATTGGCGAAATAGATGCGCTTGACCGTACCGTTCCGGACATTTGCCAAGAAATAGAAGCGCGCTACGCAAAATATCTTCGCTCGCCGAAGGTCGATATTAATATCATGAGTATCAGCAAAATTCGCGTTTATGTTTTGGGGAAAGTCGAAAGACAAGGGGTTTACGAGTTTGACAAGCCGCCGAAACTTTTAGAAGCGATTGCATCTGCATGGGGCTTTGTTGAAAAATCTGGCAAGAAAAATGTTTTCGTTATCCGTGCGGGCGAAAATGAACCTTGCTTGAAAGTTGACCTGCGTAAATTTTTGAAGGGCGAAACGACCGGACATAATATCACGCTCAAAGACGGCGATTTTGTCTATATCGGCAGCAATCATAAAGCTACGTTCTACAAAGATATTGCACCGTTCTTTAGTTCCGCTTATCATATAACTCACTTATAATAAAGAGAGAAATGCTATGTCAGAAGAAATAATCATTGACGTTGGCGCACTTTTTAGGGCACTCAAGAAACATTTTAAAATTATAATAGGCGTTGCGATATTGTGTGCACTTGTAGGCTTAATTTACTGCAAAGTGAAAACGCCTGTTTATATTTCTTATTCCTCTGTCAGAATCCAACAGCCTAGTAGCTTAAAAAATTTTCTGGAACAAAAAATAATAAATTCCTCCTTGATAAATATCCGTATATACACCTACACGGAGATTTTGAAAAGTCGCAGTGTCGTTCAAAAGGTTATCGAAGAAAATCAAATCACAGATTCTAGCGGGAAGTTGATTTCTTATAACGATTATCTTAAAAATAACCTCGTTACGGAAATGGTTAGAGACACCGAAATTTTACAAATAGCGATAAAGGACCTCGAACCCGAAAGAGCGCAGAGGATTAATAAAAAACTTATCGAAGAATTTCTGAACCGGTTGACGGAATTGGCGCGAGGTCAGCAAAAAAATACGCGCGAATTTTTAGAAGAGCGCGTAAAAATTTCCCAAAAAGATTTAACTGCCGCCGAAACTGCCCTTAACAATTTCAAGCGCGATAATGTCATTTATACGCCCGATGCCAGAATGGAAAGGCTTTCTCATCAGATGACTTTGATTGATAAAATGCAGGCGGAAAATCAATTCAACCTTGAATCGGCGCAATCTAAAAATTCTGTCGTGAACAGCCAAATTGATAACAATATGCTTGCCTTCGCCGACAATACCACGCTTAGAAATTATCAAAACAAAATCGCCGAATTGGAAGCGCAGAGGATTGAGTATCTCGAAAAATACACTGAAGAACATCCCAAAGTTAAGGAAATCACTGAGGCTATCGCGAATATAAAAAAGGAGTTAGACGGCGAAATAAAAAGAATAATAAATAGGGAAGTTGTAACAGAAAATGAAGTTTACGAATATCTTCTCCGCGACAAATTTACAAGCGAAGCAGATATAAAAGTCGCCAAAAATAATCTTGCGATATTGGACGAAATCGCCGCGCAATATCAAACTGAATTGGCTGACTTGTCGGACACTGAACGCCAATATTTAAAGCTCACTCGCGATTTATCGCTTGCCCAAGAAATTTACGTGATGCTATCGAAAAATTTGGAAGAAGCGCGCGTAGCTGAAGCGTCAATCTCAAATGAAGTGCAACTTATTGACGAACCGAGCTTTCCACAACACCCTTCTGAACCTAGAATGACTAGAGTTATACCGATTGCATTTATAGCGGGATTATTTTTCGCGTGCTTTGCCGTGATTATCAGAGAACTTTATAACAGCACCTTCCGAAAAGCTGAAGAAATCCGCGAAGTATTTAAGCTACCAGTTTTAGGCGAAATTCCTTTCGACAAGAAAAAGAATGTCAACTTGACTGATTTTTATATGAAAATCGCTATGAATTTTAAACATCTTTTGAAATCTGAGCCGCAAATAATTACTGTGGTGAGCGCGGTGGCGAAAGAGGGCAGAAGCAGTATCGTTAAAAATTTGGGTAGCACACTTGCTAGCGAAAATTTCAAGGTCGTTATAGTCAATGGCGATTTAAGGAACCCCGCGCAACTTTTCGACGTACCAAGCGCACCCGGCATTACAGAAAAATTTTCTGATTTAGCGGAAGTTGTTCAGAAAACTAAGACTGAAAATTTATTCGTGATTCCGAGCAATTCCACTGCAAAAAATCCCGCCAGGCTTTTATCCGATAAAGTCGTTGCCGAAAATCTCCTAATGCTTAAAGAAAATTTCGATTTAATTCTGATTGATACGCCGCCAATGTTGAATTTCCCCGACGCTTTGATTTTGAATGATTGCGCCGACGGTTTAATTTTAGTTGTTGAAGCAAATAAAACCAAATTGAAATCCGTTCGCGAAGTCAAATTGCAACTTGAGCAAGTCAACGGAAATATTATCGGCATCATTTTGAACAAGGTTAGAGAATAAAAAATGAAAACTAAAATTTGCGCTGTAATAATTCTTTTGCTGTCGATGCTTTTTACTGGTTGTTTCAGTGAAGAGGCTTCCGACGAAATAAAAATTGGCATGATTAAATATCTCAACGCCAGCGAAGAAAATATGAATGAGCTGATTAAAAAGATTGAACAGAAAAACGGCGAGAATTTGTCCAATTATTCCACCGTTTACTATGACACTTTGAATTCAATGGAAATGGGCTTGAACGCCGGAAATATCGCCGAGATGAGCACTTATCGGAGCGTCTCGAATTATATAACGGGTCATAATTCCGAGTTGGTTCCGGCTCCTATCGCCTTTAAGTTGAGCGATTCTTTTTGCTGTGCTTTTCGTCAAGAAGATTCAGCTTTAAGAGATGACTTCGACAAGGCTTTAAAATCAATGATTGATGACGGAACTTTGATAACTTTGACCAACCAATATGTAACGAATTTTTCAACTGGTGAGGAGCCGCAAGCGATTGATATGCCGCGACTTAACGGAGTGCAGACGATAAAAGTTGCGGTGACGGGCGACTTGCCGCCGCTCGACTTGATAAAAGCTGACGGGACGCCAGCCGGATTCAATACCGCTGTGCTTGCTGAAATTTCTAAGCGCATTAACAAAAATATTGAGCTAGTGTCAATCGAGAGCGGTGCGCGTGCTTCGGCTTTGATGAGTGGAGTTGCCGACGTACTTTTTTGGGCAAGGCAACCCGATGATAATTCTGATTTGCCCGTTGACATTGACCAACCCGACGGCATTATTTTTTCCACGCCTTATTTCTCTGATAAAATTACCCATTTGAAATTGAAATGAATCGCTCACAGAAATTCAAACTCAATTCACTGACTGCACTTTTGCGGCAAGCCGTAACGATTTTGTGCGGTTTCATTTTGCCAGCTTATATCCTGCAAACTTTCGGCTCGGCGATAAACGGGCTAATCTCTTCAATTACGCAATTTTTAGCGTTTATAACTTTGCTAGAAATGGGCATTGGTCCCGTGATTCAGTCCAATTTGTACAAGCCGCTTGCCGAAGGCGATACCGAATCTGTCAGCAAAATTATTGTCTCTTCGACGAAATTTTTCCGGCGGCTCGCCTACATTTTCATTGCCTACATAATTTTTCTTTTGATTTTCTATCCGCTGATTGTTCAATCTTCCTTCGACCATTTTTTTAGCGCGTCGCTGATTCTGATTATTTCTGTCGGCACGCTTACGCAATATTACTTCGGGATTTCGTTTAATCTCCTACTTAGCGCAGACCAACGCAATTATATTCCAATGCTGATTCAAACCGGCGTTATCGCGCTCAATACTTTAGTTAGCGTCCTTTTGATGAAAGCCGGCGCAAGTGTTCATCTTGTAATGCTTGCTACGGCTTTTATTTTTGTGCTCCGCCCGCTTGCACTGGTTATCTATGTTAAAAAGCATTACGTCCTTGACGAAAAAATCAACTACGACACCGAGCCGATTAAACAAAAATGGAATGGCTTCGCGCAACATTTCGCGGCGGTCGTCACTGCTAATGCCGACGTTGTGATATTGACAATGTTTTCTTCGCTGGAAAATGTTTCCGTCTACGCGATTTATGCTTTGGTCGTGAACGGTATGACAAGCGCAGTCGTCACTTTCACGACGGGAATTTCATCAATGTGGGGAAATATGTTGGCGCGTGGCGAATTGGACGTTTTGAAAAAATCTTATGAGCGCGTAGAAATTTTCACGCACACCGGAGTTACTTGGGCTTTCACTACGACTGCGATTTTGATTGTGCCATTCGTCACGGTCTACACCAAAAATATTTCCGACGCAAATTATACGGTTCCGACGTTCGCGCTAATTTTTACTGCCGCTTACGGCTTGCGTTGCATTCGCATTCCTTATCTTTGTATAACTCACGCCGCAGGGCATTACAAACAAACGCAGAACGGCGCATTGATTCAGATGATTTTAAATCTTATAATCTCTCTGGCGTTGGTGATTCCTTTCGGCTTAATCGGTGTGGCAGTCGGAACTTTGGTCGCTATGACTTATCATACATTTTATTTCGCGTGGTATCTGCGAAAAAATGTTTTGAATCGCGATTTTATTCACTTCCTAAAACATTTGGCAGTTGATGCTTTGGCAATTTTGCTAATGTACTTTGCCGCAAGCAACTTTAGCCTCAACGACGTTTCTTATTATGCGTGGTTTGTTTTGGCAATAAAAGTTTCGCTGATTACTTTGCCAATTTGCTTGCTCGTCAACTTCAGCTTTTACCGATTAAAAATCTCGTTACCTTGAACCGGTTAAAAATCACACAGATTATAGCGCAGATAGAAATTGCCGCCGCGAAATTTATCAGGGCAAGTCCGCCCGGCGGAATAATTCCGTTGAAAGTCGCGATTGAGCAATAAATAATTTGCTGATGAACTAAGTACATTGTAAGAGAATTTTCCTTGAAGAAATTGTAAAGCGGCGTGCTCCAAATTTCGGCGTCTTGGAATTTTTGTATCAGGGCAACTGCCATGAAAATACCCGCCGTAATCGTAAAGAAATCAATGACGTAGCGAATAATTTTAATAGTCGTCGAGTGTTCAAAGCTAAGATAGTAGCCGACGCTGAACAAAATAAAATGCGGTAGGGCGAATTTATACCACGCGGCGAGTTGCGGATTATTTTTCCTGTAGACCATGCCCATAACGAAAAATGCTAAGTGGACGAAGGCGGCGGGCAAATTTAGCGGAGCATGAAAAAAATAAAGTCCCATGCCGAAAAGATAACTGATGAAAGTTAGCGCGGCGATTTGATAAAGTTTCAGCGATTGAATTTTATCGGCAAGCGGATAAACTATCACGAACAAAAAGAACAGCATTAAGAGATACCAAAGTTGCGCGGGAGCATAGCCCAAAACGTAATTGTTAAATATCTCTGCGGCGGAAGCGTGATAAAAATAAACTTGGAAGGGCACGCACCAAAACGCCGCCAAAAATACATACGGCACCATGAGCCGCACCGCTTTTTTCTTGACGAAGTCTGTAAAAATTTTGTACTTGCCCTTCTCGAATTTTATAAACTGAAATAAATAGCCCGATACGAAAGTAAAAACGTAAATATTGACCGTTGCCATTTCTCTTGATATGAAAGCCAGAATCGGTGCTTCTTGAGCGGGCGTCATAACTGTAAACCAATTACCCCAATAAAAAGCCATCGAGTGCGTCGCGATAACTAAAATCATCATTAAGGTCTTGGCTTGGTCGCAAAATAAAATTTTCTTTTTCATTAGTCTCTGCGGAATAAATCTCGCGTATAAACTTTATCTTTCACGTCGTCAAGTGCGCTGTCATAACGATTGGTGATAATGCACTGACTTAGCTTTTTGAATTCGGACAAGTTATTGACGATTTTACTATTGAAAAAAGTTGCGCCGTCAGAGAGCGTCGGTTCATAAATTATAATGGTCGCGCCCTTAGCTTTGATTCTTTTCATGACGCCTTGAATAGACGATTGGCGAAAGTTATCGCTACCGGTCTTCATGGCAAGTCGGTAAACGCCAATAACAATATTGCCCTCGCGCTCAACTGAGTAACTTTCATTTTGCTTGTAAGCTCCAGAAAGTTCCAAAATTCTGTCGGCAATAAAATCTTTGCGCGTGCGATTACTCGTAACTATAGCCTCAATTAAATTTTCCGGAATGTCTTGGTAATTCGCTAAAAGTTGTTTAGTATCTTTAGGCAAACAGTAGCCGCCGTAGCCGAAAGACGGATTGTTATAATGATTGCCAATGCGCGGGTCGTAGCAAATGCCGTCGATTATGTCGCGAGTGTTAAGCCCTTTCATTTCGGCGTAGGTATCTAGCTCGTTAAAGAAGGCGACGCGCAACGCAAGATAAGTGTTGGCGAAAAGTTTAACGGCTTCGGCTTCAGTCAATCCCATAAGCAATGCCGGAACATTTTCTTTCAAAGCCGCGTCGCGCAAAATGTCGAGAAAAGTTTGAGCCTTTTCGACTTGCACGGCGTCATTTAAATCAGTGCCGACGATAATTCGCGACGGATAGAGATTATCGTAAAGTGCTTTGGATTCACGCAAAAATTCGGGGCTGAACAGAATATTTTTCGTAGAAAATTTTTCGCGCATAGATTTAGTAAACCCGACAGGAATTGTACTTTTGATGACCATGACTGCATTGGGATTTGTTTTTGTGACGACCTCAATAACTGATTGAACAATAGAAGTGTCAAAGAAATTTTTATGTGGGTCGTAATTGGTCGGCACGGCGATAATCACAAAGTCAGCATTTTTGCAAGCGGATTCGGAATCAGAAGTGGCAGTCAAGTCAAGATTTTTTTCAGCGAGGAATTTTTCAATGTACTCATCTTTAATGGGCGATTTACGAGCGTTGAGCAGGGCAATTTTTTCCTGCGATACGTCAACCGCCGTCACGCAATGATTTTGCGCCAGTAAAGTCGCCAACGACATTCCAACATAGCCCAAGCCAAATATAACTATATTTTTTTTCATGAAAAACGTTGCCGCGTTTGACAATTTCTTACTAGAATTTATAATTAACGGCAACAGGCACACCTCCTATATTAAATTAATTCTAGCATTCGAGGGAAATTTTGTACAGACGGAAACGGGGTTTTCCAATGAATTTTAACTTTAAGCTAATCCGAAAAGAAAATGTGAAGTTTTTAATATTGGACGCATTGATTTTAATTCTGCTTCCGATTTTAACTGCGTACTTGCGCTTTGAAGGACAAGAATTAAATTTATACAGAGCGTATCTTGAATCGTGGACGCCAATTTTGGCAATAATTTCGCTCGTGATTTTTGTCCTCTGCGGAATGTATCGCCGCCTGTGGATATACGCGGGCTTGCGTGATTTTTTGGTAATATTAAAATCGGTGACGTTATCGACGGCGAGTTCATTTTTATTTCTACTGATAACGAGCGTGCAAATCCCCGAAAGTTTTTTCCTGACGGAATTTCTTTTGGGGTGCATACTGTTTTCAGCGACGCGCTTAACATTGCAATTTGAAAAGCTCGTGCGCAAAGAAAATCTCAAATTTTTTATCTTAGACGCGGTGATAATATCTGCGTTGCCGTTCGCGATAACTTACGCGCTGTATTCGGCGGAGGAGCTATCGCTTTTCCTGATTTACGTAAAATCTTGGGACGTAACAATAACAATCTCGACGCTGATAATTTTTTACATGTTCGGGCTTTACGGCAGAATATGGAACGAGGAAGACTGGCGAACGTTTTTATCGATAATCGCCGCCGTAACGGTTTCCGTAGCTTTATCCTTTTTTATGCTCAGAATTTTACGGACGCCGTTGCCGAAATTAATTTTCTTGGCGCAATGGCTTTCGGAAATTGTTTTAATCACGGGCGGGCGAGTTCTCTATAAATTGAAATACGGCGATGAAGTCAGCGCAAATAAAGTCAAACGGGTTGCGATAATCGGAGCAGGCTCGGCGGGCGCAATGCTCCTTCGCGAGATTCGCGCTCAAGCTCCAAATATGGAAGTTGTTTGCTTTGTCGACGACGACCAGGAAAAAATTGGAAGTAAACTTAATGGCGTCCCGATTTACGGCGACATCACCGCAATAAATAGGATTGCCCGCAAGTTTAACATACGCGAAATAATAATCGCGATACCGTCAGCAAATGGGCTTGTTTTGCGCCGTATTAATGAGCATTGCCGCAAAACTGATTGCGTGATTAAAAATGTGCCCGGCATTATCGACTTGGTTAATAAGCGCGTGAGTTTGAATGAAGTTCGCAAAATTAGCTTGGAAGATTTATTGCGCCGCGAGCCAATTCAAATGGACATGGAAAAAATCACTGAATATATTGTCGGAAAAGTTGTCTTGATAACGGGCGCGGGAGGTTCAATCGGTTCCGAACTTTGCCGACAAATTTCAAAAGTCGGGGCGCATACGATTTTACTTTTGGGGCGCGGCGAAAATTCTATCTACGAAATTCATCGTGAGCTGATTGAAAAATATCCTAATCAAAATTATCAAGCACTGATTGCAAACGTGACTGACGCTGAACGCATGCGCGAAATTTTCGTGACGTATCGTCCAAATGTCGTCTTCCATGCCGCCGCGCATAAACATGTTCCGCTAATGGAGGCGCAACCAGATGAGGCGGTTCGGAATAATATTTTCGGCACAAGGAATGTCGCAATGTTGGCGGACGAATTTGAATGCGATATGTTTCTTTTGGTCTCGACGGATAAGGCGGTTAATCCTACAAGCGTCATGGGCGCGACTAAGCGCGTAGCCGAACTCGTTCTGCAGGATATTCAACGCAATAGCAAAACCCGTTTTGTTTGCACGCGCTTTGGAAATGTTTTGGGAAGTCGCGGAAGTGTCGTGCCGCTTTTCAAAAAACAAATTGCTAATGGCGGTCCCGTGACGGTTACACACCCCGAAATGATTCGCTACTTTATGACGATTCCGGAAGCTGTGCAATTAGTTTTGCAAGCCGGCTCTCAAGCGCAAGGCGGCGAAGTTTTCCTATTTGATATGGGAAATCCCGTCAAGATTAAGGACATGGCGGAAGATTTGATAAAGTTGCACGGCTTGGAGCCTGGCAAGGATATTGAAATTATTTATACCGGAATGCGACCCGGCGAAAAACTTTACGAGGAACTTTTGACTGCTGAAGAGGGCACAACCAGTACAACTCACCAGAAAATTTTCAAGGCAAAAGTTATGATTGTCGACCACGAAATTATAAAAAAGGAACTCGAAAAGCTTTGGGCTACTCGCGACCGCGAAAAAATTCTTCAGGTATTCCACGAATTGATACCGACTTATCATGATGAAAAAATAAAGTGAGGGAAATTTTTATGTTTAATCCGTCTAAAAATTTTAAGCCGTTTGGAAATAAAATATGGCTGGCTTCGCCGACTATGCACGGCGACGAGCAAAAATTTGTTCAAGAGGCGTTCGATACAAATTGGGTGTCGACCGTCGGCGCAAATCTGAACGAACTGGAAAAAAATATTTGCAAATACGTCGGCTGTAAATATGCTGTGGCGTTGGCGTCCGGAACTTCGGCTTTGCACCTTGCAGTTAAGTTAGCGGGCGTCAAGGCGGGCGATAAAGTTTTTTGCTCCGATTTGACTTTCAGCGCGACTGTTAATCCGGTACTTTACGAAAAGGGCACACCAATTTTTATTGATAGCGAGCGCGACACTTGGAATTTAAATCCCGCCGCCCTCGAACGCGCTTTTAAAATTTTTCCCGACGTCAAAGTTGTAATCGTCGCCAATCTCTATGGCACGCCCGCTAAACTCGACGAAATTCAAAAAGTTTGCAAAGAACATTCCGCAATTCTGATTGAGGATGCAGCAGAATCTTTAGGCGCGAATTACAAAGGGCAACAGACCGGCACTTTCGGACAATTCAACGCAATTTCTTTTAACGGCAACAAAATCATTACAACTTCGGGCGGCGGCATGCTCCTGACTGATGACGAAAAAGCCGCTAAGCTTGCCCGCAAATGGTCGACGCAAAGCCGCGAGCCTGCCGCATGGTATCAGCATATCGACATTGGCTATAACTATCGCATGAGCAATATTGTAGCGGGAATCGGGCGCGGGCAACTTCTCCACATTCAAGAACATATAGCCGCCAAGAAGAAAATTTACGAACGGTATCGCGACGGCTTGAAAGATTTGCCCGTTACGATGAATCCCTACGACGAAAAAATTATGTCGCCGAATTTCTGGTTGAGTTGCCTTTTGATTGACGAAAAATTTATGTGCCGTCAAGTTCGTTCCGATAATCAAGCACTTTTCATAGCTGAACACGGCAAGACTTGCCCGACTGAAATTTTGGAGACGCTCGCGAAATTCAATGCGGAAGGTCGCCCGATTTGGAAGCCTATGCACCTTCAGCCGATTTATTATAATAATTCATTTGTCGCGGAAAATGACGGCGAAGACGTTGGCGCAGATATTTTCAATCGCGGGTTGTGCTTGCCCAGTGATATTAAAATGACGGAAACGCAGCAGGATAAGATTATTGAAATTATTCGTGCGTGCTTTGAGTGATTGCCATGTATAAATCATTTTTCAAAAGACTTTTCGATATAATCATTTCCGGAACAATGCTAATTTTGCTGTCGCCGGTGCTGGCGTATTTAGCCTACTCAATCAAAAAAAATCTCGGCTCGCCGGTTATCTTCTCGCAAATCCGACCAGGTAAAGATGGGAAACTTTTCCGCATGTTCAAATTCCGCTCAATGACCGACGCCCGCGACGCGAACGGAAAACTTTTGCCCGATGAAGACCGCTTGCCGCCATTCGGAAAAAAATTGCGGGAATCTTCGCTTGACGAATTGCCGGAGCTTTGGAATATTTTCAAAGGCGATATGAGTTGCGTAGGACCGCGCCCGCAACTTGTCCGCGATATGGTTTTTTTTACGCCCGAAGAAATGAAGCGTCAATCAGTTTATCCGGGCTTGACCGGACTGGCGCAAATTTCCGGACGCAATAACATTAGCTGGAAACAAAAATTTTTCTACGACCTTAAATATATCAAGGATATAAACTTTTTCGAGGACGTGCGCATAATGTGGCGGACGGTGTTCAAAGTCAGCGCGAAAGAAGATATTGCAACTGACGGCATGGCGACTGCCGAAGATTACGGCGACTGGCTACTTGGTAGCGGAATTATCACCCGCGCCGAATATGACGCCAAGCAAAAGGAAGCGTTGAAACTTCTGGAAGAGTTTCGCGGTTGAGGTAGTGTTATGGAAAAATATAGCGTGTTGATGTCGCTTTACAAAAAGGAACACCCCGAATTTTTGCGCGTCGCGATTGATTCAATGATAAATCAAACTTTGCCGCCCGCCGAAATAGTTCTTGTTGAAGACGGCGAATTGACGCCCGAACTTTATGCCGTCGTCGATGAGTACGAAAAAAATTATCCCGAACTGTTTAACATCGTCAAGAACGAAAAAAATTTGGGCTTAGGGCTTGCGCTAAATGAAGGCTTGAAAGTTTGCAAATATGAACTCGTAGCGCGCATGGATACCGACGACATTAGCAAGCCGACTCGTTGCGAAAAACAAGTTCAGCGATTCAGCGAAAAGCCGGAACTTTCGATAGTCGGTTCCCATATTGATGAATTTATCGGCGACAAAAGCAATGTAATTTCTCAACGGCGCGTGCCGACTGATTCCGATTCGATTTACAATTTTGCTAAGCGTCGTTCCGCCTTCAATCACCCCGCCGTTATGTATAAAAAATCTGCGGTGCAAGCTGTCGGCGGCTATGGAAATTTGCGGCGCAATCAGGACGTTGATTTATTCGGGCGCATGTTGTTTAGCGGTTGCAAGGCTGAAAATATCGACGAGGCGTTATTATGGTTTCGTTCGTCCGCTGAACTTGCTAAGCGGCGCAAAAGTTGGGAAAATACTTGGAGTTACATTGCGACGATTAAAAAATTTTGGCAAATGGGCTACAGTAGTTTTCTGGACTTCGCGATAGTTTTTACTGCGCAACTCGGAATTTATCTAATGCCGGTCGCCCTGCAAAATTGGATTTACAAAATGTTCTTGAGAAAATGAGGTCGTCGCCATGAAAGTTTTATTTGTCTCGAAATTGGAAGGGGAATTATTCAAAGGACCTTCAAACAGCGTGCCCGCGCAGGTCAAAGCGCAATCGAAATTCGACGAAGTTTTTTGGCTCAATATGACTGACATTTGGCTTGACGTTTGGACGGCGGACAGTTTTAAATTTGCTTACGGCGCGAAGTATTCCAAAGCCGGACTTGCTGAAGTCGAGAAACTTTTTGCGCGACCGGACTTAATTATTTTTGAAGGCTTTTACGAATATCCTTTTTCAAAACTCGCCGACGACGCCACCAAAGAAAAAATCCCCTACATTTTGATTCCGCGCAGTCAGTTGACCGTCAAAGCTCAAAAGCAAAAGGCTTGGAAAAAATTTCTAGGCAATATGGTTTACTTCAATAAATTTGCTAGCAACGCCGCCGCGATTCAATACTTGACGCCCCAAGAGCAAGCCGAATCCGAAAAATGGGACTTCAAAAATTTTGTTATTCCTAACGGCATGACGACGCGAAAATATTTTAAGCGCGAATTCAATCCCGCCGCACTGAACGCCGTTTATATCGGGCGAATTAATATTTATCAAAAGGGCTTAGATTTGCTTATTAAAGCTTGCTCGTCAATTAAAAGCAAATTGCTCGCGAAAAATTTCCGCTTGAATATTCACGGCGTCACGACCGGAGCCGCCGCTAAAGATGCCGAAGAAATTTCCGCCATGCTCGACGAATACCAACTGCACGACATGATTAAAATTTGTCCGCCGGTCTTCGCCGAAGAAAAAAGTAACGTCCTGCAAAATGCCGATATGTTCATAATGACTTCGCGCTTTGAAGGAATGCCTATGGCACTTCTTGAGGCTTTAAGCTATAGCTTGCCTTGTTTCGTGACGACCGGAACGAATATGGCGGAGGAAATTCAATCGGCGGGCGCGGGGCGTATCGCTCAAATTGACGAAAAAAATATTGCCGACGAACTCGCTAAAATGATTGAAAATTTCCCTTCAACCTGCGCGAACATGGGCAAAAATGCAAATATCCTTTCGCAAAAATATTCGTGGGACGAAATTGCTAAAAAGTCTCACGAAATTTATAGAGAGCTATTGCAATGAAATTTACAATCAAAACGCGCTACGCCTTGCCGATTGGGAGCAAGACACTAGAAGAAAAAATTCCGGATTTAATTTTGCTGGCGTATATGACTTTTGTTTATATCTGGAATTATTCAATAGGATTTAGCGGCGCGATTAAATACGGGATTCATTTTTCCGTTGCGGCAATATTTTTTTTGCTGGCAATTTTCAAGCTGAAATGCTTCCTCATGACTTCCTTTGAAAAAATTTTCCTGCTGTTTATAGCATTTTGCGCCATATCAATTCCTTTCGCGCTAAATCCTTCCGACGCTTTGAGCAGATGCGAAACCTTGACGATTTATTTTATAATCCTGACTTCAATTCACATCTATGTTGTCAAAGAAAATAAGTTGGAGTGGCTAATTTTCGCGCTGTGCTTCGCTGGAATTGCTCTTGCAATCTACAATTTCTATTTTTACGGCGTGGGAACTTATCTTGAGAAATTGGCGAGCGGCAAGCGCGTCGGCGGCGAAATTATGAACGTCAATGTTATCGGCAAATTCTGTAGCTTTTCCGCGATTATCTGCTTTTGGTACGCCACTTACAAAAATAAAATTTGGTACTATGCTCCGATGATTCTTTGTACGTTTATTGCGCTGGGCGTCGGTAGCAGGAAATCTCTTAGTGCGCTGATTTTGGGTTGCTGTATGCTCTATCTGTGCAAAGGTAGCTTGCGGCAGAAATTAAAAGGCGTCGTGATGGTAATTTTATTTCTCTCCGCGTTCGTGATGATTTTGCAACTGCCGATTTTTGAACGAACTGCTCAACGTTTTGAAGGCTTCGTAGCTATTTTCAGCGATTCAGACAGGGTACAGGATACCGACCACTCGACTTATCTGCGAACTTTGCTAATAAAGCACGGCTTGGAAGATTTTAAAGACTCGCCGCTAATGGGCGTTGGCATAAACAATGCGCATTATCTCGGAATAAAATACACCGGCTATGATTTTTATATGCATAACAATTACGTCGAACTTTTGGTATCAATCGGGATAATCGGCGCGGTGATTTACTATTTGCTCTTGCTCTATCCGCTGATAAAACTTTTCCGACCCGCGCTCAATCACGACGGAACAGCGATATTGCTGGAAGTATTTTTAGTTCTAAATTTGATTCTGGACGTTGGGCAAGTAACCTACGCGAACATTGACAATTATTTTTTGATATTGGCGGCGCACGTGAAAGCCCGACAATTACGCTTGCAAGGGACTTAGGGCAGAGAAATCATATCGCCCAAGATTTTATTCCACTTATCAGGCTTGAACGTTCCTAAGCCCGCGTTCGGATAAAAAGTTATCTCGCCGAAGTAAACTTTATTGGCGACTTCGTAAAAATCAACTCGTCTGAATATCGAATTTTGAGCTAAAGTCGCGGCAAGCTTTTTCATTAGCTCGAAGTTTTTCGGACGAGCTATTTTTTTTGCGCTGTGATGAACATTTTTCGACAAGCCGATAAATTCTTGATGAACCCAATTCATATCGAAAAAATCAATGCTTTCATCGGTGCGCCGGTCGCTTATCACTTGGCAAAATTTCGGCACGCCATTAAAGCAATAAAATTTGTAGTCGGTTAGGTCGGAGCTTACCTCCTGCATAAATTTTTCCGCCAAAATGCGCGGCTTAACATCTTTGTAAACCCATTCGCGAGCATAGCGATATAAATTCCTGCCCAAATGCTTTTCCAAAATCTTCCGCGCCTTTTCCTTATCAAACGCCGCTTTATTTTTAACAATCACAATGCCGCCGGAATCGTGCGTGCACTTCAACACAAATTCATTTGGCAGAGCGTCAAAATTAATCTCGTCGAAACTATTCCAAACGCCGTACGACGGAATTATAAATTCTTCGCCGATAATCTGCGCGACATAAATTTTTGCTTCTGCCTTGTCGACCATTAAATTATATTTCGGGTCGCGGTCATTGAGTTTCAGCCACTGAATTTTTTCGCAAAAAGTTTCGGGCTTTTCCAAATTCAATTTCTGCCCCGTATGCAAATAAAATTGCTCGGAAATAAAGTCCACGTCAGCTTTACTATCATAAAATCCCAAAATAGCATTGACATCAAAGCGATATGCCGAATCAGAAATATATTTTATTCCCTTGCGCAAAATTTCAGTTGCCGACAAGATTATTCCCTCCTCGTTCTTGTATTTTTGGAATGGTATCATAAAAAAGTAATTCAAACAATAGAAAAACCCCTCGACATAATCGCCGAAGGGTTTTTAATCGCTTAGTTTGTTTTCAAAATTATTTAGCTATCCAAGCGGCTTGCGCGTGATTAGCGGAGAATTTGGAGCCGTCAGCAAGTTGATAGGTAACATTGGCGTTGCTATTGACTTGCAACAAGCCGCCGTCTTTGAAGTTAATCGAAACGGCATCGCCAGTAATGGAAGTGCCGCTAATCTGGTCAAGCGTCACCGTCGAAAGATAAACAATGTCGCCGTCGTGCGCACTTGCTATCGTGTCGTTGCCGTTGCCCTGCAGGTAGTAGAAAGTATTTTTGCCCGTGCCGCCAACTAACAAATCATCGCCGCCGTTGCCGCCCCATAAAGTCGCGTCGCCTTGTCCCGCAAATATTCTGTTATCAAGGTCGTTACCAGCCAAAGAAGTTTTTCCTTGAGCGGTTGAGGCGTCAAGCGTTCTTATGTCGCCGTCGAAGGTTTTACCGTGCGAACCGTCAAGCCATATTTCCGCGCTTTCGCCAACAGTTAAAGTCGCGTTCTGCGCCGTCGCTACGAAATAATTTGCCGCCGCGTTGTACGTCAGATTTTCATCAGCTACAGCCACGAAATTATTTATCTTAAAGTTTTTGCCCTGAGCGTCAGCAAGCGTCAAAACAGCCGAGCCGCCAATTTCCATGCGCACGCCGCCCGCTTTGTCAATCCGAACGTTCGTAACTGCATTGGTGCCGACATTGATTTTATCTCCGTCAAAGTCGAAATTGCTGATAACG
>ODAJ011606207.1_pt1 | contig 19257 bp, 15 predicted proteins | sample 1539241 | NCBI WGS metagenome assembly ODAJ01 (sample SAMN02144231, study PRJEB22623) | gut metagenome | biome: sheep rumen | host: Ovis aries | place: New Zealand | reverse complement strand
CCCGAAACAGTAAAGGGCATGCCCTCTTTTTCTTCACTTACATCGGTCTCATTACTCTTTTCGGCTTTATTTTCTTTTATATCTTTTTCTTCTGCAGTCTTTTCTGCATCAGTCTCTGTTTCGGCTGCCCTGCTTTCTTCACCGTAAACTACATTTATGCTGCTGCCCTCTTTAACACCAAGCACAGCCGCAAGTGATTTGCCTACAAGCACCTCGTTTTCTGCCGCAGGCCAATTTCCGTTAACAAGCCAATACGGGCTTGCCGCCTTTGCACCGTCCATATTTGTTGCGGCGGCAATAACGGGCTGTTCGTTAATGAATACCGATTCATATCTGTAAGGCGCAGCACCGACAAGATTTTCCTTGTTGACGACACCGAGCGCATTATTCACCGTATCTTCGTTAAACTCTCCCTCACCCGAGGGCAGAAGAAGCATATTTGCGCCATAATTTCTGAACTGTGCTCCCATTTGCCGCGGCACATCATAATATATGGTCACAAGCCCCGAAAGGATAGTCGCGCCTACCGCAATCGCGAGCAGTGCGACCAGCATCCTTGAATGTTGGCGGATAAGGGCTGCGGTTATCATCCTGAAAAACATTTTCTGCTTTTTCATTTTTGCCCTCCTATCTTCCGTGCAGAACTTCTGCGGGTCTTAATCTCAACAGCATCCTTATTGCAGGTATGCTGCCCGCAAGCGTTACAAAAACAACAAGCACGGCAACAATGGGTATAACTATGGGCTTCATCTCAACAGCCGAGCCAAAGACCGTTTGGCCTATGACCTGTGCAAAGCCAAAGCCCGCAAAATACCCCACAAGACCGCCTGCGACTGCCGTAACGATTATTTCGGAAAGCACGAGCAGGGTTATTGCACCGTCATGCGCACCGACAGCCTTTATAAGACCTATCTCGCTGCTGCGCTCCATTACCGAGGCGGTAACAAGGTTCGATATGCCCAGAGCAGAACCTAAAAGGCTCAAAACCGTTATAAGTATCATAAGAAGCTGTGTTTTTTCAAGTATTGCGCCCTCCGACTCAGCTACCTGCCTTACGGGTGCGGCGATACTGTCGGTTATAACTTCCTGTATCTGATAACAAATAGAGCTTACATATGCCGTACAGTACCATGTTTCGTAATCGGCTGCGCCAAGTGATTTGGGGCCGTCCTTTGCAGCCTTTCTTGCAAGGTCGTTGTCGGGTGTTGTAAGTGCGCTGACCTCAATGCTTGTGAGTTTGCCGTCTGTATCGGAAAGCTTCTGTACAACATCCAGAGGTGCATACATATACTCGTCCTCGTCACCGCCCGCATCAAAAATGCCCGAAACTATAAGTTCCTCGCTGCCGTGTTTTGTGGTAAGCCTTATACGGTCATTTGCCTTTATTCCGTTTTTCTGTGCAAGCACAGAGCCGACCATTACCGCATTTTTATCTCCCGACTGTTCGTCAAGCCATCTGCCTTCGGTTATCTCCCACCAGCTGCGCAGATTTGTCATTCCCGTGTTAAGTGTTTCGCCCGTAGGCAGTTCAAGATGATGATCGAACCAACTGCCGACAAGCAGGACTTCACTGCCGTCATCAAGCTTTGCATGGGTATCCGAAAACGGTGCAAAATCGACCACATTGAATGCCCAGAATATCGTCTTTATCTTTCCGAGTTCTTCCTCTTTAAGGTAAGCACCCGATTCCTCACTCTCATCAAGCCCGTATAGCTCGTTGATAACGGAAGCCTGCTTTGGCACCACGGTTATGTTGGCGCCGTATGTTTTCAGCTCCTGATTGACTTTGTCGCCGACATCCATCATAACATTGAGCATCGCAGTTGCGAGGGAAGCGCCGAGAGCTATGGTAAAGGCTATCATAAGCATTTTGCCCTTCTGCCTGAAAAGCGCGCGGAATATCATTCTGAAAAACATGATCCCGTCCTCCTGTTTAACTTATTTAAACTCTTTTTCGTGCTCCAGAAGCACATCTATCGGTACAATGATATAGCCGTTTTCGACCTTGTAATCAATGGGTATCGGGTTGCAGCCTCCCTTGAAACCGATAGTATTCACATTCATAACAACATCACAGCGGTTGCATACCACCTGATCGTTTTTTTCGTAATAACCCGTTTTACCGCAGATGTCGCAGGCATCAAGACCAACACCAAATGCGCTTGAATTGGGCTTTTTGATAACGATGAAACGTATCTCGACACCGTTGTCGGAAATATGGGCAAAGCGGTGCAAATGTCCGTCACCCACTTGTTCAAGGGAAACGTACATACAGTTGTCACGTATCTCACATTCCTCGGCAGGCGTTATCTCCGCTTCCTTTTCGTTATAAGCCTTAACAGCGGTAAGATTGAGCACCGACAAAAGACAGCAGACCATTGCCGTACTCGCCCAGCGACGTCTGTCGCGCCATTTTGCACGTATTTTTCTTTGCTGTGCGGGGTTGTCATAAGGTTCATTCACCTTAAAGCTGCGCGCCCATATTACAAGCGGTATCACAAGCACTATAAGCATAACTATATAGATAAATACAAAACTTTTGTTTGAAACAAACTGTGTATATGCCCTTGCAAACTTTGTGCCTGTGATGTTTGTGATAGTCACGGCAGCAGGTCCTTTTATAAAGCCCGACCTTACACGCAGTTTCAAAAGGGACAAAATACGTCCGAGCTGTCTTGCGGCATTGGCAACAAGCGCAGCTTTGAGCACTGCGGTACACACCCTTTCGCCCGATGCACAGGCACCGCGGTAAACGGCAAGTCCCGCAACTGTCATTATTGCAAGCCCAAAAATAAAGCCGATGCTTTTGAATATAAAATCGGTGGAGAAAACACTTTCATCGGCCTGTATAAAGCCCCACGGATACAGCATTACAGTGGGCAGAACTTCCATAAACACCGCAAGCACAAGCACTGCCGCAGAGATATATGCGAGCCCTTCGCCTGCTTTTTTCGTCAATTTTCGCATCAAAGAAGATGAAAAAACAAGGAAAAGAACAAGAGTGATAAGCGCAATGCTTATATACCGCACATTCCATGCCTCAATATTTATCTTGTTTGTGGTTTGTTTGAGGAACGCCATAACGATTGCAAAGACAAGAGTGAAACCTGTGCCTATATTGAGAACAAAGCGTCCTTTTTTGCCCACAAACGGGATATAAGCGTACATAAGAGCCAGAAGAATCGCAGGCACAAATAGATCCTGCGTGATCTGGATAAGATATTTTAACATATCGCAGCTCCTTTAATTAAGTTTGGATAGATGATAGATTCGTCAAATTCCCGAAACGCAGAATTGCGCCGCCTCAAGTCCGCAAAAAGCGGACCGAAAACGACGCATAAATAAAGGGAAAAATACAGCCGATATTATTTAGCTAACGGAACATAGTCCCAATCATATGTAAGCACAACGGGATCGCTCCATAAGCCTGTACCGTCCTTACCTGCTTCAACACCTGTTTCGGAATCGGAGTGAAGAAGGTAACCGTTCTCTGCAGGGCTGTGGATAGTAAGTTCAAGTGTGTATGCACCTTCACCGGGCATCTTGATATTATCGCCGTAGTGAGGACCGTCATCAGCGTTCATAGGCATGAATGTGCCGTTTGCAACGCTTGCGCCGCTTGCATCCTTTACATCGTAATCAACTGTAAGGTAAGGTACCCATGCACCAAGACCGAAACCATAGTAGTCGTCGATAGTGGAGATATCCGCTTCAAGATGGATATCTGCTTCGGAAGCAGGCATCTGGTCTGCGGGAAGCATATCTACAGCCTGGAAATAAACAGCTGCAACATTGATATGAGCATCTGCGCTCTCCTGTTCTTCACCGATAGGTACTTCTGTGAAACCTGCATCGCCCGGTGCTACTTCAGCATCAGCTGCCTGTGCTTCTGTAGGAGCTTCTGCCGCAGGAGCAGGCTCTGATGTCTGTGACTGTGTCGAACCGCAGCCTGTTAAAGCCGAAGCTGCCATAACTGTTGCTGCTGCAAGTGCAGCGAACTTTTTGAATTTCATGATAGTGTTTCCTCCTTGAAATTTTACCGCAAAACTTTTGCGGCATTATGTTTTTATTTTTTATACGGCAAGTTCCTTTTTGAACTCCTCGTCCGACATACAAAGGAAGTGTATACCCTCTGCTATGCCGAGAACAGCCGGGATGAATGTAATGCAGAAAACCGCATATATCATACCTCTGCCGTATTTGCCTACATAAAATTTGTGGAGACCTATACCGCCGAAAAGTATGGCGATAATGCCTGCCTCTACCCTGCTGTTCCGCTTCCACTTTGTCATTACAAAAATAAGCAGTGTAAGCGTAAGCAGTATCAGCTGCGGTATCAATGTTTCAAGACAAGGGTAGATGCCGAGAACATCGAGTACATCGTTTGTCGGTATGATAGCCGCAAGCCAAGCGGGAGATGTCATCATAATAACATCGCCCTCCATAAGTTCTCTTATGCCCGAGCCGAGGAATGATATACTCATTATAAACATCAGTATACTCGTTCCCAGAAAGAAAGGCTTTATAGGAAGCTTTACGCTAAGATAACGTATTGCAAGGTAAACAAGCACAAGTATCACACAGCCCGATAAAAAGCCTGCCCATACCATCGCCGCATTGCCTTCGGCGATCATCGGCTGATAGAAGAGTATGACTTCCGCACCCTCACGGAACACCGCAAGGAAAGCCGTAAAACCAAGTGTGAACAAACTGCCCTTTTCAACGGATGTGGAGACCTGACCTTCAATATACTTTGACCAGACTTCCGCCTCCGCCTTCGATACCATCCAATTGCTGACATAGAACAGCACCAGAACGGCGATAAGAGCGGTAACGCCCTCGATTATCTCCTGATTTGCCGTGTTTGCAAGCTTTAAAGCGCTTAACAGCAGCGCTGCCGCAAAGCTTGCGAAGATCGCAAGTATCGAGCCGAGATAAACCGCTTTAAGTTTATCCTTATTGCCCGATTTAACAAGGTAAGCTATTATTGCACCCACAACGAGGATAGCTTCAAAACCCTCGCGCAGGATGATGCCGAAACAGCCGAAGAATGTGACTGCCGCACTTGCGCCGCTGCCGAGGCTGCCGCCTGTTGATGTTGAAGCGGTATTGCTTTGTGCATCCGCACTATCCGCGGAACTGTCGGAAGCCGCACTGCCGTCACTGTAGCCAAACTTTACATCAAGTATAGCCGCATCTTCTTTGAGCATGGCGATAAGTCCGTCAACATTTGCATTGACCTTCTCCTGACCCTCGTCCTTTTTAATGCTTGATTTGCATTGTGTGAACTGAAGCTCAACTTCTGTTTTTCTTGAGCTTTTTATGTAGGATTTTGCACTTTTTTCAAAGCCCTCCACCTCATAAAAATTATAGTAAGTGCGGTTCATCTGATCATAAGCGGTATCAAGATCACCATCTGCATAATACTGCTTAACACCCTCCAGCACTTCCTCCATTTTGTTTGCAAGCTCCGTCCAGTTGGCATACGTACCCTCGCTCTGACCCCATGCTGCAAAAGCATCCGCAGTCATTGCCACAGCAAGCATAAGCACAGCCAGCACAGCTGCAAGCAAACGCATAAAACTATTTGGTATTTTCATATTGCGCCTCCAAAATGTATTGGAATATATCGTGTATTTAAGATTAGTTAATTCTAACTTATCCTAAATCATCAATTATGTTAGCACAGACTAATCGCCAAGTAAAGTGCCAGAATAAAAAAAAATAATGGTGCCAGCATATGTGGCACCATTATAGCTATATTTTTATTCAATTTTTATTCAATTTTTATTCAATTGTTTACCGCACATTCGTGCAAAAGCCTTACCGCATATTCGATATTTGCCTTTTTAAGACCCCTTACGCAAAGTATAATGCAGTCTTCCTTTGTTTCGATAAATATATCGGCGGCCTCCGCGCGGCGCTTTATATCCTCCGCAGCCGTTTTTTCTATAATCACGCTGCCCTCTGCCGTGTTCACCCTGTCCGCCCTGCCGAAAGTCTCCATACAGGCTCTTCGCATTATGGCAAGTTTCTCCCGTTCCTCCGCCGCAAGACGGTAGAGATAAAGCTCCCAATTACGGTCACGCATAAAATGTGCAAGCGTGCGGCAAGTGATAATATCGGCACCCGAAAAACAATGTATAAGTTTTTCAAACTCCGCCTTTATCGCAGGCGGCAGCACCATAAACGAAATGCCCGAAGCAGGAAAAACAAAATCCGCAAAACTGCCGAGATAAATAACATTTTCGCCGAAAGCGCACAAAGCAGGCAGCTGCATACAGTTTTCCGAAAACAAAAAGCCCCTGTCATTCTCAATTATGTACAGTCCTTTTTCTGCGGCATCATGCACAGTCTGTCTGCGTACTTCTATCGGCATTGGATCATTTTGGGCAAAAGGTTCGATATAGATACAGTCATCCTTTGAAAGCCCGTTATTTTTGATATTTATGCCGCAAAGCTCCGCTATATCGCAAACAGTCTTATTCCCGTCAGGCACAGAAATTCCCGCAGTTTTGGACATCACGGCAAAAAGCACCCCGAGACAGCTTTCAATACCGTTCAATATGACTATATCCTCCGCACGGCATTTAATTTTGCGGTATTTGTACAAAAAACGACTTATCTCTGTTTTTAAAACAGTATCGCCGAAACCGTCTGCGGCATCTGCTTCACCTATACATTCCGTCATGGCTTTTGCGGCATATTGCCGCCATTTCACTATAGGAAACCTGCCTGCACAGCACACAAAGCGGCGCATATCATATGCAGGCATATGCGGACGCGCCTCCTGTCTTGAAACGCTTGTACGCTGTGATATATCATCAACAAAATAACCCCTGCGCGCACGGTTTACAACAAGGCCTTCGCTGACAAGCTTTTCATAAGCAAGATCGACAGTATTCCTGCTCACGCCTATATTTTCCGCAAGCAGCCTGCCCGAAGTAAGTTTTTCGCCCTTTGCGAGCCTGCCCTCGGTTATATCGCGTTTTATCTGCTCGTATATCTGAATGTAAAGCGGTTCATGATCGTTCCTGTCTAATACAAACATATACTCACCATCACTTTTTTCTCTTTCTTTTCCATATCGCCGCTGCATTGGAGTTTACCATAAGCATCTCCGCATCTATGCCTGCGGGGCATATACACCTGCACGCAAGCGATTTGCCGCAGCCCGAATAAAAATATTTTGAATATGCCTTGAAAATACGTTTTTTCTCGTCCTCCGAGACCTGCGCCACAAGCCTTGAAAGGGGTACGGCAGCCGCCATGCCCTTGAACTTTGTGTCTGCCGAGAAATTCGGGCAGACTTCAAGACAGCAGCCGCACTGTAAGCAGCGTGAACTCTCATGAGCAAGCGCGGCGCGGTTTTCACCGATCTCGGCATTTTTCTCAAGCCACGCTCCAATAGTTTTAAGGTTTTCAAATATCACCGTTCTGTCACTGATAAGATCGGCTACAACAGGGAATTTTCTGAACGGTTCAAGCCTTATCTCATCGCCGTATTCCGACAGTTTTGCATCGCAGGCAAGCCGCGGTCTGCCGTTTATCAGCATTGCACAGGCGCCGCATTTTTTCTGCATACAGCTGCATTCCCAACGTATCAAATCGGCATTTTCGCCGTTTATGTCTTTGAGCGGTTCCCGCCTGTTCAGCTCGTTCAATACCGCAGCGACCGTCATGCCGCCGTTTTCGTACTCATATTCAAAAGACTGCATATAAGGCTTTGAAGCCGCATTTTTACGTCTTAAAATATCAAATCTGACTTTCATTGCCGCTCCTTTCGGGTATATCGCGGTACTCCGTTTCAAAACTGCCGTTTTTAAGCCTTGAAATGCTTGTTTTGCGGAAGTTTTCATCTTTTTCGGGATAGTCGCTCCTGTAATGTGCGCCCCTGCTTTCGCGCCTGTCAAGTGCAGACACAAGCATAGCCCTCCCAAGCTGCGTCCTTGCGTTCTCATTGAGCTTATCAAGCTTTTCAAGCGCTTTTTCAAGGCTTTTTTCATCCCTTGCTATGCCAAGACCCTCATAGAGTATCTTCTCAAACTCCTCCTCGACATCAGGCGAAAGCGTGACATTTTCAAAGCTTTGCGGCATATCAAATTCAATTTCCCTATCCTCTGCATTTTCAGCCGCCGTTCTGCCGCCGTAAAGCGCACCGAGCATGGAATTGCCGCCGAGCCTGTTTGCACCGTGATACTGTGCCGCACACTCTCCTGCGGCATAAAGCCCCTTTATATTTGTCCTGTGATTTATATCCACATTTATACCGCCCATAAAATAATGTATACCGGGCTCAACGGGTACGCTCTCCTCTGCGGGGTCAAGCCCGAGATAATATATACATTCACTGCGAAGATCCGACAGTTTGCCCTGCCATACACTTTGCGAAAGCCCCGTCATATCGAGGAAAACACCCTCACAGTCGGCGCGCCTGCTTATTTCATAACTTTCACGGCTGACCACATCACGCGGCATAAGATTGCCAAGTTCGGGATATTTTTCTTCCATAAAATACCGCTTTTCGCCATTCAGCCTTGCAAAAAGTCTGCCGCCCTCGCCGCGTGCGGCTTCGCTTATAAGACAGCGTTTTCCCGATATGCCGATAGTTGTCGGGTGAAACTGTATAAATTCAAGGTTGGCAAACTCGACACCTTTTGAAAAGGCAAGTGCCGCAGCAGAGCCGTCATTTTGCGTTGTACCCGTTGTTCTGCCCTCAAAAAAACCGTTCAGACCGCCGCAGGCGAGTATGACATCCCCGCTGCATTTTATTTTTTCTCCCGTGTAGCTGTCCTCTATAACAACACCGAGACAGGTATCGCCGTCAACAACTATATCCTTGAGTTCGTGATGAGAAAAGCGCTGTATCAGCCCAGATACTTCGTATTTTCTCGCCTCGTCTATAAGTGCGGTCATGATTATTTTACCCGTACTGCTTTTTGCAAAAGCCGTGCGTTTTTTCTTCTGACCGCCGAAATTACGCAAAAGCGCCTTATCATCTTTTATATTGAAGCCTGCACCGAGTCCGAGAAGCCAATTGATTATATCGGGTGCGTTTTCGGTAAGCGCCGCGACTGCATTGGGGTCGGCAAGATAAACACCGCCGCGCATGGTATCCTCAAAATGCTCTTTTACGGTATCATTCTCACCCATTGTATCGAGCGCCGCATTTATACCGCCCTCCGCAAGAACAGACTGTGCGCGTTCCGAGGGCTGTTTCGATATAAGGCGGCATCGTCTGCCGCTTTTTGCGCACGATATTGCGGCGGACAGTCCTGCAAGACCTGCACCTATAATATTTATCATAAAGAATTCCACCTTATAAAGTAAATAATAAAAGCAGCCGCCATAAACAGCAGCATGACCGACAGAAACAGCAGTATATCACCTGCACGCGGCTTTATTTTTTTTACGCCGAAGGCGATAAGCACGGGCTTAATATTGCTTATAATATGCACCGCGATGCTCAAAAGCAGAAGCAGCTGTGCCGCAAGCTTTGCCATGCCAAAATATTTCAGCCTGTAAACACCGTAAGTTGTATAGCTGAATGCGCTGATATGCAAAAAGATAAAAAGCATTATTGCAAAACCGCTTATCCGTCTTGCCCAGAAAAGTGAGTTTTCCTTATAATACGGCGCACCCGTTTTTTTGATATTGATAAGGGTCTGTACGGTAAGTACGGTACCTATAACGGTATGTACCGCAATAAGACCGACCATAAACCATGCAACCCACCTGAAATTCACATGACCAATGCCCGAAAGCTCCATTGCACCCAAAACACCGTGTATGATAAAAAGCACCAATATAACGGCGCTTAAAACCGCATTGAATTTACGCATCTCATTCTCCTTTTAATTCCACCACACTTACGTCAGCCTTATCGTAAAGGCTTTTTGCGGTATATATATCCGCCGTCTTTTTTGATAATATCAGTATATCAAAATCCCCGTATTCCGCTTTGGAAAGCAATATAAGCGCATCACCCTCATAAACATCATCACACATTTTATACGCGAGTTCTTTTGCTTTTTCGTCGTTTTTCGGTACATGACAGCTGTATTTTGCATTGGAGCGGTCTGTTTTGCCCGTAAAGTAATCCAAAGCATCCGCAGGCGAGTATTTCTTGTTTATCAATATGACAAAATTGCCGGAGACTCCCGACAACGAAGCAGTTTCGCCCTTATTTTTCACAGTGGCGCTCGCAATTGCATCGGGACCTTTTTTAAACGAGATATTTCCGTTTGAGACATTTGCGGCAAGCCCCAAAACACCCAAAGAAAGTGCAAGTGAGGCGATCCTGCCGATATTTTTTTGTAAAGATGAAGCCATAGCACACACCGCGCTTTCCCGTGATTTTTAAACATTGTTAGTTAGCTATGACTTATTATATCACAATAAATATTTAAAATCAAGATGGCAATAAGATTTTCGCATTTTTCTGTTGTCTGCAAGAGATTTTTATCAGGTTAAACAATAGACAAAACCTGTGTTTTGTGCTATAATCAAAATATGGCATATGCAAAAATGCAGCAAAGGAGGTCGCGGTTTTGGAGATAGTTATTATCATGCTTACAGGCTTTATACTATATCTTACGGAAGGTGAATTATACCGCCGTTTCTGGCATAAAGGCCTTGAAGCCCAAATATCCATCACCCCCGACACCACATTCGGCGGTGACAAAAGCGTGCTGGAGATAACGCTGCTGAACAAAAAGCTGATACCGCTGCCCTGGCTTTGGGTAAAAATGCACATAAGCTCCGCACTTAGATTTGACGGTGCCGAAAAGCCCAAAGGTGACCATGTTTACTATAATGCCCTGTTCTGCATAATGGGCTGGCAGAAGATACAGCGCAGGCTGACTTTTACGGCAGGCAAAAGAGGTTATTATCCGTTGAGATCCTTTGACGTAGTCGGCACGAGCATACTTTTCAACGGCAAGCACAGCAAAAGCTTTGACACGCACTGTGCGCTGACCGTTTATCCGAAGCTTGCGGCACTTGAAAGCATAGACGAAACGCTTATGCAGCTTGACGGCATAGCATCGAGCCGCGGTTTTATAAACCCCGATCCCTTTGAATTTGCAGGCATACGTGAATATATGCCAAATGACAGCCTGCGTGATATAAACTTCAAGGCATCCGCGCGTATGGGCGAACTGATGACAAACACACATAATCCCACCGTAAAAGGCAGGATAGAAATAGTGCTTTGTATGAAGCTTTTAAAACAGCGTTACGAGGAAGAGCGTTTTGAATACTCTATCTCGCTTGCAGCCGCACTTGCGGAGCATTATATATCGGACGGTTATTCCGTGATGCTGCGTTCAAACGGGCTTGACGGTGCATACGGCACTGTGACCGATACAGGCGAAGGCATAGGCAGCGGTCATTTGCAGGAAATATTTGAGGGGCTTGCAAGGACGGACTATGAACACACCGAGGACCCCGAAATGCTTATGCCAAATTCTTTTGAGGACTGTATAACAGTGTTTATCTCGCCCACCGTTGATTACCCGATAATCACACTTTTCAATGCCCTGCGCGAAAACCGCAGCTATATAAAATGGTTTTTCCCAGTTATGCAGTTTGATATGGCAGTAAGTACACCGCCTGCGGATGATGCGGAACTTGTGCCCGTGCCTGCTGACATACTGAAATACTGAAATACCGAAAGACAAAAAAATGTAAAAAAGGAAGTGAGGATATGAAACCGCGTCAGATATTTGAATTGCTTGCGGAAGACCTTTTTTATTTCAACAATATACTCATACCCTTTGCCTTTGTTCTGGCACTGTTTACAAATACGTTAAGGCAGCCGCTTATTCTGCTTTTGCTTTTGGCTGTGCTGCCCTACCATCTGTTTCTGCGCTTTTTTGTGCCGAAGTTCATGCCTTTTCTTGTGCTGACCTGGCTTTCATGCGGTGCTGCGCTTTTGATGCCGCATCCCGTTCTAAGCTTTGTTTTTATCGCTCTTTTATGCTCACACACGGTCAAAATGCGCACAAACACGGAGGACAGACTTACGATAACCTTTGAAAGACTGTGTTTTCCGCTTATTTTTCTCACGGTACTGTATTTTTCGGCAGAGTATCTGCATATAGGCTTTATGTGCGGTTTTTTCCATGCGCAGGCAATGTGTGTTCTGCTTCTGGCTATGCTTTACATACACCTGAGCGGCATAAACCGCGAGCTTGAATTTGCATCGGCAAACTCTTTGCAGTCCACAAAACAGATAACAGGCTTCGTTAACAAATATCTTGCCGTGTATTTTATCGGCTTTTTCATTGTGCTGGGCTGCTTTCATCTTATGCCGTTCGGCAGGATAGCGGCAGTGCTCGGCAGGGCGATAACGGCTGTAATACGTTTTATAATATCCCTTTTTACATTAAAAAAAGGCGATATTGAATTCGCCAATAAATATATGGTACCCGAAGAGCAGATAGACCTTGACGTGCCGCCTATGCCCTTATGGATGCAGAAGCTTGAAATGATGAGTGTTTATGTTGTGAATATCATAGTGCTGATGTTTCTGATACTGCTTGCAGTGCTGTTTTTCCTGCGGCTTTATCACGGTTTTTACAGAAAAAAAAACACACGGCTGCATTTTCTGGACGAGACCTCGGAAGTTACCGCACTGCGACCCACACCGAGAAAGCGCAAAAACAAAGTGCCAAACGACCCGACACGCAAAAAATTCTACAAAAAAGTCAACAAGCATTTTAAAAAGCACCGTCTGCTCTTTTCCGATACTCCCGCGGAGATAAAAACAAAGCTTGAGGGAAAAGAAGATATTTCAGAGCTTGTGGCACCGTATGAAAAAGCGAGGTATGGCAATTAAAGCAAAAATCAGATAATATATGTATATTTCACCCTGTTTTGGCAAATACCAATACAGGGTGATTTTTTATGTATGTGAGCAGAGAGCTTGAAAGCAATATCTCATATCTCAACGAAAAATTCAAAGACTGCGGCGATTTAGTCACAAAAGCTTTTGTTTCGCGCGGTGAAAAGGCTTATAGTTTTTACATAGCCTATTTTGACGATCTTGTTAAACGCGAGCTTATCGAAAGCCATGTTATACACGGGCTAATGGTTGATGTTTATTTAAACGGAAGCGGTGAAAACGGTGTTTCGGATTTTCTGCACTCCGCACTGATGACTGCCGATTACACTGAAGAACGCAGTCTTGACGAGGGCATAAACGGTATATTATCAGGCAACACCCTGCTTCTGGCAAACGGGTATGACCGCGCCGTTGTCATATCTTCAAAATCGGTGCCGAGCCGCGGCGTAAACAAACCCGAAACAGAAGTTGTGGTACAGGGACCGCAGGATTCGTTCTCGGAGTCCATACGTACCAACACGGTGCTTATACGTCGCAGGATACGTGACAGTGCGCTTAAATGTATACAGCTGAAAACGGGCAGAAAAACACAGACCGACACCGCAGTTATGTATATTGAAGGCACAGCCGACCAAAAAATCGTTAACGAGCTGCTGCATCGTTTGAAAAGCATTGATTCCGACAGCATACTCGACAGCGGCTATATAGAACAGTATATACAGGAACGCAGTCTTTCGCCGTTTCCGCAGGTGCAGCTGACCGAACGCCCCGATAAGGCTGCTGCGGAGCTTATAGAAGGCAGGATAGCCGTTGTTGTGGATAATTCGCCCTTTGTTATTCTCATCCCCGTAGTACTTGCAAGCTTCTACCAGGCCGCAGACGATTATTATCAGAGGTTCGGGATAGCAAGCTTTGTGCGGCTGATACGCTATGCAGCAGGCTTTTTTGCCTTTTCGCTGCCTGCCCTTTATGTTGCCGTCACCCTTTATGCTCCTTCAATGCTGCCCCTCGACCTTATGCTGCATCTGGCGCAGGCACGTATGGGTGTGCCCGTTTCTACCATGACCGAAGTGATAGGTATGGAACTCTCGTTCGAGGCTCTGCGTGAAGCAGGGATAAGGCTGCCGGCACCCGTTGGCGGCACACTTGGCATAGTAGGCGGCATCATAATCGGACAAGCAGCTGTGGATGCGGGACTTGTCAGCCCCATGGTCGTTATAGCTGCTGCATTCACAGGCATATGCAGCTTTGTTATGCCTACACAAGCGCTTGCCTCGGCATACAGACTGATAAAATATATAATGATAGTTTTAAGCGCCTTTTTCGGCATTTACGGTTTTATGCTCGGGCTTTTGTGTATTCTTGTGCATATGGCATCGATCGAAAGCTTCGGCATGCCCTACCTCTACCCCTTTGTTGGTGAAAAAAATATTCTAAAGCGGTTCAAAGACAGTATTCTGCGCCTGCCTTTGGCTTTTCAGCAGCAAAAACCGCCCGTATTCGGAGATGATAAAAATGAGAGAACTTGATTCGCCGCAGTTTCGCGGCATAATGATACTTAATTTTCTTTGTGTCGGTCTTTTGTGTATACCGCGGCTAATGGTATCGCAGACCGACCCACTGCCTGCCTGTGCACTTGCATTTACACTGGCTTTGTGCTGTGCCTTTCTTACGGGAAGGACACGTATCAAAAGCGGTATCCTTATGTTTATGCTTTTTATAAAATTGCTTATTGAGGGCGGTATGATACTGCGCATTTTTGAGGAATTTATCTCGACCGTGCTGCTGCCTTCTTCGGCAAACTACATTATCGGCGGCATACTTATATTTTGCATAGCTATAGGCATAAGCGGCGGAATAAAGCCGTCTGCCCGCGCCGCACGGCTGATAATGCCGCTTGTTTTTGTCGTATTTACCCTGTGTATCCTGCTTTCATCGGTCAAGACCGATTTTTCAGGCTTATTATCGCCTACCTTGCCCGATACCGCATCTATATTCGAGACCGCTTATATATCGGCAATGATGTTTTTCCCTATGGAACTTGCTTTTTTCACAAGAAAAAACCATGCTAAAGACAGTATTATATCCGTTATTGCCGCAGGCAGCCTTGTTTTTGCCGCTTCGGCGATATGGCAGGCACGGTTCAACTACCCCACTGCTTTTCCCGTGCTTGATCTGACATACAGCGGCGGTCTTTCGGCGGCGTTTATGCGTGCAGAAGAGGGTGCATTGGTTTGTATTACAACTGCCGCAGTCTATTTCACAGTCGAGACTCTTGTTTGCTCTGCCGCATTCTGCACAGGCAGACCAAAGGGATATATGCCCGTACTTTGCGGCATAGCCGTATTTATTTTAAGTCTTATCCCTCTCTCATTGGAGAACGCAAAAAGCGTGCTTTATATCACCGCAATAACGGGTGACGGGCTGTTTATGCTGATAGTGCCTGTTATAAAACTTCTGTTGGACGAATACAAAAAAAGTGTTTCCGCATCACGGAATACGCACAGGGAGAAATTGACATGAAACAGTTTTTCAAAACCCTATCCTTATTATCCGCAGCACTGCTTTTAAGCGCCTGTTCGGGCATTGAACCCGAAGAAAGAGAATATGCACTCGGTATGCTTATAGGCGGCGAAAATGTCAGCATTGCCGCCGCCGAGCTTTCGGGTGAAGCCGAGGGCAGACCATCTTGCACTTTTCTTGACGGCAGAGGCAAAACGCTTGCGCAGGCAATATCAAATATTTCCGCCGACACGGGCGGCGCACTTTATACGGGACAGCTTATGCTTTGTGTTATCGAAAAAGATACTCTTGACAAAAAATCCCTTTCCGAGCTGATAAGCCTGTTCTGCACCGATGATGACCTCAGCCGCGGCGCTGCGGTGGCTGTGACAGACGATATAGAAGCTCTTAAAACCGCCGACAAAGAGGGCAAAGACATAACTCGGTATATGCGTGAATACTGCAAAAGCAGCACAAAAACAGGCAAAGGTCTGACACTTGACTGTGACAGCCTTATACACACTCTTGTTTCAACAGACGGTGATGCGCTTATACCGTATCTGGAATGTAAAAACGGCGAACTGCGCATAAACGGCGCGGCAGCGCTGAATAATTGGCAGTATGCCGAAACTGTGGATATGCAGACCGCAGAAGCTGCACTGTGGCTGATACACGGCAGAAAAAACAGTATAGTGATAAACAGCGGCGGCAATATAATAGAGTTTGATAAAGTGAGTGTTTCAAAAAAAATATCGAACGGTATTGAATATAAAATAAAAACACGGGCAAGACTGTTACAAAGCGGCGGCGAGCTTGATACGGAGAAAGCCGAAAAAGAACTTGCCGCAAAAATACTCTCCGCCGCCCAAAGACTGTATGCGCAGGGCTGCGACTACAGTGAAGCGGCAGAATTTTACCGCCTTAAAACAGAAAGAAAGGCAGAGGCAAAAGATATATCGCATAAAATAACGCTGAAAACCACATGGAAAGGGATGTAATGATGAAAAAACTGATGATACTGCTTACAATACTGCTCTTTACCTCCGCATCTGCGCTTTATGCGCGCAGTACACGCGAAAGTATAGCCGAAAACGTGATAAGACTGCACATACTTGCAAACAGTGATTCTCCTGCCGATCAGGAGCTGAAAATAAAAATCCGTGACAGACTGCTTGAAAAATACCGCAAGGAGCTTTCGTCAAATGAGGATATTGAAAAAACACGCGCACTTATATACGAAAATCTGGGCAATATCAAAAAAACCGCCGAAGCGGCGGCAAGAGAATACGGCTTCGATTACACCGTAAATGTCTACCTTGCAAAGGACTTTTTCCCGACAAAAAAATACGCGGATGTCACTCTGCCCGCAGGCAAATATGAAGCCCTGCGTGTAGAGATAGGCAAAGCGGACGGTAAAAATTGGTGGTGTGTGATGTTTCCTCCGCTGTGCTATGCCGATACCGATGACAGCGAAGCCGCAGCAAAAAGCAGAGAAAGGCTTGAACAGCTTTTAAGCGGCGACTGCTATTGTCTGATAACCAAAAATACACCCGATGTAAAGGTGAAATTAAAAATTATCGAGTTATGGAGTACAGTCAAAGAAAAACTTTAAACACTTAATTACTCTTCTCTTATAAAAAAGTCTGTTTATTCGCAATATTCAACCTCAAAAACAAATACAAATAATTGCAACAACAATTGGCTCTTGGCTTTGCCAAAAACTATGACATCACATATATAAAAAGACTGCCGCAATTCATAATGAACGCGACAGTCTTTTATTGTTTATTTATGATAGCTTATTTTTACAAGCATCAACTGACCTCAGCCTTATAAAACAGTGTTTCATAGCTTACCTGTACAGTTACCGTTCCTGCTGACGGAACCTCGATAACTATTGGTTTCCCGGAAGCATCTGTCCTGGCAGGAAGTCCGTTATAGGTTCCGAGTACCGATTCTGTGCCATCTTTTGCCTTAAATGTAACAGTTGCATTTCCGCTTGCTTTAGTATTGTTAGTAGCCAAATATAAAGTTACGGTTTTCTTGCTGTCTGTTTTGAATGAGAAGCTTGAATCCGAGTTAATAAACAAGTTTTTAGCAAACGCATTTTCGAGACCCAAGGTCTTTGTAAATACAAGCCACTTGGGGTCATTCTTGTTATTGTCTTTTATAGTACCGCTATTGACTATCAACCATGATGGTTTGTTGGAATTTTGAGAAACATCCCAATCGGATATATAGCTTTCATTTTCGGTATTCTCCGTAGTAGTCTCTGTTGAAGACTCTGTCTCGGTCTGTACCGTCTTATGGTTGAGTATCCAAACAACATCAAGCATATCTGGTACAGTCGAAGCGCTGCCGTCACAGTTAGCCTCGTTAAGGTCGATATTTGCAATACCGCTTATATCCTCACCCGAGATATATTTAAGCAGATATGCCGCATCAAGGTCGTTTATCACACCGTCCTTGTATACATCGCCGCTGCCGCTTGCCGCATAAGCCGCTGTTACAGAGCCGTTTGTTGTGCTGCTTGCAAGGTGAGCCTCGTCAATATCTATAATTTCCTGAACAAGGACTGTAACAGGGAATTCACCGTTCTTTGTTGCCGTAAGTTCGGCTTCAAAAAGTGTGCTGCCTGCAGGTGCGGAACCTACATAAGCAAGTACAACGGTATTGCCCGATGAATAGTCAACAAGCTGACCCGTGCTGCCTGTCTTGTCCGTAACGCCGCTGTATTTAAGTGCGCTGTCATAGTTGAGTGCTATGATATAACCGCCTATATTCTTGGCATTGTTTGTAGCCTTTACGGGTACGGAAGCCTTTGAACCGACAGCTGCATTTACCTTTGAAGCGGAGATGTTAACACTGCCCGCAGGTGTTTCCTGCTTCTGTGTTGTTGCCTCGGTCGTTGCTTCGGTCGTAATGACCGTAGTTGCCTGTGTGGTCGTCTCACCCGGTATTTCTTCCGCTCTCGGGATGAACTGCATAAAGTAAATATAAGTACTTGTTGTACCCTTTGTGATATAAACAGTCTGACTGTAGCTTATATCAAATTCGTTTATACCGTTTTGGGAAACGTTTTCGGTACCATCGTTGATCTCAATTGTGGGCTGGTCTTTGGTCGAGTACGTATAAACATACAATGTACCTGCACCCGCAACATCAAAGTGGATATCGGTATTTGATTCCATCTTGATTGCTCTGTTAAGAGCTGCGCCCTTATAGGTGATCGTCTGACCTGTCCAGTCATTTCCTTCAACATAGAAGAAGTTATCCGTGTTCTCACCGGTAGTGCCGTTCCAGATATAACCGTCACCTGTGATCTCACTGTTTTCATTTTGTGTAGTGGTCTCAGTAGGTGTTTCTGTCTTCTTTGTTGTTGCCTCTGTTACCTTTGAAGTTGTGCCTTCGGTCGTGGGCTGTGTTGTATATTCTACAGTCTGACCCTGGCCTGCCGCAACGACCTTGAACGATTCAAGATAAGCATCCTTATCGATATTGCCCGATTTAAGAACATAGATACCGGGTTCAACAGTAATACTTGTTGAGCCGCTTGATGCTATCGAACCCTTTACAACACCGTACTGATCCATAAGTGCCATACCGTACTTACTTGAAGAACCTGCGGTAAAGCTTACCGTTGCGCTCTGTGTAACCGCAAAGATAACACCGTTGTCTCTTATCTTGACAGATGTACCCGTACCCTTGCTTGCCGCATTGAGGATAGCATTGTCAATAACGCTCTTGCCTGCGGGATAAGCCTGTGTGCAGTCAAGTGTGTAAGGAAGCTTGATGGCTGCCGAAGGATATTCCGAAAGAACGGATATCTTTTCGGGATCCATATTTATCTCGCCTGCGGGCTTCATAACGCCTGCTTTTGCAAGACAGTCCGCCTTTGCCTGTACCGC
>ODAJ014762894.1_pt1 | contig 19263 bp, 16 predicted proteins | sample 1539241 | NCBI WGS metagenome assembly ODAJ01 (sample SAMN02144231, study PRJEB22623) | gut metagenome | biome: sheep rumen | host: Ovis aries | place: New Zealand | reverse complement strand
CCTGAATCACCCCATATTTGGCTTGAAATATGCGCTTTGGATAAACTTAAATGTGATTGTTTCGCTAGATGTATCACATGTGGAAACATTTTGTTTCTCTCAATGAAACAAACTGTTTTCCCTAATGAAACAATTTGTTTCCATTAAAGAAACAAACAAGAAACATATTGTATTTCAGATGGTTAGTTGTAATTATTGCCTAAAATTGCTTGCTTTTGATGGAAATGATGTATAGACGCATCATACTCTACATGCTCTATACATTATGCAAGTATTTGATATTAAGAATGATATATGATTTGTGCAGGAATGTATAGTGCTTTTTACTTTTTTTATTGAGAATTGTTTGTTTATCTCCAACAAAATGATTACCTTTGCACCCATGGAAAAGAAAGATACGCAAAAGACCCGCGAAGAGATCTTCGCAGAGAAGGCAGACAACTATGAGGCCTGCTTCAGTTCGACCTGTCCGCTTCGTGAGCATTGTCTCCACAGCCTACTCGCCAGTTACAAACCAAAGGAGCGCCTCTATATTACCTGCGTCAACCTTTGCAATCCGCAGATGCAGCGTGAAGGCTGTCCCTTGTTTCGCAAAGACGAGGTCATCCGCATGCCCGTCAAGTTGTCTACTATCTATTACGACATGCCAGGCCGTATGGAGCGTGCCATCAAGAACCACCTGATTAATGTCTACTCCCGCAAGCGTTACTACGAATACCACAACGGCACTCGCCCGCTCACGCCTGACGTAGAACGCTATGTCCGTCAGACTCTGAAAAACTATGGTTGGACAGAGGAACCCAGATTCCTCGACTTTGTTGAGGATTACCTGTGGTAGGATGAAGATTTAACATTACCACAGACTTGCATCTTCCTGTTTTTTCAAGATATACTTATATTTTAAGGTGCGCGCGTATATGGAATCAGTTTTTGTCCACGATATAATCAATTTTGGCCTTTTTTCCTTTTTTTCTTAATATTTTCTTGTTTATTTCCCAAAAACTCTTTATCTTTGCAACATCGCTCAGTTAGTCCAGCAATGGGCGGCGGGCGGTCTTATATATGAGAAAGACGTTTTCGAACGTCTGTCGTTGTAGAGCACGAACTTCGCAACTTCCTAACCTACAGCAGGCAGATGACAACGAGACGTCTACGTGGAGCGTTTCTATATACCTTTTTATATATAGTTCGTTCTGGCGTGGGCTAACTGCGTTGTCTATCCTGTGTAGGTGGGGCAATGCGAAGGCCTGTGCTCTCAGGATGGGCAGAGAACAGCACCTACGCCTTTTTTGTATACTAAGAGAAACTTAAAACAATGTTTAACAATCTTGCAAGGGGGTGCTATCAGGAACAAAGGACGTGCTAAAAGCTGACAATTGTATATGAATAAATTGTTCTCACGTTTAGTTGTTTTGTTTACACTATTATTGAACATATCTGCTGTAAGTGTCTATTCTCAGACACTTTCATCTAAGGAATGGAAAGCAATTCAAAAAAGTGGAGACTATATAATTGGCATGGGTATGAGTGAGTCGATGGATCATGCTCGCCAAGTGGCGATGGGTGATTTGGTTGGTAAGATATCTACTAAAGTGGAAACCCGATTTGATTTCCTACTTACAAATAAAGATGGAAAGATGTCAGAGGGTCAAATGGAGAAGATAATTAAAACATATTCTTCCACCAGACTTGATAATGTTTCAGAATATGTAGCCAAAGACCATGGTAAATTTGTAATTTATCGCTATATAAGCAATAGCGATTTGGCCAAAATGTTCAAACGTCGCGTTAATATGGCAAAGAAATGGGCAAAGGATGCCATTGATCGCGAAAAAGAGGGTAAAATAGGTGATGCACTTCAGGATTTCTATTGGTCGCTGGCCCTTCTTCGTAGTTGTCCTGATGGTGATTTGGAGACTATCAACAGTGAATATGAGGAACAGAATATGATGATTGATGTAAGTCATCGGATGAAATCCATATTGGAGAAAGTGAAAGTTAAAGCTGTCGCTTTAGAAAAAGAAGGCCATTCACAACGTTTGACTCTTTCTTTTCTATACAAAGATAAACCTGTTATTAATTTCAATTACAAATATACGGACGGAAAGATTTCTTCAGAAATATTCTCGGCAAAGGATGGAGAGGGTGAATTGTTAGTACCTTCCAATTTAAAACTGAGAAAACTAAGAATTAAAGCCGAATATGATTTTCGCGATGAGGCAAACATCCAGCCAGAGCTCCGTAGTGTGATAGAATCTTTAGACCCCGTTCCCTTTAGGGCAGCTATGCTTGATGTTGATGCCAGCAAATGTATAAATTCAGACAGTAGAGAGTATACAATGGTTGTATCTGAGGGAGAAGCTATTCCTAAACCAAGTCCAGGTCGCAAAGGCTTTGCTATGCCTCTACATGTTTATTCTTCGACGATGGATATTATAGAGAAAGGAATAGCTAATAGAGACTATTCTGGCTTGGAACAATATTTCACTTCAGAAGGATGGGATATGTTTTCCAAACTTATAAAATACGGTGATGCTAAACTTCTCAGATCTCCCGAAGTACAATTCACCCCTAACGGCAAAGGGATGGTCTGTCGTGGTTTTCCCATGAGTTTCACATTCGGGGGAAACAAGAGAACCTTTGTTGAAAACGTTGTATTCTATCTTGATGAAAACGGAAAAGTCTGTGAGGTGGCATTTGGATTAGAAAAAACTGCTGTAGATGACATCATGCAGAGAGGTCCTTGGAGTGAAGAGGCACGGATGGTAATGGTTCACTTTCTTGAAACATATAAGACAGCCTATGCTTTGAAACGACTTGATTATATCAGGAGCATTTTCTCCGATGATGCTTTGATAATAACTGGCTCTATCGTGAAAAGCATTGGTCGGAGAGAATTTCCGGTGAAGACGGAACATGTGAAATATACACGCCAGACAAAGGAACAATATATGAAGAGTCTAGAACGATGCTTTATGAGCAATGAGTATATCAATATTCATTTTGCAGACAATAAGATTAGACGTTCAAGTACAAATACCAATATTTATGGTATTCAGATTAGCCAGCAATACTATTCATCCTCATACGGAGATACAGGCTACCTGTTTCTCCTCATCGACTTTTCAAAATCAGGTGAACCACTTATTCATATTAGGGCCTGGCAACCCGATGATAACCCAAATGTAAGAGATGGGCGACTGGATATAACAGACATTATGCTTTAAAATATTTGTAACAATAACTAAAAAAGATTATGATGAAACAGCAAAAACTACTAAAACTATTGTTCGTATTTCTGCTTGGAGGATTATATACCCAAGCAAATGCGCAAAAGACAATGGATGTGTCAAGCTTCACCCGTGATGATGCTGATATGATGGCACGAATTACGAAACCTGTTCACGACAAAGATGAAGGAAAACTCTGTGCTCTTATTCGTGTTGAAACTGCACTGAAGGATCTTGATGTCAGGGCAGATGCTCTTGGTATTGTTCAAAAAGAAGAACACACAGGTGAGATATGGCTTTATGTCCCTTATGGTGCGAAAAGTCTTTCGTTTTATCACGATGGTTACTATTCACTTACGTATGAGTATGAGATGCCTATCGAAGCAGGTGTGGTCTACAAACTCAAGTTGAAGTATTATGACACGCCTCCTACAGACGTATCAAATACAAAGACGCAATTATTTGTTCTGACCCATAACCCTGAAGATGCTACAGTCATTATTGACGGCATGGAAGTTCAGACCCAGAATGGGGTCTACGCAACTATGATGAACAAGGGTGAACATCACTACATTGTAAGGGCTTCACAATACGAAGATAAGGAAGGGAACTTTATTTTAGGAGACCACCAAGTCAATGAGTATGTTAAACTTGAACCATTATTTGGAATGTTTGCATTGTTCACTCTCCCAGATAACAACTTTAATATTTTTGTCAATGGTCAATTTTTAGGTAAATCACCATATAAGAGCGATCAATTAAAACCTGGAAGCTACAAAGTTCATATTGAAAAGAATAAATATTATCCTGTAGACACCATTATACGTTTAAGAAAAGGAGATAGCCAAATTCATACTGTAAAACTCACCTCCAAGGATGATTCATTATTTTATAACAGAATCCTTGGTGGAAGAAACCTGTCTTTCGGTATAACAGCAGGATATGTTCAACCTTTCGTTTCAACAAGTGCGGGGGGCAGTTTTACTGGAAGCGCTATAAATTATTCGTTAGGTGACTACAGGGAAAATGTTAACTATTCATCACAATCTGGATTCGCTGTGGGGGTATTCGCAGACATTAGACTTTATAAAAATTTGTATATTATAGCGGGAATAAATTATATGCTTTATAAATACAAAAATACATTTAATATTCCTTTTGAGAGTAGGGTCGTAAGGACTTTGGGGTCAAATGTATATTATGCAAACGAATACAATAATAATTATGAAGAAAAATATACCTTTAATTTGTTAGAGGTACCTATACTAGCATCGTATCGTTTCGTATTATCAAAGACAAGTAGTATTCATTTAAATGCTGGCGGGTATGTCTCTGCAGGACTCTCGTCAAAACTGAAACTATCAGGTTCTTCAGAATATAGTGGGAATATTCTGTTGTTAAATCTAAACAACTCTATCGATTACAATAATATTGTAGGAACGTTTTCTTCATCCGAACATGTAAATGGAGATTTCGATATGTTCAAGAAAACACAATCTTATCAGAAAACTATAGAATCCGGAAGTAGTCTTGGTTGGGAAGAAGACTATGAAGATTCTTACGAAAAATCTCCTTTTAAACGGATTAACTATGGACTAAAATTTGGAATTACTTACGAATTACGTGGTTTTCAAATTGGCCTTAATTATAATTTGCAACTCTCAAACATGGCTAATAAAGAATTTTGGGAAAGTACACGCATCCCCCTATTTAATCAAACAGGAGAAAATTCTATGAGTGGATATAAGCATAGACTGCATAGTATGGAACTCAAATTGGGCTATGTCCTTAGGTATTAATAATTCAATAATGATATAATTTGTATGGAAAAACGATATAAACATATTAAAATAATTTGTTCTTTTTTCATTCTCTTAATGTTTATAGGATGCAATGAAGATACCGAAATAAAAGACTCGGTTGATAGTGAACATGCTGTTGTTGGAGAATGGTATGTAGATTATGGAATTAATATCGATGGTATAAAAGATTTAGGTGTCGCAGAATACTTCAGTAATGGTACTTGGTCTGGAGTCTTAGGCAAAGCATCAAAAGACGGTGGGTATTTCGTCCCCATGAGCGGCACATACCAATTATCAGGCAAGAAACTTGTCAAAAAAAACAATGATAATAGTATTGACACTTATGATATAAAATCAGCAGGAAAGTATGACCTCCTTTTATATTACAACAGAGGAGAAATAGTAGAAGTAAGTCATCGAATAGTTGACACCTATTATTTAATGGTTGGCGATAATAAGCAAATATTCATCAATGACCCAGAATTCTTTATCAAGGAATGTTTCTCAAGCGATGAAACCATTGTAGGAGTATCTAATTCGGGCGAAATACAAGCACATCGACATGGAACAACTTACATTTCAGTTAAGGGATCGTTGGGGACTGCTGTTGTTCGAGTCGTTGTGTCGAACCCACTGACACTAGTAATTGACGATTTTCCTTCTTATCTTGGGGAAAATGTTAGCACAGGAGTTGAGGCATATGGTAATACATTTTATGATGAACAATCAAAAGATAATGAAGTGTATCGCAATTACTCTTTACTGGATGAAGATGTTAAGGTGGTTACTTTTTGCTATGATTCCAAATCTGGTATGGTGAAAGACATCCTTGTCTACATCCGTGATTCTGACGCTATGAGTAAAATATTAGATACATTCCTTTCCATATATCAATACAAATCACATAAAACCACAAGTAAGGACGACATATTCATGTTTCACACAGATAAAAGAATGAGAGATATTGCAATTTCTGTGGATTTAAATAAGAACCTTATCTTTTATTGGATTAATGAAGATCCGATAGCTGCTTTTGACAAGTTCGCATATATAGAATCTGCTTCTGAAGTAGCACTTAAATTAGGCCATACTATTTCTGAAAAGGAAAAGGAAGAGGGTAAATTTAGCGAGGTAATTGATAGTCCAATATTCTCAGGTTGTTATGTCTATTTTAACAAATATGATAAAGTTAAAAACTTTGTATTGATAAGCCGTAAAGGAGTAAATGTAGAACAATTAGTGTCATGGTATTCACAAAATTATGTAGAAATAAATAAAGGTACAGATTATTGGAATGATTTATATGAAACACTTATCACAATATCAAGTGATGCAGATGGAATAATGATACTGTATACAAAATAAGTACAATAATAGATTATATGGAAAAGAAAATGTATATAACAACAATATGCCTTATTTTATTTGTAATGGCTAGTTGTGGAGACGATTATGTGGTTGAAAAACCATTAATCGAATCATCCATGTTTCAAGGAGAATGGTATTCTGAAGATAATAATACATACCTAAATTTGAATTATTCTTCATTTTCAGGCTCTGTATACATAATAAAAGGAAATACAACTAAAATAGGTGAAAATGTTTCTGGCAAATGGATGTTTTATCCTGCAAATAACAGAATGCGACTTGATGCTTATTATTCAGAATCTAATTTATCCGACACACGTGATTACAAAGTAATCAGCATCAATGAAAAAATGATGATTCTTCTAGATTTGGCTCTTGGTTCCCAATATCAATACCGTAGAGTGACATGTTCGTACAATATGTATTTAGGTGATAAAATTGATGTCGTCAAGGAAGGTCACAAACCTACTATATTCTCATCAACAAGTCCATCTGTTGTCAAAATAAACAACGAGGTTATCACGGCTATTGGTTCTGGTGATGCTTATGTTCGTTTAGATAGAAATGATGATTATACTTTTATTAAGGTTAATGTACTACCACGACCAATTTGTTATACTGCTGAGTTGTTGTCAAATATAGACGAGATATTGGAAAAGTATGGAAAACCAGATGGTGAGGCAGAATCGAATAACTCACCATCTAAGGTAATAGGGTGGGGCAAAACAATTAATGACTCTGGTCTTACATATATTCATTATCTTTATGATGAGCAATCTCGCGAGATTACAGAAATTAGAATAGTTTACAAGTCGGAAGAAGAATTTGATTTTGATTCTTCATATATAAAGCAGCAATTCAATTACTTACAAGATGGAAGTTATGGTTTGGCTCCTTTTTTAGGAAACAATTCTTTTACAATCTTTTTTGATAAAAGTGAACATGGATTAACTATGTTGTTTAGCAATATGGATTATTTTTTTCACCATAATTACTTCTAAAGCTTATTTTGATTCTCTTATTTAGGGCTATATTAAATCTAAAGTATTAATCATTATATAGTAATTATTTAACAAATTATGACAAAAGGAATATTGAATAATATCATTGTTGTGATGCTATTAAGTATCACCCCATTTCATGTATATGCTCAGGTTACGGCACAACAGGAAAAACAATTTGCAAAGGATGCAAAGAAAGAAGCAAAAAGGTTGAAGAAAGAAGGTTGGGGCGTTCCCGCTGGCAATCTTCCTTTGGAAAGGCAATTGTCTCTGGCGTATAAGCTACAAGTTGAAGTAAATGCCGACATGCAGCCAAAATATATCTTTGGACAGGCCATTAGTGGAGGAAGCTTTTATGATGCAGCCAAGATGCAGGCACAGGAATTGGCAAAGGCAGAATTGGCAGGCAACATTCTGACAGATTTAACAACTATAGTCAGTTCTAAACTGGAGAATCATCAGGTTAGTTCGGATAAGGCTAATTCTGCCTCGGAGATAATAAAAGAAGGTGAAGCTGTTGTTAGTCAGAAATTATATTCACCTATACAACTCATATATTTACAATAATTACTATTTATCTGACTCTATATGAGCGCTTTGACTAGAAAACTATTGAAGACAATCTTGGGGGTGATGCTTTTATCTGTCATTCCTATTGGCGTTTTTGCAAGTTCTCCTTTATATCAGGGAAAAGAATTCGCAAAAGAGACCAAGAAATTATCAAAGAAGCTAAAAGAAGAAAAGTGGCAAGTATATGATAGTAATCAGCCTCTTGATGTTGCCATTAAGAACTATTATCTGAAACTGGAGAAAGGAAATCTTCAATCTCTGACTGTAGAGGCTGTGGGCAATGATGAGCATGTTGCTTTGCAGAAAGCTCAACATCGGGCTAATGCTCAATATGCAGCACAGCAAGAAATGTATGTTTCAAGGGATGTTAATATAACTGTTTCTAATGAAGTGGTGGATGAAGTTAAAAGTTGTTCAGAGTTTGATCAGACTGTTCAGACAAAGGTGGATCAGAAGATCAGGTCACTACGTCCTGAGGTGACACTCATTAGAAAAATAAGTAACGCTAAAGTTGAAGTGAAAATGTTTTTTTTAATAAGCAAAGAATAATAATGTTAGCATGATGTCATATATACGTTTATTTTTAAGTTTGTGCATAATGATGCCATTTGTTGCAGTAGCACAGCGTACTGTCACTGTAAATGGTACCTATACATATATTGTTGGTGATAATGATGATATTTCTTTAAGAGAAGCCAAAGTCAAGTGTGTTGAACTTGCCAAGGCTGAGGCTATCAAAGCAGAATTCGGAGAGATGATTACATCTGACGTGATTGATACCAATTTGGAAACTAACGGTGAAGCTTCCAGCTCTTTTTTCTGGGAGAATACCGTGGCGATGGCCAAGGGTGACTGGCTGGGTGATACAAAATCTCCTGAATTAGACATCGAATATAAGGATGGTAAATTAGTTTTCAAGGCTGAGGTATGGGGAAAAGTTCGTGAGATCGTTCAAGCAAAGACTGACCTGAAATGGAATATCATGAAAGAGATATTAGGACAAAAATCAGAGACAACTTCTTTTGTTAGTGGAGAGCGTATCTTTGTTAGGTTTCGCTCTCCCTCTGATGGTTATGTGGCGGTTTATCTTATTGTGGGTGATGACGAAACCTCGTGTCTGCTTCCATACAGAAAGGATCCTTCTGGTATGTTTAAAGTCAGAAATGGTAAAGAGTATATTTTCTTTGATAAGGATGAAGACCCAAGGGCTTCGTTCTATAAACTAAGTACTCAGCACGAAAAAGAAGCGAACCAGCTTGTAGTTATTTATTCGCCTAATCCTTTTGCTAAATGTACTGATATTACAGGCGATGCTCGTCATCCGAATTCGTTAAGCACTCACGACTTTCAGAAATGGCTCCTAAAATGTCAGCGTGCGGATCGGGATATGGTTGTTGCCAAAAAGTGGGTGACTATAAGGAAGAATAATTCAGAAAAAGAAAATTAATGTCTAACTACAAAACATTTTTATTATGAAAAAAAGAACGATTCTTTTATTGGCTTGTCTATTTGCCTTGTCAGCTCATGCTCAAATCGAGCATAAAGATGACCATATTCCTGATTTAGACTTGAGTGAGGACTCTATGGAAGTTACGACACTTCAAGACATTGTGAAGCAGCAGCAGAAGGTGTCTTCAACTCATGATACCGAACGACATTTCCTGGAGGTTTGGGATAGAAGGAGTTATTTTAATTTCACATTTAATAGTACGACGCTTTCCCCCAAAGGGACAATACCATCGGGAGTTGAAAATGGAACAGTGAGGGATATGAAAACAGATTGGGGCGCATCTATCCAGTATGGCCGTAACTATAGACTTCACAAAATGCCAATTTCTAACATCCTGCAGTTCTATTTTGATTTTACAGGTATAGACCTGAACGTGAATCATTATAAGGCAGAAGGAAACGGTAGGGGAATATATGATAGTCGCCAAACAATAGAGGTAAAAGATGGTTACAAAACGAATACATATTACTATTATCCATGGAATATGGAGAAATATGAATTCAATTTTGGAATGTCTCTTGGTCCCTCTCTCACGCTTGCTCCATTTACCTCAACAAGTAGCAGAGGATTACACTATTTGAAATTTAATTTCTATTATCATATTGGTTATCATATTTCATTTCTGTATTCGCCAAATGACCAAGATGCTGACTTAAATGAAGCAAAGGAAAAGTCAGATCCAAATTATAAGGGTAAGGATGAGATGGCTGACAATTTGAAGATGCAATGGGGCCATGGACTGATAAACAGTTTTGGGGTAAATGTATCTTGGAAAGTCATTGGTATCGGCTATGAATATCGATCTGCCAGTTTGAAGTACAAGGCCATGAACACCAGTACATTTGGTAAGGACAAATATGACTTTAAGGCATCCACGAATCGTGTATATCTTCAGCTCAGATTTTAGTGAAGTGAAATGAGAGACTATTAATAATTATTATTCATTTTAGATATTAAAACGTATGAAAAGATATTTTTTGATGGTCATGATGACTGTTTTATGCTTGCAAGGAATTAATTCACAGTCTGTTTACAAATCAAGCGGCACTTGTGGAGAAGATGTCATGTGGACTTTTGATGGATATACTCTTATTTTGACAAATGTGTCAAAAAAGTCATTTAGTGTGGCTATGGATGATTATGATCTGACAAGCAAAATTGCTCCATGGATTAAGAAGAAGTTGGATGTTAGAAAAGTACAAATCGAGGACGGTATCACCAGAATCGGCTCTTGCGCTTTTGCTGGCTGTCAGAGCCTGCAAGAAGTAGTGTTTCAAAGTGCAGCCATGCGTGAGATAGGCTGGGGTGCTTTCATGAATTGCTCGCGTCTGAGAAGCATTTCTTTTCCAGAGCATCTTTCACAAATCGAGACTATCGCATTTGCTAACTGTAATTCATTGATTAGTGTTAATATACCAAATCAGTGCCGAGTTGGCGTTCAGGCTTTCGTTTCATGCGATAATCTGAAGTCGATAGAGTTAGGTGCTACCTCTATAATAGGACATCATGCATTTGCAAGTGAAATTAATATAAATAATAAGGTAAGGCACTCTCTTTATAAAGGTGAGATCATCCGCATTCCGTCATATATTAATGCTGACAACAGTCATGAATTTGGCCTTTCAAGATCATCCGTTGAAAAATGTGTCAAGGGAAGGGAGATGGAGTTGGATTACGATTACATGACATCTGATGTGGATTCAATGATTCCTACAAGCTATCTGATTCGTAATAATACTTATGCCCTTATTATCGGTAATCAAAACTATCGTTTTGCTTCTGACGTTCCTTACGCCATTCATGATGCTCGTGTCTTCGGGGAATATTGTAAAAAGACACTGGGCATTCCTGCGGGCAATGTGCATATTGCAGAAGATGCAACCAAACAGATGATTCTTGAGGAAGAGCTCGAAGATTGGGTGAAAAATATAGCAGACCGTGAAGAAAAAAGCTTGATTGTGTACTATGCTGGTCATGGAGTCCCTGATGTTAAAAATAGGAATAAGGCTTACATTCTTCCTACAGATGTTCGTGGAACGAATGCTAAGCGCGGAATAGCTCTTGACGAATTCTACACGATGCTTGGAGAACTAAATTTCAAACAGACTTCAGTATTCCTGGATGCATGTTTCAGTGGTGTGAATCGTACTAATGAGGGAGTCGCAGAGGGACTTCGGGCTGTTGAAATTGATGCAGAAGATACAGCTCTGGGAGGTGGAGGTTCACTCGTTGTGTTCTCTGCTGCAAAAGGTAATGAGACCGCTCAGGGATATCCTGAGCAAGGGCACGGATTGTTCACTTATTATTTGCTGAAGGCTCTTCAAGATACCAGCGGTGAACTCAGTTATGGTACACTTTCTGAGACAATTGAAAAAAATGTATCTGCCCAGGCTTTAGAAATGAAAATGCACAAGAAACAAACGCCTTCGACGAATGTATCAGAGCAAATAGCTGATAAATGGCGCAAATTCAAGTTCTAAGACTCTTGAAATAAGGTTTTAATTAATATAAATGTCTATGATTATGAATCTAAAAAAGGTAATGATGCTTATAGCATTAACTGGTTTTATTGGTATGCCAGTCTCTGCTCAATTGACTGAGAAACAAGAGAAGCAGATTACAAAAGAAGCAAAGAAAGAGGCTAAAAAACTGAAAAAAGAAGGCTGGCAGGTTCCAGCCGGAGCCTTCTCTATGGAAAGGCAGCTCACCAAAGCTTATATGCTGCAGGAAGAGACAGATGCAGACTATCATCCAAAGTATATCATCGGACAGGCAATCAGTGGAGGTAGTTTCTATGATGCTGCAAAAATGCAGGCTGTGGAGTTAGCTAAGGCAGAACTTGCAGGTAATATCGCAACTGATTTGACCACATTGGTTAACTTGAAGTTGGGTAACCAACAGATAAGTGCAGATAAAGCCTCATCTGCATCAGAGATTATTCAGAAAGGAAAATCTCTAGTTTCTCAGAAGTTAGGCTCCACTATACCACTGATTGAATTATTCAGAACTAAAGGTGATGGCTCTGTAGAAGTACAGATACGATTGGCTTATGACAAAAAGAAAGGAATCAAGGATGCTTTGGATGCCATTGATTCCGAGCTTGAAGCCGAAGGTGTGTCATTAGAAGAATAATGATATCTGGTTGATATGAAATCTGTTGCACGTTTGATTCTTTTTGGATTATTCCTTTCTGTTGTCATGTTGGTCTGTGCTCAGACCTTATCATCGAATGAGATGAAGGCAGTCAAGAAAGAGGTCAAGAAATATGAGAAGGAAGGATGGAAGACATTGCCAGGGACTTTGTCTCTACAAGAGCAACTCATAAGAAGTAGAAAAGTGCAGCAGGAAGAAGATGGCGAGGGGAGTCCCAAGTGGCATATTGGCGTTGCCAGTAGTATAGGCAGATTCTACGATGCCGCGAGAATGAGAGCTATGACATCGGCAAAGGCAGAACTGACAGGAATGGTTACAAAATGCCTTACCGGGAAATATGTTGCGAATTCAGAGAATCAACAGATGCCGTTAGACCAGGCAGAATCCTTGGCAAAGGCAGCCATTAAAATAAAGACAGTATCTGTTGGTCAGCGGATTGGGAATCCTCTCGTCATTTTTGATGCTTTTAGGAAATTGCCAAATGGCAATTATGAAGTGACGTTGAGTGTAGCTATTCTTGTCAGAGATATTGATAATATAGCAGATGAGTTGTTTTTGACAACAATAAACAATAAATAAAAAAGAGCAATGAAGAAAGTTTGTTTAATTTTGTCGTTATTATGGGGTGTTGGAACAGTTTATGCTCAAGATGACTTCATGGACGAATACAATAGCTTCAAAAAAGAATCTAAAGATTCATACGATAAATTTCGTCAGAGAGCGAATAAGGAATATGCTGAGTTTATGGAAAAAGCATGGAAAAGCTATGGAATCCAGGATCCTATAAAAATACCTAAGAGGATAAAAATGGATCCTGTTAAGTATGACAAAGTTAAGGAACAGAACTTGTTGCTAGCAAAAAAAAGGAAACTTCAGGAGCAGCAGAGGCTCTTGGGAGAGAGTAAGAAGAAACAAGAAGAGCAGCAGCAAAAACTGGCGGAGCAGGAACGCCAGCAACAAGAAACTCAGCAGAAGCTCTCGGAAGAACAACGAAAACTGGAAGAGGCAAAGAAAAACCTTGAACAAGAACGTCAGGCATTCTTGGAACAGCAGAGTATTCAACAAAAGCAGACCGATGAGCAGAAGGCGAAGTTGGCAGAACAGTTACAGCAGATTGAAGATAGAAAGTTGCAACAGGAAGCTGAACAAAAAAAGATAGATGAAGAGATTGCCCGTCAAAAACAACAGCAGCAGCTCTTCAGCGATGAAAAGGAAAAGAAAGAGGCCGAGCAGAAAAAACTATTAGCAGAAAAAGAGCGTCAGTGGCAAGAAGCTCAACAGAAATTGTCCGAAGAGCAAAAACAACTCGAAGAGAGTAAAAAGATGCTTGAAGCAGAATGTCAGAAACTGATAGAGGAGCAAAAAAAGTTACAACAGCTTTCAGATGAGAAAGAGAAGTCGTTGGCAGAGCAGACTCGTCAGCTACAAGAGCAGCGACGTCTGCAGGATGATGAAAAACGACATTTAGAGGAAAACAGTCAAAAGGATCAGAAGGAAAAAGATGTAGCAGAGAAGAAATTGGCCGAAGAACAAAAGAAACTCAAGGATGCCATGAAGCAACTTGAGGCTGAGAGACAGAAGTTTGAAGCTGAGCAAGAAAGGCAGCAACAGCTAACAGCTAAAAAGGAGAAATCTCTAGCAGAACAAACTCGTCAATTGCAAGAGCAGCAGCAGAAGCAAACAGAAGAGCAACGGCGATTAGCTGAGAGTAGCAAAATAGATAGGCAGCAAAAGAAAGATGCAGAGCAAAAACTCGCTGAGGAACAGAAGAAGCTAGAGGAAGACAGAAAGCGACTTGAAGCTGATCGCCAAAAGTTCGAGGCTGAGCAGAAGAAACAACAGCAGCTATCTGATGAGAGGGAGAAGCAACTGGCAGAGCAAACACGTCAGCTGCAAGAGCAGCAGCGCCAGCAGGATGATGAAAAACGGCATCTGGCAGAGAACAGTAAGAAGAGCCAGCAGCAAAGAGATGATGCAGGGCGAAAACTTGCGGAAGAACAAAATAAATTGCTGAAAGCTCAAAAGCAATTAGAGCAAGAGCAACAACTCTTGATAGCTGAAAAGCAGCAACAAAAATCTCTGGTAGAACAAAAGGAGAGACAGCTTTCTGAAAAGCAGCAACAGCTTGATGCCAGTATCAAGAAGCAGGCAGAGCAGAAAGCGCAACTGGATGAGGAACAGCGAAAACAGGAGCAGCAAAGGCAACTTCTTGCTGAAGAACAGAAGCGTCAGGAAGCAGAACGTCAGCAGCAGTTGAATGAACAAAACAAGAGACTGCAAGAAGAACAGCAGAAACTTTTAGCAGAGAGGCAGAAACTCGAAAATGAGCGCAAGCAATTCTTGGCCGAAAGACAGAAGCAGGAGGAAGACCTGCAGAAAGTCGCCGAAGCCAAGAAAAAGGAATTGGAGACGCAACAGCAGCAATTAGATGAAAGCGTGAAAAAACAACAGGCGCAGCAGCAGCTCTTAGATGAAAAAAAGAAACAACAGGAAGAGCAGAACAAACTGCTTGCTGAAGAAAGAGCTAAACAGGAGAGACTGCAAAAAGAAATAGACAGGCAAAAGAAGGAATTGGAGCAAGGAAAAGCATTAGATGCAGAATTGGTTATCATCAAAGAAGATGTCAAACCTCAGCCCGAACCCGTTGTGCCCATCAAGGAGAATAAGGAGACGATAGATAAAAATACCTTCATGTTCTATGGGACACCAATGGCGGTGAGATGGGGTAATGCCAGCCAGTTTAAGTTGGCAGGTACAGACAAGAAGTCCATATCCAAGGCATATCTTGAATTGACGGGGAGCAGATATGACAATCTTCTTCACGATTGTCTGGCACTACGTAAAGATAAAGATCTTTGTGATTGGGCCTACTACAAAATGTTGCAGAATATGGCTGAGGCTGCCTGCGGCAAGGGAACTAATGAGGCTGTGCTTCTGCAAGGTGTTCTCTACCAGCAATCTGGCTATATGATGCGCTTCGGACTTGATAATAACCAGAAGCTTCATATCCTTTCTCGTATGAATGGAACGGTTTATGATCGTTCTCATTGGATTGTAGACGACAAGGATGGGAATAAGCGCGTATTCTTCTTAATGGACGGCAGTAAACCCAAGAATCTTGAAATTTGTGATGTCCCTTATCCTAAGGAGCAATCCATGACTTTCTCTATTCCAAAGTTACCGAAACTCAATACGGTATTGTCCAATGAACGTCAGTTCTATTCTGGTGAACCAAAAATGATGGCAAAGGCTTCTGTCAATAAGAATATGATAGATTTCTTCAATGATTATCCTGCTTCTTTTAGGGATAATGATATAACCACCCGCTGGCCCTACTACGCCAATGCTCCTCTGACAAAAGAGGTAAAAGAAGATTTATATAATAAACTAAGGCCTCAAATCGCTAATGCCAGCAAGTTGATGGCGGCCAATGCTCTGTTGGCATGGGTGCAGTGGGGCTTAGACTATGCTATTGACGAACGGGTGTGGGGTTCTGACCGCGCTTTTTTTGCAGAAGAAACATTGTATTATCCCTATTGCGACTGCGAAGACCGGTCTATACTGTATTCCTATTTGGTACGCGACCTGTTAGGCCTCGATGTGGTTATGATGTATTATCCTAATGAACCGCAACACATGTATACGGCAGTTTGTTTTGACGACGATTCAGTTCAAGGTGATTATATTATTGTTAATGGTCGGAAATTCATCATAGCCGATCCTACATGCTATGGAGCACCTGTTGGTCATACTGAAAATCGGATGGATAATCAGAAGGCAAAAGTGATTCCTTTAAAGAGATTATGATAAGACAGTTTTTCAATAGGCACAAAGCATGGCTTAAAAAGGAACAGAGCATTGTAAGCCTCTCTTTTCTAACAGGACTGGTCATCACTTTGTTCTGTTACATTATGGGTAACTCCATGCTCCCGCTACCTGGTGAGACTCAGATTCTGAAGGATTTTGATGACTTCAAGGAGCTGACGGGGCAGCAGCGTGGCAACGTGCCAGATAGTATTCTCCTGATCAATGTCTGCTATGACAAGGCATTGGTCGATTATGAGGAAAATGGTATGCCTGTAGGGAAAACCGTTATTACAGACAGAGAGAAGTTGTTAAGGTTGCTTACTATAGCTAAGGAAGCGGATAATTACCGATATATCTTCTTGGATGTGCATTTTGATGAGAGTCTTGAGACCCCATTCGATTCTGCACTTTTCCGTACAATAGCTTCGATGGACAGAATAGTGATACCATCGCATAAAGATGCCAATCTGAAAGACAGTATTTTATTGCCAAAAGCTGCTAATGCGGATTATACGACGACTTGGAAAGTGGTTTCGTTCAGCCGCTATCTGTTCTTGCATGATGACGAGCTGTCTGTGCCGTTGAAGATGTATGTTGACAGGAAACATTTGAATGGCAGTGGAATCAAAAAGCACTTAGGTGGATTATGGTACTCTGATGGTGGCAGATTGTGTCAGAATGGGGTCACCTTGATGATGCCAGTGGCAGTCTATGGGAGTCTGATAGATAAAGAAGGGCATGAAAGAGAGCGGAATTACATCTATCTGGGATCAGACCTTCTGGAGGAGGACTATCCTGTAGAAGAGCAGATAGACGATAAAATACTCGTAATAGGTGACTTCAAGAATGATATTCACCTGACCTACCAGGGAAATCAGCCTGGTTCTGCCATCTGTGTAAATGCATACATAGCTCTCATGAATGGCGATCATCTTATAAAGTGGGGATATGTATTGGTGTTTTTCCTTATCTATAGTATTGTCGGCTCTTTCTATCTGAATGGAAAATCATTTTCGTACTTGTTCAAGAATCCTTGGTTAGGTGTCTTGATGTCGTTTTTCAGTACTGCTACATTGTTTTTCGTTGTTGCTACTGTTGCCAAATGGAATGGTGTGGTGTTCAATATGTGGGTGCCGACAACGGTTTATTCACTGATAGATACCTATGTCCAGAAACGTAATTTATATAAAACTAAGAAATATGAAAAAGTTATTAATAATCGTAGTTCTAAGCCTGTGGGCTAATTTAGTCTTTGCTGATAGTTATAAGGTTCTTTATGTTAATGATGCTAACTTAACGTATAAAGACGGCAGGAAGGTGCAGAAAGGGGATGTTATCTCTGATGCTAGTTCTATTAAGTGGGAAAAAGCCAAACAGGCGGTAAAAGTGATCAACCAGTCAACTAAACGGCAGGCATTGTTCACGGGTAGAAACTATGTGAGACCTGAAGGTGCCGACGCACTTGTTTATATCAGGCATGCTTCTACCCAGGCATCTGGAAATAGTATTCATGCAAAATTGTATAATACTTTTAGAGGTCAGTATGAGCTATTGGATAGCATAGAGGTTCCTACTGATTTGGAACTTTCAGAAGATTGTTATTTTACCGCAGCTTATATGTATGGGGATACCAAAATCGTCAATCGATTAAACTATAAGGATGGTGATGTTATTATTGACAAGTCGATTTTTCATGTTGATGACAAAGTTTTGGAGCCTCGGGACGTTACTCTCTCCATAGAATATGTGAATAGGAAGGAAAATAAAAATGTATATGTCAGAGACAAGATTGAATTGCTGGTTATTCCCGAAACATTAGAATGATATAATGCCAGAAGAGTGATGACTAATACGATGATGTCAGTGCGTGAAAAGATCTATTGGGCTATTAAACCCTGGCACGGGAAAAAATATGCCCGTATCTACGATATAGTGATGCTAATGGCTATAGCAGTTGGTGTCTTGCCCTTGATGTTCAGACATCATTATGAGGTCTTTTGGTATTTAAATCTGTTTTCTGGCTTTTGTTTTGTCTTGGACTATATTTTGCGGTGGATGACTGCAGATTTTGAGATGAAGAAGTTCCGTAAATGGGAATCTTTTGTGTGGTATCCATTTACGCCAATGGCCATCATTGATCTGCTTTCAATTCTGCCTGTATTTAATTTGCTGAACCCAACCTTCAAAGTTGCGCGATTAACAAGGCTTTTAATGACATTGAGAGTGTTTAAGGCTATCCGATACTTTGAACCGCTAGAAATCGTTTTATCTGTCATTCGGAGCCAAAGAAAGATCTTGCTGACAGTTTTGTCATTAGCACTCTTCTACATCTTTATTACCGCTCTCATCATGTTTAATGCAGAAGAGGACATTAATCCAGAAACAGGGAAATATCTATTTGAGACATTTTTTGAAGCTTTCTATTGGGCTGCATGTACGCTTACAACAGTTGGATATGGCGATTTGTATCCCATTTCAAGTATTGGTAGGGTTATCAGTATCATATCCTCGATGGTGGGAATTGCCATTATCGCCTTACCATCAGGTATCATTACTGCTGGCTATATGGATGAACAGAGAATCAGGAGAGAGAAAAAAGAACCCCACTCAAAATAGCCTTATTTGTTAAATAACCCTTGTTTTCAGCGGATTATGACAAAGACAGTTATATTGATGCATAATGGGAACTGTCGAAAGGCAAGCGCACCCTTCATCTTGTCATGGTAACAACGAACGGCATTGCCCATAGATGTAGTTGGTTGGGCAATGCTATTTGGCTTGCTTTATGATTGACATCCATTTGTCGAGCCAGCCTGCCATAG
>ODAJ012179288.1_pt1 | contig 19266 bp, 8 predicted proteins | sample 1539241 | NCBI WGS metagenome assembly ODAJ01 (sample SAMN02144231, study PRJEB22623) | gut metagenome | biome: sheep rumen | host: Ovis aries | place: New Zealand | reverse complement strand
GTAATTCTTTTATAATATAGTGACCTATATAGTGACCTCTAAGTGACCTTTAAGTGACCTTTTTTAAAGACACCTCACTTGCGTGAAGCCGCATAAACACTGGGCTGAGAGGGGTGTAAGTGAGGTGTCTCACGAAAAAAACATTTTTTTCGTGAAAGTAAAAATTAAGAAGTAAAAAGTACCAATTTTATCACGAAAAGGTAAAAGCAATGCTTTTAGTGCTAAAAGTAATGCTTTTAGATGCAGAAGTAATGCTTTTAGCTGCAGAGGTAATGCTTCTGCATGCAGAGGTAATTTCTTCGAAGCTTACGCAAAGTGGCTGGCGCATGGAGAGTTTAATAAAGACGACCTGAACAACAATGCTTCGCAACGGGAACGAAGACCGAGGAAGGCTCGGATAGACACAAAAAAGGGAACCCTTAAGGGCTCCCTTTTGTTGTTTGTATGTGGCTGACCGTTACTGGGCGGTTGCCTGACGGTATTCCAGCTGCTTGGTCTGGAAGTCGGCATAGGCATCGGTGTAGCGGTCGCGTGATGACTGGTACTTCTCCTGTGCTGTGAGCAGGTCGGTCATCTTGGTCTGACCTACGCGATAATAATCGCGGTTTAATCGGAGATTTTCGTCAGCCTGATAGATGGCATCGTTGGCTATGAGGAGCTTCTTGTGACTGGTCTCTACCTCTGACCATGCATTGTTCATGCGGATGACGAGCTTCTGGCTGCTGTCCTGCAACTGCTCTTTGGCATCCTCATAGGCGAGCTTCTGCTTCTTGATGGCGTGTGAACCTCCCCACCATGCGCTGAGGGGAACGTTGACGCCTGCGAAGATGGCACCTGAGGTTTTGCTGCCGTCGAAGAAGTCGTTGTAGCTGTAGCTTACGCCAACGCCTACCTTTGGCAGGTTCTGACCTACCTTCATCTTATGCTGCAAGCGCTGGGTCTCCACATTCTTCTCGAGCATGCGATACTGGGTGGTAGCAGATACTGCTGTCTGGTGGTCCTTACGCAGTGCTACGGGCAGGGCTGGCACCTGTGCTGCAGGCAGTGTGGCGAGGTCGGCTGGCAGAATGACGTCGATAGCCTCGTCAGCCTTGCCCACATGCTGAGCTAAGAGCTGGCATACGGTGGTGAGTCCGTTTTTTACCTCTATCTGTGAGCATTCTATCTCGCCCTTGCGCAGTTGTACCTGCAAGAGGTCGTTACGGTTGACTACGCCTGCGCGTACCATATTGTTAACATCTTTCTCCAGCTCAACGAGCATAGCGTGAACGCTGTTGAGGGTGTTGAGTTTCTCTTTGAGGGTGACAGCCTTCCAGTAATACTGCTCGGTGGTGAGCTCTACCTTATCGGCTGATGCCTCCATGCTGATTTCGCTTGCTTCCTTACCCACCTTGGCGAGTTTGTTGGCATTGATTATCAAGCCACCCATGAAGACTGGCTGAACAGCTGAGACGGAACCAAACAATCCCTTCTTAGCCATGCTCACGCTTCCTGGAAGCTGTCCTGCCAGGGGTGCAGGCAGGTCGAGGTCGAACTCGATGAGGGGCTTATTGAAGTTGGCTGCCATACCCATTGCAGAAACTGTGGGGAAATACTTTGTGAATGCCTCTTTCTGCATCTGCCCTGCCTGCTGTATGTTCTTCTTGGCAGAGTGCATGGTGTAGTTGTTCTCGTTAGCCAGCTGCTTCAGCTGGTCGAGGCTGTAAGCCTGCTGTGCTGTTGCGGTGATGCCGCAACACACAGAACAGGCTAATATTGCAAATATCTTTTTCATGCTTAACTGTGAACTTTTAAAACGATACGCTGCGCTACGATACGCTGCGCTACGATACGTCACTTTGTGACTACGATAACTATCAATTTGGGGTAGTTTCAGCTTTCGCCTCGCTCTTTCCCATCACCTTCCAGTATGCTACAGGCATGACGGTGAGGATGAAGTACATGGTGATGAGTGTACCATAACAGATTACGGCACCCATAGGCACCCAGAGGGCACTACCGCCGAGAATCATTGGTACAACACCCATAGAGGCTGCTGCTGATGTGAGGAAGATAGGACGCATACGACGCTCGGCTGCCACGTGAATGGCTTCCTTGAGCGGCAGTTGCTCCTGTTCCTGTACCTCAGCGGCATAGTCGAAGAGTATGACACCATTACGCACCAGAATACCCATGAGCGATACGAAGCCCAAGACACTGGTGACAGAGAATTCTACACCCTGTATGAGTAGACCTATTGCCATACCGAATACGCAGAGGGCGAGGCATACCATGATGAGCACAGACTCGCTGACGCTCTTGAAGTGCCATAGCAGCACGAAGAATATGATCATGATAGACATGACGAGGGCAGACACAATGCGCGGTCCTGTCTCGTTGTCGTCCTCATACTGTCCGCCATATTCTATCTGCATGCCTTCAGGCAGTTTCAGGTCTTTGAACTGCTCCATGAGGTTACGTGTTTCGGTGCCCTCGTTATATCCGCGCGCCAGCTCAGCCATTATGGTTACGGTGCGCAGACCGTTGCGGTGGCATATCTGGCCATACTGCCATGAGGGTACTATCTCGGCAAACTGTCGCAGGGGCACGCTTGGCAGGGTCTGTCTTGAGTTGATGAGGTCGATGGCTGCATCAGCGCTGGATGGTATGGCTGCTGCAACGCCGATAGGGATGAGCTCGTCCATGATATCCTGTTGGGTTGCCTGGTCGGCATCCTCGGTCTTCATCTTCACGTTGACGTCGTAGTCGCCCTCCCATGCTGTGCTGACGGTTATGCCGTCGCCATAGCGGAATGCCATCTGGAGCTCAACGCTCTGGTTGGTGATGGCAAGTCGGCTTGCCTTGTCGTCGTCAATCTTGATGCGTGTGGTAGATAATGGTTCCAGCATATTGCTGCGTACGAGCAGCAACTGAGGCATCTGACGCATAACCTTGACGAGGCTGTCAGAGTATTGCACCAGTTGCTTGAGGTTGTCGCTCTTCAGTCGCACCTCAATAGGCACTGAGCATGAGCTGAAGTTCAGCTGCTTAATCTTCACGTATGCCTCGGGGAAGTATGTGGTGTATTTCTTGGTACACTCGTCTATCAGTTCCACGGTAGCATCATTACTGGTGGTATTGACTATGAACTGCGCATAGTTCTCGCCAGCAAACTGTGGTGCGTATGCCGTATGGAAACGCGGTGATGCGCAACCCTTGAATGCTGCTATGCCCACTATTCGCTTATCCTTCAGTAGCATGTGCTCCAGCGAGTCAGCTATCTCGGCTGTCTTCTCTACTCCAGTGCCTGTAGGCATGTATATCTCCACTGCAAACTGGTCGCGGTCGGCTATAGGCATCAGTTTCGTAGGTATGTGTGGGAATATCAGCACGCCGATTATGAATCCTGCCACGCCGATGCCGATGGTTGACCATGGGTGTCGGAAGCACCATGCTATGAGTTTCTTGTAGTATCGGTCCATCAGGTCGAGCAGGTTGAAGGGCTTCCTGCCGTCCTTAGTCTTACCTGTCTCTATAGGCTTGGTGATGAAGTAGTATTGCAGTATGGGCAGCAGTGTCTGTGCTATAATCATAGAAATGAAGAGCACTATGCTGATAGCCCATGGGAATGATATCAGGAAGTCGTGGAACTGTCCCACCATTGTAAAGAGGAATGGAAAGAAGGTGACTGATATACAGAGTGTAGCGGTGAAGATAGACTTCAGGAAGTGTACCGTAGAGTCGATAGACGCCTGCCAGCGTGGTTTGCCCTCGGCCATCATCTCCATGTATGAGTCGATGATCACGATGGAGTCGTCCACTATCATTCCCAGTGTCACTATCAGTGCGGCGAGGGTAACCGTGTTCAGTTCTATGCCGAGCATGTAGAATGCTCCCAGCGAGATGAAGATGGTGATAGGCATGGTGCCTGCTGCCACCATAGCCACTCGCATAGGCATGATGAGCACCACTACCAGAATAACGGTGGTGATGGCTATGAGCAACTCGTGTAGGAAGTTTTCGATAGACTCGTCAACCACCTTCTGTTGGTTGGTTATAGCCGTCAGTTTTACATCGTCGGGAATATCCTTCTGTATGCTCTCCAGCCTTTTGTTTATCTCGGCACCCATGTCCGATACGTCCTGTCCCTTCTTTATCTCCACACTCAATACCAGACACTTCGTGCCGTTGTTGGTGATGTATGAGGTCTTCTTGGGATATTCACGCTTCACGGTTGCCACATCCTTCAGACGCACCACGTTGCCCTTGTCGTCGGTATATATGACGGTATTCTCCACATCATATATCTTGTTAAGGGCATGGTCAACATAGATAGGTGACTTATAGCCATGATTGCTCAGCCTGCCAGCGGTGGTCACGAAACCTTTGTCGCTCAGCATCTTGCCTATCCATAGGTAGCTGATGCCGTAGTGTGAGAGTTTGTCTGAGTTCAGGTAGATGCTTATCTGGTCCTTCTGCATACCGAACACGCTCATCTTACCCACGCTTGGAATCATGCGCAGCGAGTCGATGAGCTGGTTCATGTAGTCGTTAAGTTCCCTATAGGTTTTGTCCTTAGACTCCATAGCGAGGAGTAGGGCAGAGGTGTCGCCGAAGTCGTCGTTCACCTGTATGGCGAGCACACCCTGAGGCAGTTGCTTCTTGAATTCCTGCACGCCGTGCTTGAACTTAGACCAAAACTCATCCTTGTTAGTCAGTTCGTCATTCAGTTCCACCTGTATTATGCAGACGCCGTCTCGTGAATAAGATACAGTCTTCTCTTTCTTCACCTCACGATAGGTAAAGATGTATTTCTCCAACGGTTTGGTTACCTGTTCCTCCATCTCTTGTGATGTCACACCAGGATAGACGGCAACCACTATGCCCTGACGAATGGTGAAGTCTGGGAACTCGTTCTTATTGATATTAGCCAAACCGAATACGCCCAGAGCCACCAGACAGCTCACGAGCAGTATGATGATCTGCCGATAGTGCATGCACCACTCCTGCATACTCATCTTTTTCTTCTTCTTAGTATTTTCTTCCATAATTGTCAATTATCAATTCTTGCGCTCCGTAGGTGTTCTTGCTCTGGCAAGCGTAGCACCAGAGGTGCGTCCGATTACAGGCGAGCAAAGCTCGGAGTTCAATTGTCAATTATCAATTATCAATTGTCAATTATCAATTGTCAATTATTTAACGATTTCGACCTTCATGCCGTTGCTCACCTTCTGCTGACCAGCTATGATAATCTGGTCGCCAGCAGAAAGACCGCCGCTGATCTGAGCACCCTGTGCTGTCTCGCTGCTGATGATTATCTGGCGCTTTACGGCTCTTCCGTTGTTAACTACCCAAACGAAGGTCTTGTTGTCGTCATCCAACTGTACGAGGTCAGCAGGAACGAACACGCCAGTGGTGCCCTGCATGTAGTTGGTGAATGCCTGACAAATCATGCCTGGCAGAAGCTGTCCGTCGCTGTTCATGATGGTAGCCTTCACCTCATAGGTACGAGAACGAGGGTCGGCACTCACGCCACGCTCGGTTACAAGGCCAGAGAAGGTGCGGTTTTTGAGCGCAGGAACTATAATCTTCATCGATGAGCCCTTCTTTATGCGCTGTATGTCGTCCTCAGGTACTGCTATCTTCACCTTCACGCTGCCTATGCTTACCAGTTTCACTACGGGCACTCCAGGCACGGCATTCTGTCCCGCCTCGGCAACCTTCGCAGCTATGTAGCCGCTGAAAGGTGCGTATAGTCTCGTGTCAGCCAGACTCTTTTGTGCCAGGGCTTCAGCAGCCTTAGCAGACTTGAGCTGGTTGTCCACCTGTATCCACTGCATCTCAGGTAACGACCCTGCCTCGTGCAGTTCCTTCATGCGGTTATATGTATCCTCAGCTTGTTCGCGACTCGTCTTAGCTATGGTGTAGGCATTCTGCATCTTGGTAGCATCCAGCTCAGCTATCAGCTGTCCCTGTCTTACGGTCTGACCAGCTGTAACGTAGATGTGCTTGATGGTACCAGTGCCGTCAAATGACAGCAAAGAACCTGTTGACTCCTCGATAGTGCCAGAGAAACCCTGCTCGCCATTGACTGGCTCGGTGTGAATCTGCTGCACCTTTACTCTCACCGTCTGTTCCTCGGCAGACTTGTTCTTGTTACCACAGCTATATAGTGCCAATAGCACCATCATAGCCATAACAGTTTTAATTGTCTTCATCGTTTTTATTTGTTGTTTATTTATATTTTCGTTCCCGTTCTCGGTTGCAAAAATAATAAAAAAAAAGAAACCACAAAAATAATACTGCACTTTTGTTCTAGACTTTGTATTCAGATGGGGTGACGCCGTAGCGTTGTTTGAAACAGCGGGAGAAGTAGCGGGGGTCGGTGTAGCCGCAGCTGTAGGCTATGTCGGCGATGTTGCGGCTGTCGCTCTCGCTGACGGAGCGCAGCATATTTCGGGCGCGCTGCATGCGGGCATCGATGAGCAGTTGGGTGGCGGTGATACCCACGAGTGAGCGCAGCTTGCGGTTGAGGTTGCTTCGGCTGGTGGCTGCCTCGGCTGCCATGTCGTCGATGTTGGCATCGCTGTTGGCTATATTGGCGTTGATATACTGCCTTACGCGGTCAAGGAACCACTTGTCGCTGTCGGAGAGCTCTGAGGGTAGCTGGGCATGCTGGACAGAGGTCTGGGGGGCTGTGCACTCTTCGGTGGCAGGGTGGGTCGTCTCGCTGTCGGCCTGCGCTAGTACCGCCATATATTTCTGGAGCAGTTCGCGTCGCTGGCGATGTAACTCGCGTATATGGAATATGGTATACACGACGCCTGTGACTATGCCGATGATGAGCAGCCAGCCCAGGAGGGTGGCCCACGCGGTTTCATACCAATGGGGCAGGGCGATGATTACGAGGCGGCGGTTGTTGTCGGTCCAACGGCCGTAGCGGTCGGTAGACTGCACCTCGAGGGTGATGGTGCCTGGCCGTATGTTGTAGAAGGTGATGGAGCGCTCGCCCTGCATATTGTTCCATTCGCCACCGTCTATCCTACTGCGGTAGCTGATGCCCGAATTGTCGGTGAAATCGAGTGCTGCGAAGGATATGGAGAAGTTGCGCTCGTCGGTGGCGAGGGTGAGGGTGTCGGCATTGCACACGCCGAGCATGGGCTGGCGTCCCCTGATGTGGAGCTGTGTGAACACGAGGGGTGGGGTATAGCCTCGGGTGTAGAGGTTATGCTGGGTGGCTATGTATGCTCCCTGCTCTTGTCCGAAGACCCATGCCTTACTGAAGAGTTGGAGGGGCCGTTCTTCGGAGAAGTGGCACTGGTTGCTCCAGAACTGTCGTGAATATGTGACGGTGGCGTCGTTGTCGGGATTGAAGTCGAGCACTCTGTCGGTGCATACTATGAAGAAGTTGCCGTGCTCATTTTTAGTGATTGACAGGCAGGCGTCGCTGCTGAGGGAGGAGTTATGGCTGTTGTAATGGGTGAATGAGGGGTGGGGACTGAAGAGTGCCTGTTCGCTGATGGCGTCGATGCCGTTGTCTTCCAGTGCTATGAAGAGTCGTCCGTCTTTACGTTGTGCCACGTCCATTATGGAGTTTCCTGCGAGGCTCTCGGCGCGTTTGCCGTCGCGCAGTATGCGTCGGAAGGTGCTCTGGCTGATGTGTGGCTGGTTGATGGTGCCTATGACGAGTCCGTTGGTGGTGGCGCATACTATATTGCCGTTGCGCGTGATGAGAAGTCGTCGGGCACGGCTCTTGCCCCTGCTGAATGTGCCGTTGCCAATGAAGCTGATGCACTCAGGCTGTTGGGCTTCAGGGTTGGGTATGCACATGATGCCGTCGCCGAAGGTGGCGAGCCAGAGGCGGCGGTTGGGGTCTTCTGCTATATGGTAGACTATGTCGCACGTGAGCTGAGGGTGGGTGATGCGCCTTATGAGGAACGACCCGTCGGGGCGTTCGCTCAGTCGGAGCAGTGCGCCAGGCTTACACCCTATCCACACGTCGCCGCTGGATGATGTCATAATGCAGTAGGCACGATAGCCGAAGGGGGTTGGCTGCTGATGCAGTAGGCCGTCAGCGCCCAGATAGCCTATGAGGCGGTTGTGGCTGTCGTAGAGGCGCAGGCTCTCATCTTCCTTGGTGGCTAGCCACCAGCGTTGCTTGCCATCGCGCATGAATGCCCTTGCCTGCACGTTCTCGGTTCCCTCAACCAGGCTGGCAGGATGATGGGGCATGGTGGTCTTGTCGATGCCGTAACGGCGTATGCTCCACGTGTTGCCCTCGGCATCGCGGAACTCGTGGGGTCTGGACTGCATGAGCAGGGGGTAGCGTCTGCCCTGTGCCACATCCTGCATGATGTAGGTCTTGAGATTGAAGCAGTAGTTGCCTGCCTCCGTGCGGCATATTATGTTGCCATCATCATCGAGCACTATGCGCCGAATCACGTCAGACTGTATGCTGGTGCCGTCGCCAGGCATAGCCTTTACCTGACGGAACTCGTAGCCGTCATAGCGGTTCAGGCCGTTCCATGTGGCAAACCACAGGAAGCCGAGGCGGTCTTGCAGCACGTCAGATACTATCCAGTGTGACAGTCCCGAGCGGTTGTCATAGGTCACGGTGGTCTGGGCTGTGGTATGCATGACTGCATTCATCATCATGCCCACCATGATGCTCCTGATTATGATGCTGATGCCCTTCATTTAGGTTTTATTTCGTTAAGTATGGTTGCAAAGTTAATAAAAAAATATCGTTTTGCGCCTTTTTTACAGGTATATTGCGCCTATTCTGCACAAAAATATCGTTGAGAAGGGCTAATTTTGCACTCGAAAAGTGGATTTACCAATAATTAAAATCAATTACAAACCCCCAAAACAACGATGAAAAAGACTACCAGACAATCGCTGACACTCATGCTGGCAATGATACTGCTGCTGGGCTGTCAGAATGTAGCCGCCAGCCAGACGACGGTGGCAAAGTGGTTCTTCTCTACAGGCTATGACGTGGAGAAGAGCGGCACGATCAACACCTACACGCCAAATACGTTAGGATGGTCGGCCATCAGTAACACGCAGTGGAAGAATACCCAACCACGGTTTCTGCCTAACGAGTGTGCGCTGGTGCCAGAGCAGTGTTACGTAACGGTGCACACCAGCGACGGCAAGTGGCAGGTGACGACAAGCGGTTCGGCGCCCAACTACCTGTTGCGACTGAACACTGCCAGCATCACTAATTTTACAAAAAAAGCCGATTACACCGATGGTTCTAAGCATGATCAGTATTTCGAGATATCCATGCCGACCACCTCGCTGAGTAATCTGAAACTCAACTTCTCAATAGGCGACGGCTCCAGCTCATCTACCAAGTTCGGAGTGGTCTATTCCACCGACGGCGGCAATACATGGACAGTGCTCGACGACTACACGTCAGGCTCGCACTGGAATACATACGTGGACGCCAACTACGACCTCGATGCAGACAACAAGGAGAGCCTCATAGTGCGCCTGCTCATACAGTCGGCTACCAAGACGAGCAACTACAACCTGAAGTACGTGAACATCCTAGCCGAGGACACACAGGCACCAAAGCTGCTTCAGACAACCCCTGAAGACGGCGCCCTCAACGTGGTTCCTACGGGCAGGTTCATATTACTCTTTAACGAGGGCGTGAAGATAGCCGACGGCATGAAGGCTACGCTCACTAACAAGGCTACAGGCGCCAGTCAGCAGATAGCCCCAGTGGTGAATGTCAACAAAGTGGCATTCCCCTATGCCGAGCTCGACCTCAGCACTCCCTACACCCTCGCTCTGCCTGCCAATGCGGTGGCTGACCTCGCTGGCAATGTGCTCACGACAGCCATCAGCAGCAGTTTCACCACATCAGACACCCGCCCTGTGCCACCACCAGTGCTCGACAGCAAGAACCGCCTGTGGTATCACCGCCCAGCAGCATACTGGGAGGAGGCCCTGCCATTAGGCAACGGCAGACTGGGCGCCATGGTCAGCGGCAGTGTTGCCATAGACACACTGCAGCTCAATGAAGACACCTTCTGGGGACAGTCGCCTAACGAGAACTACAATACCAATGCCAAGAGCGTGATAGCTCAGGTGCAGCAATATATATTTAATAAGGACTACGTGGCAGCCCAGAAGCTCGCCATACCTAACTGGATGTCGCAGGGCTCTCATGGAGCACAGTATCAGGCAGCAGGCTGCGTGCTCGTAGGATTCCCAGGCCAGCGCTATGACGATGAGGAGGCAGGACAGACCGATGGCGCTACAGACGCCCAGGGCTACGTGCGCTCACTCGACCTCGCCACGGCTACTGCCACTACCACATATGTGGTTGACGGAGTGACATACACCAGGACGGTATTCACCTCGCTTGACGATAATGTGACCGTCATGCGAATAGAGGCATCAGAGGCCGGCAAACTGAACTTCGACGTGTGTTATGCAGCACCAGTCAAGACGGGTATGGAGAAACTTGACGTGAACAAGATTACCGCCGACGGCATGATAGAGGCATCGCTCATACCCGCCAAGGCACAGACCGAGGGTGTGGACAATAAGCTCAACTGCTACACATTCATCAAGGTGATGAACGAAGGAGGCACACAGACCGCTACCGCTACGCGCAACGTGATGCAGGGCGGACTGGTGGCAGGCAATCCGAACGCTCCAGCCATCACCGTGAGCGATGCTACGGCCGCTACCATCATCATATCATCAGCCACCAACTTCGTAAACTACACGGACATCAGTGCTGATGCAGAGGCAAAGGCAAAAGCATTCATCACAGCCTATATGGATAAGAACTTGAGCTATGAGGAGACACTCGCCAACCATGTGGCAAAATATCAGGAGCAGTTTAGCCGCGTGAGCCTCGACCTCGGCGCCAATGCAGAGCAGGAGGTGAAGGACACCGAGACACGCATTAAGGAGTTCCGCTCTACTTCTTCAGACCCAGGACTCGTAGCCAACTATTTCCAGTTTGGCCGCTATCTGCTCATATCATCATCACAGCCAGGCACGCAGCCAGCTAACCTACAGGGACTGTGGAACCCTAACGCCCGTCAGTATCCTGCATGGGACTCAAAATACACCACCAATATCAACGTGGAGATGAATTACTGGCCTGCAGAGGTGACAAACCTCACGGAGTGTCATAATCCGTTTATCGAGATGGTAAAGGATGTGGCGGTGACAGGTGCCAAGACAGCTCAGCAGATGTACGGAGCACGCGGATGGGCACTGCATCATAATACCGACATATGGCGCACCACCGGAGCCGTAGACAACAATGCCGTCGGCGTATGGCCTACATGTAACGCATGGTTCTGCTCACACCTGTGGGAGAAGTACCTTTTCACGGGCGACAAGCAGTATCTTGCCGACATCTATCCTGTGCTCAAGGGATGTGCTGAGTTCTTCCAGGACTTCCTCGTGAAAGACCCTAACACGGGCTACATGGTGGTATGTCCGTCAAACTCTCCTGAGAACCACCCAGGCTTGTCATCATATACGGATGATGCTGGTAAGACGCAAAACTGCGCCCTCTTCGGTGGTGTGGCTATGGACAACCAGATGGTGTATGATGTGCTGCGTAACACGGCACTCGCTGCCCGTGCTCTCAACGTAGATGCCGACTTCGCTACCCAACTTGACGAACTGAAGGCTCAGCTCACGCCATACAAGATAGGTAAGTACGGACAGATACAGGAGTGGCAGGAAGACTGGGACAAGGAGAACAGCTCTCACCGTCACCTCTCTCACCTCTGGGGTGCATATCCTGGCAACCAGGTGTCACCATATAATAATACCGACATATACCAGGCAGTACACAAATCACTCGTAGGCAGGGGCGACGCGGCTCGCGGATGGTCTATGGGCTGGAAGGTGTGTCAGTGGGCTCGTATGCTCGATGGCGACCATGCACTCTCCATAATAAAGAACCAATTGCGCCTGATGGACCCTAACGCTACGATGAACGATGCTGACGGTGGTACATACGCTAATATGTTTGATGCCCACGCACCATTCCAGATAGACGGCAACTTCGGTTGTTGCGCCGGCATAGCCGAGATGCTGCTCCAGTCACATGCAGGCTTTGTTCACCTGTTGCCAGCCCTGCCATCACAGTGGTCAGAGGGAGAGGTGAAGGGCCTGTGCTCAAGGGGCGGTTTTGAGATTACCGACATGCAGTGGAAGTTGGGTGTAGTGACCTCTGTGAAGATTCGCTCTACCGTAGGTGGCAACCTGCGTCTGCGTAGCAATGCCCCACTGCGTAAGGCTGACGGCACAGCCCTCACCCTCGCCACCGATGCTAACAGCAATGAACTGATGCAAACCTACGACATGCCTGCACCAATCATAGTCAATGCTTCAAAGATTCCTGAGACCCACCTGCCTACCACATATCTCTATGATATCTCTACCACGGCTGGTGAGGTACTGGAACTGGTGGCTGCTGATGCACCATCAGCAATCAGCGCAGTGAAGACAAGCGATGGAGGTAAGCTCTCAGAGGCTGCCTACACCCTCGATGGTGCTCGCGCCGACAATGGCTACAGGGGCGTAGTGGTGACTGAGAACGGAAAATTCATGCGTTGATAACAACGCAGGCAGGAGGCTTTTACTTCCCCTAAGAAAATGAAAAAAAGGCTGCAATCGGCTAGTGCTGGTTGCAGTCTTTCTTGTGTGTGTATATAGAGAGAATGTATCATTGTCTAATTATTCTTCTTTGCGTTCCCTCTCGGTGAGGTTCTCAGTGAAGCGCTGGGTAATCTTCTCGCTACGCTCGCGAGCATGAGGAGAGAAGAATATAGCGCACAGGATGATGACAACGGCAAAGATGCCATACCATCCGCTCTTAGGCAGTGCCATACCGATGATGATGGTGAGGAACAGGGCTCCGAGGGCAAGACGCAACAGTCCGAGGGCTGTGAGTTTGACGCGCTCGGCTGGTCCGCTCTCCCAGAGTTTGTTGACCTCCTCTGTCTCAGTGCCTGAGCGTAGCAGTGCCCACAGGAATGGCGAGCAGGCACCTATGGCGATGATGGCTGACACTACGCTACTCCATAGGTCTGGCAGCAGTTCTATTATGATAGGATAGACGTAATAAGATACTATAGCTATGATGGCTATGCACAGTACGCTGTGGATGATGATGGTAAAGGCGCAGTGCCTGAGGTAAGAGCGCCAGCACTGGCGCAGTTCGTCGGGCTCCTGCTCTTCATTTTCCGAGGTGTTCCTCTCCATCTTCTCTATCCACTTCTTAGGTAGTATGCGAGCCACGATGTTGTAGGCAGGCTCAGCAAGACGAATCATGTAAGGGGTGGTGAAGGTGGTAAAGACTGACACTGCCACCACTATGGGGTAGAGGAAGTCGCTCGTCACGTGCAGCGAGGTGCCCAGCGTGGCGAGGATGAATGCAAACTCGCCTATCTGGGTGAGTGAGAAGGAGCAGCGCATGGAGGTCTTGAGTGACTGTCCTGAGAGCAGGAATCCGCCTGTGCTGAGTATGGTCTGACCAAGCATGATAGCTATGATGATGCACACGATAGGTACGATATACTCTATAATGAGGTTGACATCTACCATCATACCTACAGACACGAAGAAGATGGCACCGAAGAGGTTCTTGACAGGACTCACGAGGTGTTCTATCTTCTCCGCCTCTACGGTTTCAGAGAGTATGCTGCCCATGATGAAGGCACCGAAGGCAGCCGAGAAACCTACTGAAGAGGCTGCCACCACCATGCCGAAACACATGGCGAGGGCGGTGATGAGCAGGGTCTCGTCGTTCATGAGGGGTTTCATCTTGCGCAAGAACATAGGTATGAGGTATATGCCCACCGTGAACCACAAGATGAGGAAGAAGCCGAGCTGGAGGATGGAGGTGAGCATCTGGGTGCCCTCAAACTCCTTGCTGACGGCGAGGGTGGAGAGCATAACCATGAGCACTATGGCAAGGATATCCTCTATGATGAGCACGCTGAGCACCAGCCCTGCGAAGCGTTCCTTACGCAGTCCCATATCGTCGAATGCCTTGAAGATGATGGTGGTTGACGACATAGCGAGCATACCACCCAGATAGATGCAGTCCATCTCCTTCCATCCGAAGAGCTCGCCTACGGATGCTCCCACATACATCATACAGAAGATGATGACACAGGCGGCGATGATGGGTGCTGCACCCATCTTGAGTATCTTCTTGAAGGAGAACTCCAGTCCGAGGGCGAAGAGCAGGAAGATTACACCTATCTCACTCCATACGTGCACGCTGTGTCCGTCGGTCACGCTTGGCATATAGGTCATGTTAGGTGAGGCAAGGAAGCCTGCAACGATGTAACCCAAGACGATAGGCTGCTTGAGTTTCTTGAATAACAAGGTCATGACACCTGCACATATCAGTATGAGTGCGAGGTCGGCGATTAGTGGTTCAAGGTTTGACATAGTGTTTTGTGGTTTATAGTTAGAGATTTTTTTATAATATTGATATTAGGAGATAGAGGTAGGCAGCATCGTCCATCGGTAGAGGTTGCAGCCGACGAAGTTGCCGAGCACTTCTGAGAGATATACCACCAGCACCTCAGTCTGCAACAACTGGTCGGTGGGTGATACGAGGAAGTAGAAGGCATCGGCAATGCTGTGGGCAAAGCCGCAGAGGATGAAGACGGGCACTCCGAACACGAGTGGCAGCATCTTACCCTTGCGGGCAAACTCTACGGCGGTGGTCATGATGAATCCGCAACCTATGGCAAGCAGGAAGCAAGCCCAGGGACCTTTAGCCAGTCTGCCTGCCAGAATGCTGGAGGCAGGCTCGATGCAGTCGGGCTGGGCATAGCCTATGAGCCATGCGCTGAGCAGACAGCCTATGATGTTGCCTATGAGCACAAGGGCAAGCATAGACCAGTCGCCCTTGCTACGTATGAAGCCTGCCGTGCCCGTATAGAGTTTCATGCCGTAATAGACCACCGTGGTGAGTCCGAAGGCAAACAAAACAGCACCAGCCACGCCGCCAACCCTGAGGTTGACTACGCAGCCGATGGATATACAGATGCCTGCCAGAATAGCAGGAGGTATTATTTGTCTGAACAGATGCACATTAACCATAACTGATAGAGTGGGAGGTTAGCCGTGAAGTTCAAGGATGAAACGTGTACCCTTAGTGTAGGCAGGGTCGATGGTGAGGTCGCCCTTCATCTTGAGTGCCATCTGCTTACAGATAGGCAGTCCGAGTCCGTCGCCAGTGGTGAGGTCGTGAACGCCACGGAATGCCTTGAAGACCTCTTCTCGGTTATCAACACCCTCTTCGCCTCCAGGAATGGTGATGCCACAGCCAGAGTCAGTTACAATGAACTGGTGGGTGTGAGCGCCACGCTTCTTATAGTCGAGGGTTACACGACCGCCTTCTGGGGTATAGCGAATAGCATTGCTGAGCAGATGTGTGAGGATGTGGGTGACATACTCCCTATTGAAGTTTGCCGTCATCTTAGGAGCGTTGACGGTAAGTGTTACGCCAGTCTTCTCGGTGCCCTTCATCTGGTTCATGATGCCTTCGCAGAACTGTGCTATCTGGGTGTCCTCAGTCTCAACAGCCTCTTCCTTAGTTGACTCAATGAGTGAGAGGGTCTGTATGTGGTTGGAGAAATCCTTTAGTGCCTTGACTTCAGGGATACGAGCATCGAGTTTGTTGAGGGTTGGGGTGAGCTGGGCGGAGATGTTGCTGATGAATTTAGCCTTGAGGGCATTGTTGTCGCTCTCGAGCTTGATAATCTTCTTCTGTTTACGGGTGAGCAGGATAAAACGCATGAGAACGAGTGCTCCACCCACGAGTGCTACAGCAAGGGCTATGGCGAGAATGCTGAGGGCAATGATGGTTGCCATACGAGCTGTGAGCGAACTGTCCTGAGAGTCGATGGTAGCCTTGGAGTCGGCTATCTGCTTCTTCAGTCCCTTAATCTCGTCAGCATGCTTGATGGCATCGGTAGAGTCCTTCCATGCCACATAGCTCTTATATGACTGTGCCACGAGTGAGGCACTATTGCTGCGACGGCCACTCTCGATGAGCTTCTGATAAACCTCGTCAACCTTGCCATACTGCTTCTGGGCTGTGAGTTTGGTAGCCATCTCCTTGAAGGTCTGGTTGCCTTTCTCTATCTGTCCGTGGGTGTAGTAGTAGAGGGTCTTGGTATAGAGCATATCGTTTTTGATGCTGTCGCTGGAGGACAGACCTGCCATGAGCTCCAGGTTGCCCAGCTGCTCCTTGATGCGCTCGGGCTTGCCGAATCGGGTGTACATCCTGTAGCGCTCCTTGGTCACCTGATAGTGGTAGGTGGCGCGCTCGGAGGTAGCCTTGATGTGGGAGTCGATGGCGCTGTCGATGCGGCGCAGCATGTCAAATGATTCCTTGTAGAGGCTGTGGCTGGCGTAGTAGGCTGCCGCCTTGGCACCCCACTCGTATGCCTGCTGCCACTTGCCCTGGGCAAGGCTTGACTCGAATGCCCCGATATACTGGCGCACCTCGCTCTTAGGCTTAGAAGCCTCTTCATCCTGTGCACTGAGCGTAGCGAAGCTGAACACGCTCAGCATGATGATTAAAAATATATTCTTCTTCATAACTATGAACTATGAATTATGAATTATGAACTATGAATTATGAACTATGAACTGAATTACAGCTTCTGTTCTACCTCTATTTCAGTGAATGTCTCGATGATATCGCCAGCAAGGATGTCGTTGAAGTTGACGAGTGAGATACCACACTCGAAACCAGTAGCTACCTCCTTCACGTCGTCCTTGTAACGCTTGAGGGCATTGATTTCGCCAGTGAAGATTACTATGCCGTCGCGGATAAGACGAGCCTTGTCCTTGGCATGAACCTTGCCCTCGGTGACCATTGCGCCTGCAACGGTGCCGACCTTGGAAATCTTGAAGACCTCCTTGACCTCCACCTGACCAGTAGCCACCTCTTTCTTAATCTTATCGAGCATACCCTCCATAGCTGCCTTGATATCGTCCATAGCATCGTAGATGACAGAGTAGGTGTTGATTTCCACACCCTCCTGCTCGGCGAGTTTCTTGGCTGCTACTGACGGACGAACCTGGAAGCCTACTATCATACCATTCTCGGCAGTAGAGGCGAGGATAACGTCGTTTTCGGATATCTGACCTACGCCCTTGAGTATGACGTTGACCTGTACCTTCTCGGTTGACATCTTGATGAAAGAGTCGGAGAGAGCCTCCACAGAACCCTGTGTGTCAGCCTTGACCACAAGGTTGAGCTCATGGAACTCGCCCAGAGCCACACGGTGTGCAATCTCCTCGAGGGAGAGGGTCTTGGTAGTGCGCAGACTCTGTTCGCGCTGCAGCTGCATACGCTTGTTGGCGATGGTTTTAGCCTCCTGCTCTGTCTCCATGATGTGGAAAGAGTCACCAGCCTGTGGTGCACCATTGAGACCGAGTATTATCACTGGCTCTGCAGGACGTGCCTGCTCCACATTCTGGTTACGTTCGTTGAACATAGCCTTAACTCTGCCCCATGCCGTGCCTGCTATCACGATGTCGCCCACCTTGAGCGTACCGTTGCTAACAAGGACGGTAGAAACGTAGCCACGACCCTTGTCGAGTGAAGACTCGATAACCGAGCCTGTAGCGTTACGGTTAGGGTTAGCCTTGAGGTCGAGCATCTCAGCCTCGAGCAGTACCTTCTCCATCAGTTCTTTAACGCCAGTACCTTTCTTGGCACTTATTTCCTGACACTGGTACTTACCGCCCCATTCCTCTACGAGGAGGTTCATGGCAGCGAGGTCCTGACGAATCTTGTCAGGGTTAGCACCTGGCTTATCTATCTTATTTATAGCGAATACCATAGGTACATTGGCAGCCTGAGCATGGGCTATAGCCTCCTTGGTGGTAGGCATGATAGAGTCGTCGGCTGCTATGATGATAATGGCGATATCGGTAACCTGAGTACCGCGGGCACGCATGGCGGTGAACGCCTCGTGGCCTGGGGTATCGAGGAAGGTGATTCGACGTCCGTCAGGGAGTTTCACGTTGTAGGCACCTATGTGCTGTGTGATGCCACCTGCCTCACCAGCTATGACGTTAGTCTTGCGCACATAGTCGAGGAGTGACGTCTTACCATGGTCAACGTGGCCCATGACGGTTACGATAGGCGGACGCGCTATGAGGTCGTTCTCGTCGTCGTCAGCCTCCTGAATAGCTTCCTGCACCTCGGCAGAGACATACTCGGTGGTGAAACCGAACTCGTCAGCCACGAGGTTGATGGTCTCAGCATCCAGACGCTGGTTGATACTTACCATGATGCCTACAGACATGAGGGTACCGATGAGTTTGGTAACAGGCACATCCATCATGGTGGCAAGTTCGCTGACGGTAACAAACTCGGTGAGCTTCAAGGTCTTGCTCTCCAGTTCGCCCATGAGCTGGTCCTCCTCACGCTGCTGGGCAGCAGCATCACGCTTCTCTTTACGATACTTGGCACCCTTCTTATTTATGGATGTCTTGCTGGTAAGGCGTGCGAGGGTTTCCTTTACCTGACGTGCTACATCTTCATCAGAAACCTCCTGAGGCTGGTTGCCTTTCTTCTTCTTGTTTTTCTTGCCATTGCCCTGCTGCTGCGGCTGCTGACCAGCCTTGCCAGCGGTGGTGCGAGCATTCTTGCCGTTCTTGCCGCCCTGCTGCTGGTTGGCAGCATCGTTTACATCGACACGCTCCTTGCCAATGCGGTTACGCTTCTTGCGTTCGGCAGTCTTCTCTTCACGCTCCTTGCGCTTCTCCTCCTTCGACTTCTTCTTAGGACGAGTGCTCTGGTTGAGGGATGAGAGGTCAACGGTACCCAGTACGGTAGGACCTTCCACCTTCTTGTGGTCGCTTTTTAGGGTGAATATCTCGGGCTTGCTGTCCTCGGCAGGTGCCTCCACCTTCTCCTCCTTTACTGGAGCAGTAGGTTTTGTCTCAGCCTTAGGAGCTTCAGTCACAGCCTTTGGTCCAGCCTTAGGAGCCTCTGCTGCTGGTTTGCCAGTGCCGAGGTCTATCTTGCCGAGAGGTTTTACCTCGGTTTTCTTTTGTATGAGGGCATCGCCAGCCGTCTTAGCCTGCTGAGGCTCTGGTGCAACGTGTTGCGGTTTCTCTTTCTTTGCAGGTTTTTCCTTCTTCTGGAATATCTTGTCAGCTTGTGTGCGTACTTCCTTGTCGCCCTTGAAAGCAACTACGAGAGCATCATACTGAGCATCGTTGAGTTTGAAGTTTAGGTCGTTCTTCACT
>ODAJ012162166.1_pt1 | contig 19283 bp, 20 predicted proteins | sample 1539241 | NCBI WGS metagenome assembly ODAJ01 (sample SAMN02144231, study PRJEB22623) | gut metagenome | biome: sheep rumen | host: Ovis aries | place: New Zealand | reverse complement strand
CCAGAGCTTCCTGAACCAGCCCCTCCTTGCCTGGGCGGGAGAGATCGAGGCTCCCGTGCTTCTGATCCACGGCGAGAAGGCCCACAGCCGCTATTTCAGCGAGTATGCCTTCGAGCGCATGACCGGAAAGCATGTTGTCGGTGAAAGCGCCAAGGAAGGCAACAAAGAACTTCTGATCATCCCAGGAGCATCCCACGTGGACCTCTACGACGATGTCGCAGGCGTGATCCCTTACGACAAGATCGAGGACTTCTTCAAAGGGAACCTGAAGTAATGCTCCGTCCTTCCGGCCCCGTCATGGTCCCCGAGTTCAACTATGAGGGCTATTTCGATGCCTTGGCCTGCTATAAGCCCAGCGTTTACCGCGACGAGGAAAACGACCGTTGGCAGCTCTGGTACAACGGCCGGAATGCAGGAGCGGAATACATCGGTTATGCCGTGCATGAAGGTTTGAAACTGGATTGACCCGGTTTTCCATCGGCCGGAAAACCGAAATAAATGACATTGAAGTGAAAGTGATTACCACGATTCTCCTTGCCTGTGTCTCTTCCATGGCACTTCTTTCCTGCGGGAAGATTCAGCCGGCGGAGATTCCGCAGCCCCGGCAGGAAGAGGAGAAGCAGGAGGATAACAGCCAATCAACAGCTATGATTATGACGATCACCGCCGGTGGCAGGACCATTACCGCCACCCTTTCCGACAATCCCGCTTCCAAGGAGCTTGCAGAAAAACTGAAAGCCGGTCCTGTTACCGTTCGGATGAAGGCCAATGGATTCGAGCACTATGGCCCGCTGGGTTTTTCGCTGACGCGCCAGGACGAACAGATCACGGCCGCATCCGGGGACATCCTGCTCTATAATGGCAACAACATCTGTGTTTTCTATGGCAGCAACAGCTGGTCTTACACGCGGCTGGGCAAGGTGGAGGGCCTGTCTGCCGATGAATTGAAGTCATTCTTCGGCAAAGGTGACATCTCTGTCACTTATTCGCTGAAACAATAGTACGTCAATTGGGAAGGAGGAAGCCGAAGAGGAATGGGACGAGGCGGAGGAAGTCCTGAACCGCCTGGTGGAACTGGGGTACGAGAACTTCCTCATCGCGATGAGGTAGTCTTCCACTTGGGAATGGAAAAGCCCTGGCAAACCACGCGGTTTGTCAGGGCTTTCCTTTGGGGAGATGCTCTTAGAAGCGGGCAATCTCGTCGGTTTTCTTCTCGAAACGGTTCACACCCACGACGGCGAGGATATAGGCCAGACCGTTGGCGATGATACCGAGGCCGATGATGGTCGAGAGTACACCCGCGGTGACGTCGAGGTTCCGGAGACCGAAGAAACCGAGAACGGCGCCGCACACGCCCAGGATGAGCAGGACCCACCACTGCGGGAATCCGACCGCTTTGTAATCGAAACTCTGGACGGCGATTACGATACCTTCGACCATCACCCAGATGGCGAACACCACCGGGAGGGAAATGGCGGTTCCCAGGATGTTGAACAGGAAGAAGCAGCCGAAGAAGATGTCCAGAAGGGCGCTCAGCATGCGTGTGCCGCTGTTGGGCAGGAAAGCCTGCGTCTTGAGCGTGAACACCATCTTCGCCATACCGGCGATCAAGGTGAGGCAACCCAGCGTCCACGCGGCAGACACCAGCGTAATGTCGGGCTTGGCGATGCACACCACACCCAGGATGATGAGCAAAAGGCCTGCGATGCAAAGCCAGATTTTAGTACTTGTCTTCATAAACAGGTTTAGTTTGAATGGATTACTTTTCGTTAGAATGTAAATATAGCGATTTCTGCGGATTCATACAAGAGGGGGAGCCGTATGGGGTAAGGTGTTACGGAAAAATTGCTATCTTTGTATGAATACGAACGAACGCTAGCAATGAAAAGAATCCTGATCATCCTGACTGCAGCCTGCGCCATCACTGCCTGCGGCCATAATGTCGGTACCGGGGAGCCCCAGAATGCCGGTGCATCCTTTGACGATGTCATCGCCCTGGGATATCGGGCTGCGGATCCACAGCGTCCGGCCCGGAAGCCGTTGGATGAAATCCTCAAGTTCTTCTGATGAAACCCCAGATCCTATCCGCATTCGTCCTGTCCCTGACAGTCCTTTCCTGCACAGGGAATGCCTCCCGGACCAGTGGGAATCCGCTGTTCGAGGGCTGGTATGCCGACCCGGAGGGCATCGTCTTCGACCATACCTGCTGGATCTATCCGACCTGGTCCCGACCCTACGAAGAGCAGTTGTTCATGGACGCATTCTCGTCCAAGGACCTCGTACACTGGACCAAACATGAGAAGGTTATTTCGAAGGAAAACATCTCCTGGCTGAACCAGGCCCTGTGGGCACCTTCCGTCATCGAAAAGGACGGTACCTACTACCTGTTCTTCGGAGCCAATGACATGCATGAGAAAGGGGAGGGCGGTATCGGTGTAGCCGTGGCCGACAATCCTGCCGGACCGTTCAAGGATGCCCTGGGGCATCCGCTCATCGATGAAGTCATCAACGGGGCGCAGCCCATCGACCAGTTCGTCTTCCGGGACGACGACGGGACGTATTACATGTACTACGGCGGATGGCGGCACTGCAACATGGTCCGCTTGGGAGACGACCTGAAGAGTCTCGTCCCTTTCAAGGACGGCGAGATGTTCAAGGAGATCACGCCGGAGGGGTATGTCGAAGGTCCCTTCATGCTCAAGCGGAACGGCGTCTATTATTTCATGTGGAGCGAAGGCGGATGGACCGGCCCGGATTATCACGTCGCCTATGCGATGTCGGAAAGCCCCTTCGGCCCCTTCGAGCGCATCGGCACGATCCTCGAGTCCGATCCTCAGGTAGGGACGGGCGCCGGCCATCATTCCGTCATCAAGGGCCGGGGCGCGGACGAATACTATATCATCTATCACCGGCATCCGCTCGGCGCGACCGACGGGAACAACCGTGTCGTGTGTGTCGAGCGTCTGCATTTCGACAAGGACGGCCGGATCCTTCCGGTCAAGATCACCTTCGAAGGCGTTCCTGCCACCCGGCTTTAACCCCTTTTTACCGATATGAAATTCCTGGGAAACATTGTCTGGCTGGTGTTGGGCGGCCTTCTGGTCGCCATAATCTATTATCTGGTGGGGCTGTTGATGTGCCTGACCGTCATCGGCATCCCTTTCGGCGTGCAACTGTTCAAACTGGGCACTTACGCGCTGTGGCCATTCGGGCATGAACTGGTGGACGGGCCCAACGAGCCGGGATGCCTGTCCATCGTGATGAACCTCCTGTGGATCCTCTTGGGCTGGTGGGAGATTGCCATCATCCATCTGGTCTGCGGCCTCATCCTGTGCATCACCATCGTGGGCATCCCGTGGGGTGGCCAGCATTTCAAGATGGCCATCGGCTCCATCTTTCCGTTTGGGAAGGAAATCCATTGACAATCAATCGTTAACGTTCAATTATATGAGACACTTCAAAATGGGCTTGATGGCCATGGCGATGATTCTTGCCGCCGTTTCCTGCGGTACGCGCGGACAGAAGAAGAATGCGGCGGCCGAGGCCCCCGAAACGAAAGCCGCGGAAGCCGTTCAGGAACCGGAAACGTATTCCCAGGCCATCGACAAATACCTGATCGAGGTCATCGGGTCGCAATATGCGTCCGGCGAGGTGTGCATCCCGTATCACGATTACATCTCCGTGGACGAGAGCAGTCAGGACGATATCCAGGTCTGGGGCAGTTATTGGGTGGACAATTACAACGTCGTCGGCGATACCCTCATGTTCGTCTCCGGCGGCAGCCACCCCGGAAAAATGCATGTGAAGCAGCATGAGGCCGGCCACTTCACCGTGACGGGCTTTGATGCCGTCGGGGACGGAAGCGCGTTCCTGCCCACTGCCAAGGCCATTTTCGGCGACCGTTTCGAGGACTTCCAGACCGCCCTTTCCGACCAGAACCATCGGGAGGCGGTGCGCAAAGCCGCCATCGCCGCCTACGTGGAAAAGCACGGGCTTTCCGCGAAGGTGTACAAGGATTACGGCTGGCCTGCCGTGGAGATCCGCTGACGTCTTTTTTCCGTCGGAAAAAAGGATTATATTTGTAGGATTAAAGACGAAACGATATGATCAAAAGCGTCACAGACGATATCAAGTACATCGGGGTCGACGACCTGGAACTGGACCTGTTCGAGAGCCAGTATATCGTGCCGGAAGGCATGTCCTACAATTCCTATCTCATCCTGGACACGAAAGTGGCCGTAATGGATTCGGTCGATGCCCGGATGACCGGGGAATGGCTGGAGAATCTGGAAGCGGCCCTTCAAGGCCGGACCCCGGATTATCTTGTGGTCCATCACATGGAACCGGACCACTCCGGAAGCATCCTGGCCTTTGCGCGGAAATATCCTCAGGCGCAGATTGTTGCATCGGCCAAGGCCTTGACCTTCCTCGGACAGTTCTTCGACGGGGAAGCCTTCGGCACCCTGGCGGTGAAAGAAGGGGACACCCTTGAATTGGGCACCCATTCACTCCGGTTCTTCGGGGCCGCGATGGTGCATTGGCCCGAGGTCATGGTGTCCTTCGACGAGAAGGACAAAGTCCTTTTCGCCGCCGATGCCTTCGGCAAGTTCGGCGCCCTCGGGAAATGCGGCTATTTCGGTGAAGAAGATGACGACTGGGCCTGTGAGGCCCGCCGCTATTACTTCAACATCTGCGGCAAGTACGGCGCTCCGGTGCAGGTTCTACTGAAGAAAGTCCTGCCCCTCGGGCCGGCCGTGATCGCTCCGCTCCACGGGCCTGTCCTCCGTGAGAACCTGAATGAGTATATCGACCTGTACCAGACCTGGAGCACCTATGGCGTGGAAACCGAGGGCGTTTTCATCGCCTGCGCTTCCATCCATGGCGGTACCCTGGCCGCAGCCGAATGCCTGAAGGAAATCCTTCTGGCGAAGGGCTGCCCGAAAGTGGCGATGTCCGACCTGACCCGCGACGACCAGGCCGAAGCCGTGGAAGACGCCTTCCGATATGGCCGTATGGTCGTGCTGGCCGCCTCCTATGACGGCGGACTCTTCAGCCCCGCTTACAACTTCATCCACACCCTCCAGATGAAATCCTGGCAGAAGCGCAAGGTCGCCCTCGTGGAAAACGGCACCTGGGCCCCTTCGGCCGGCAAGGTGATGAAGGAAATGTTCGGCGCGATGAAGGATGTCGAGATCGTGGGCGACCTCGTCACCCTCCGCAGCCGTATGAAAGAATCCGACCGGGCCGCCCTGGAGGCCCTGGCCGACGCCATCCTGCAATAATCCCGAAGCCTTATGAAAACCCTCCGTTACCTGGCCTTTCTCACGGTCCTGTGCGCCCTCCTGGCGGGTTGCGCCGGCCGTTCCGTCCGGCAGGTGAGCACCGTCCCGGATGTCCAGAAAATAGGCAACCTGGAAGGCAGTTATTCGATGAAATTCATCTCGGAAGGCGAGACGCGCTACGCCACCGCCTCCGTGAAGAAGATTGCCGAGCGCCAGTACCAGATCGCCCGCGTGACCGTCTATGGACCTGCGGTATATACTTTTACGGTAACGGATGACGGAACGGTCTCTTCCGAGGAACTCGGCGCCGGAACCGTGTCCTACCGTTCGGACCTGAAACTCACGACCATCCGCTTCGAAAAGACGAATTTCCTATGCGAACTCTCCCGATAATCAGTATGCTGGGAGGTCTTCTCCTGGCCGCCTCCTGCGATTTCCTCGTTCCCAAGGGCGAGACCGTCCCCAAGGAGGATTACGACACCGTAGTCCAGGCCTATGAGGACCTTAAGGCCAGTGCGGAAGTGACGCGCAACGGCTATATCGAACAGGCCGCCGCCGTGGACAACATTCTGCAGGAACTATCCCAGATTTCCGGTTCGACCGCCGTCCTAAGGACAGACGTGGAGCAGGGTACGGCCCGTCTGAACCAGGTGGAAATGATCGAGAACAGCATCCAGGACATCAAGGGAAAACTGGACCAGTTGGAACGGCTCACCCGCGACAATGCGGAGTACCGGAAAGTCGTGTCCAGTCTCAAGACTGTCATTGCCGAGAAGGAGAAGGAGATCGAAGACCTCCGGGCCGAGATCGTGGAAAAGGACCGGACCATCAGCGAGCAGCACGAGACGATTACGGCCCAGCACGGGACCATCGTCATGCAGAACGAGACCATCAACGCCCAGCAGGCCACGCTGGAAAAAGCGGTCCGGGAGCAATCCCAGATGCTTTTCCAGGCCGGCCAGGACTTCGAGGCGCTCGGTGACGACGCCCCTTCCGTCTCCCGCCGCAAAGACAAGGCCAAGGTCAAATCCCTGACCGTGGAAATGTACGAAAAAGCCATCCTGTACTACAGCAAGGCCCTCGAGACCGGTTATGCCGATGCCTCTGACCGCATCGCTGCCGTCCGGGAAAAAATGTCCCTGCTCGCCCAATGATCATCCGAAGCAAAGCACCCCTGAGACTCGGCCTGGCCGGGGGAGGAAGCGACGTCTCTCCCTACAGCGACCTGTACGGCGGCCTGATCCTCAATGCGACCATCAACCTCTCCGCCTACTGCACCATCGAAACGCAGGAAGGGGACTGGGTACAGATCGATGCCTATGATGCCGATGCGCATCTTCGCTGCCCCCTTGGGGACATGCTGGAAGGCGCCCCTGACCTGATTCGGGGTGTCTATGCGCGCGTCGTGAAGGATTTCGGCCCCGTTCCCGGCGCCTTTTCCATCACGACTTATAACGATGCGCCGGCCGGATCCGGTCTCGGCACCTCCTCCACGATGGTGGTGTGCATCCTCAAGTGTTTCGCCGAGTGGATGAACCTGCCCCTCGGTGACTACGAAATCGCCCGTCTGGCGTACGAAATCGAGCGGAAGGACCTCGCCCTCGCCGGCGGAAAGCAAGACCAGTATGCGGCCGCTTTCGGCGGTTTCAACTACATGGAATTCCTCCGGGACGACATTGTCATCGTGAATCCGCTCAAGATCAAGAGTTGGATCGTCGACGAACTGGAGTCTTCCCTCGTCCTCTATTATACGGGTCGCTCCCGTTCCAGCGCCGCCATCATCAGCGAGCAGCAGAAAAACACTTCTTCCGGCAATGCCACCGCCATCGAGGCCATGCACCGGATCAAACAGAGTTCCCAGGACATGAAGTTCGCCCTTCTCAAGGGGGATATGGGCGAGTTCGGCCGCATTCTGGGCCAGGCCTGGGAGGACAAGAAGAAGATGGCCGGTGCCATTACCAATCCCGTCATCCAGGAGGCCTTTGACACGGCTATCGGAGCCGGTGCGCTTTCGGGGAAGGTGTCCGGGGCCGGCGGCGGCGGTTTCATGATGCTCATGGTTCCGCCTGCCCGCAAGATGGCTGTCGTCCAGGCGCTCGGGAAACTTCCCGGCCAGGTGGTGCCTTTCCAGTTTACGGAAAGGGGGGCCCATGCCTGGCGTGTCTATGAGACCGACAAGGTCCCCGAAGTATGGAAGCGATAATCCTGGCCGGCGGGCTGGGAACCCGTCTTCGCAGCGTCGTCAGCGAGGTTCCCAAATGCATGGCTCCCGTGGACGGGAGGCCCTTCCTGCAGTACATGCTGGAGTGGCTGTCAAGGTATGATGTATCCCATGTCGTCCTTTCGGTGGGCTATCTCAGGGAAGTGATATTCAGTTACATGGACTCCCGCGTGTGGCCGTTCGAAATCAGTTATGCCGTGGAGGAGGAACCCCTGGGAACCGGGGGAGGAATCCGCCTGGCGCTTACGAAATGCCGGGAAGATCGGGTCATCGTCCTGAACGGGGATACGTTTTTCGACGTGGACCTGGACGCACTTTCTTTCACTGCTCCGGTAACGCTGGCCCTGAAGCCCATGCGGAACTTCGACCGATACGGGGCCGTGGACTGGGACGGTGAACTGGTGACGGGCTTCCATGAAAAGGCGGCCTGCGCCGAAGGACTCATCAACGGCGGCGTCTATGCGCTCGTGCGTTCCCAGTTGGACTTCGCCTTTCAACCGAAACGGTTTTCCTTCGAGAAAGACCTGCTGGAGCCCCTGGCCGCCGCCCATCTCGTCGCCGGGCAGGTGCAGGACGGGTATTTCATCGACATCGGCATTCCGGAGGATTATGCGCGGGCGCAGCGGGAACTGCCGGAAATCCAGGCGGTCCTGAAGGCCTCGGATGCGGTATTGGCCATGGGTGCCGATACGCTTCTACTGGACCGTGACGGCGTCATAAACCGCTGGCTCCCGGGTGATTATGTTACCTCCTGGGACAAGTTCACCTTCCTTCCCGGAATTCTGGAAAGCCTCCGGAAATGGGCCGGACACTTCCGCCATATCTTTCTTGTCACGAACCAGCGGGGCGTAGGAAAGGGCCGGATGACGCAGGAGCAACTGGAGGCGGTCCATGCGCGGATGCTCACGGAAATCGCAGCCGCCGGCGGACGGATTGACGGAATCTGCCTGTGTACCGCCGTGTCGGAGGACGATCCGCGCCGCAAACCCAACCGGGGCATGTTCGACGAGATCCTTGCGGCGTATCCGGATGTCAGGCCGGAGAAGACGGTCATGCTGGGGGATTCCCGTTATGATCGCGAATTTGCCGCGAACTGCGGCGTCGGCTTCGTGCTGATGGAGACCGCGGAGATTACCCTTCGATTTCAGGAAGCGGCTTCTTCGGATTCTTAGGGACGCCCAGCTTCACGAGCTGATGGGCCGATACGAGGATGCTCTGTCCGGATTCACCGATCTTGGCGGAGCATTTTTCGTACTCCTTCACAGCTTCTTCCAGCTTCTTGCCCATGGCGGCGTGGGCCGCCGAGAAATCGGCCACGCGGTCGATCATGGTCTGGGCCGCCTTGACGATCTTTTCCTGGTTCCGGGCCTGGTCGTAGTTGGTCCAGGCGATGCGGATCATCCGCAGGAAAGGCATCAGGGTCTCTTCCGTCGTGAGGAGGACGCCCTGGTTGTAGGCCTCGCGGAAAATGTCCGGAGCGAGGGTCTTGGCCAGTTGCAGGGCCCCGTAGTTCGGGATGAACATGATGACGTAGTCCAGTGTCTTGTAACCGTCGCGGATATAGTCCTGGTAGCGTTTGGTGGCGAGAGACTTGATCTGCGCCTGGATGGCGGCGAGGTTGCGGCGGGCGGCATCGGCCTTGGTGGCTTCATCCTCGGCGGATGACCAGTCGGAATAGGCGTCCAGGGACACTTTCGCGTCGATGATGAGTTCCGTCCTGTCCGGGTAATGGAGAATGAAGTCGGGCCGCATCCGCTTTCCGCTGTCCTCGTTCAATACAATGAGTCCCAACGCGTTACGAAGCGTCTCTTCCTTGTCGAAGTCCCGGCCTTCCACCATCCCTTCCGCAACGAGCATGTTGTACAGGATGGTCTCGCCCCAGCAGCCGGCCATCTTGTTCTGCCCCTTGAGGGCGGAGGCCAGGTTGTCGGCCTTCTTGCCGATGTCCTGCGTCTGGTGCGCGAGATTCCGGACAGCCCCTTCCAACTGCTCTTTCAGGGAAGCGGAAGTCTCCGTATGCGTTTTCTTCTGTGCCTCGAACGCGTCCTTCATCTCCTTCAGGTCCTTGTCCAGGTTGCCGGAAATGTTCTTGAAAGTCTCCTCCGCCTTGCGCGAGAGTTCCTCCTCCCGCTGCTTGAGCAGGCGCTCCGTCTCGGCCGTCATCTCGGCGCGGATGGCGGCGATCTGCTGCTTCAGGGCAGCGTCGTGGGCTTCTTTCAGGAGGGCGACGGACTTCTCGTGGGCGAGGAGATCGTTTTCCCGGAGGGCGGTCAGGGACTTGACTTCACCCTGCGAGGCAATCAGCTGGTTCTCAACGATATTCATGGCTTTCCCATACTTGGACTTCAGGACGAGCCAAGTGATGAGGACGGCGATCACGAGGAGGGCGGCCGCGATGGGCGCGACGATGATGAGGATCTCTTTCATAAGGCAGCGATGGCATGGGCGGCCACGTACCCGGTGGTCCAGGCCGCCTGAAGGTTGAATCCGCCGGTGATGGCGTCGATGTCCAGGACTTCACCGGCGAAGAAAAGTCCCGGGTATTTCCGGCACTGCAGGGAGGCCGTATCCAGGTTGGAAAGGGCGACTCCGCCGGCCGTGACGAACTCTTCCCGGAACCGGGTCTTTCCGGCGATGGAATAGGAGTCCTGCGTCAGGGTGGCGACGAGCCGGTTCAGGCCTTTCGAGCCCAGTTCCGCCCAGCGGATGTCGGCCCGGATGCCGGATTTGCCCATGAGATAGGCCCATAATCGGCCCTGAAGCCCTTCCGGCGGGGTATTGGATACGTGTTTCTGCGGGTGAGTCTTGGCGATACTGCGAAGGCTTTCCCGGATTTCTTCCTCCCGGAGTCCCGTCCAGTTGACGCAGAGGGGGGCCTTGTATCCGCACTCGGCCAAATGACGGGCGGCATAGGAAGAGAGTTTCAGGACGGCGGGACCGCTCAGCCCCCAGTCGGTGATGAGGAGGGGACCCTCGGCCTTGAAGGCGGTGCCGGGAAGGCTGACAGACGCCTCGGTCACAAAGCCCATGAGGGCGCGGAGCCCCGGATCCTGGATGGAGAAGGTAAAAAGCGAAGGCACTGTCGGGACCCATTCCAGGTCCAGCCCCTCCAGCAGGGGAAGTCCCTTCGGCGCTCCGCCGGTCGTGACAACGACGGCGTCGTAGGGAGTGCCGTCCACCTCCAGATGCCCGGTCAAGCCGGACATGACGGACCGGACGGGTGTGTGGAGATGCAGATGCGCTCCGTCCATTTTCCGCAGGAGGGCCCGGACGATGTCCATGGCATCCTGGGAACGGGGAAAGACGCAGTGGTCCTCCTGGAGGACGAGGGGAACGCCGGCGGCTTCGAACCATCGGCAGGCGTCTTCCTGGGAAAAGACCTTCAGGAGGCGTTTCATGAGACGTTCGCCCCGGGGGTAGGCCTCCGCGAGGGAACGGATCCCCTGGAAGGAATTCGTGAGGTTGCAACGCCCGCCGCCGGTGACGGCGACTTTGGCAAGGGGCTTCGGACCGGCCTCATACACGTCTATCGCCGCCTCCGGCCGCAGCCGCCTGAGTTCGGCGGTGCAGAAACAGCCGGCGGCACCGGCTCCTATGACGGCGATCCTGGGCATGTGTTTATGGATGAGGAGGTTATTGCTGATCCTCGTGGTCTTCGTCCGGCAGCACGATCTGCTTGTACTGGTTCTTGCGTTTGAGCCAGCGTTCCTTGGCATACTGCTGCATGTCAGTGATGGTATCGTTCTCGTCGATGATCTCCATTCCGAGGATGGTCTCGATGATATCCTCAAGGGTGATGATGCCCTGGAAACAGCCGTAGTCGTCGATGATCAGGGCGATCTGGTCCTTGGTCTTCAGGAGGGATTCCCAGATGTCGCTGACGGAAGTTTCCTCGTGGAAGGCCGCAATCTTGCGCTTGATGCTCCGAAGGCGGGTGTCGAACTTGTCCTCGGCGAGGTTCTCCAGCACGTCGTACCGCATGATGTAGCCGGTGATGAATTCCGGGGAATCGGCATAGACGGGGATGCGGGAGTTGTGCGAGAGCTCCTCCTGCTTGTAGAACTGCTTGAGGGTCATGCTCTCCGGGGCAATGGCCGCTACCACGCGCGGAGTCATGACATCGTAAGCCTTGATGTCATCCAGCTTGATGATGTTCTGGATGACCTTGTTCTCGGAATTGTCGATGACGCCTTCCTCCTCGCCGATGTTCGCCATCGCGGACACTTCCTCGCGGGAGATGCCGGTGTCCGGTTCGTCTCCGGCCAGGGGACGGCGGATCTTTTCCACCAGCCAGACGAGCGGGTAGAGGATGAAGACCAGCGCATTCATGATCCGGGAAAGCCAGAGGAGGTTCTTCCAGTGATAGGAACCGATGGTCTTGGGGACGATCTCGGAGAAAATGAGGATGAGGAGCGTCATCAGGGCCGATACGAGACCGAACCACTGGCTGCCGAACACGAGGGTGGCCTGCTGGCCCACGCCGGCGGCACCGATGGTATTGGCGATGGTATTCAGGGCCAGGATGGCCGTCAGGGGACGGTCCGGATTGTCCTTGAGCTTGGCGAAGCGGATGGCATCACGGTCGCCCTCGTCTTCCTTCATGGAAATGTAGGAAATGGGGGTGGACATGAGAACCGACTCCAGCAGGGAACACAGGAAGGAGACGGCCATCGCTCCGAGGAGGAATATAAGCAGCAGGGTCATGCGCTGATAACGTCAATTAACTTACAAATATAGCGTTTTAAGGTGGATTTTGCTAATTTTGCAGTCCGATTATGAAAAAAGCGCCGTACGTCCTTCTGCTGCTGCTCTGCATCCTGTCCGGATGCCGGGGAAGGAAGGGTGTGTCGGGGAATCCGCAACCCGTTCCCGCTGCGGATACGGCGTCGGGTTTCACTCCCGTGTTCTCCTTGGCGCCCATTCCAGATTCCGTGGCAGCCCGGATGCGGGGTGTCTCCTATCCGGAAGGTGCTGAGATCCAGTTGGATGAACTGCGCTATTTACAACTTTCCTACATCGACTTTGAAGGCGTTCCGCAGGTTGGGGAGATGGTGTGCAACAAGGATATCGCAGCGGATTTGACGGCTGTTTTCCAAGCCTTGTACGAAGCCCGGTATCCCATCCGGAGCATCCGTCTGATCGACGATTTCGGCGGGGACGACGAGGCCTCGATGGAGGCGGACAACACGTCCTGTTTCAACTATCGGCGCAAAACCGGGATGAAGTCCCTTTCCAAGCATGCGCTGGGCATGGCCGTGGACATCAATCCGCTGGAGAATCCCTACGTCCGCGGCTCCCGGGTGAAACCATCCGGCTCGGCCGCCTTTGAGGACCGTTCCAGGGATTTCCCCCACAAGATCGACAAGAATGATCTATGCTACCGCCTCTTCCGCGAGCACGGCTTCTTCTGGGGCGGCACCTGGCGCTCCGTCCGGGATTACCAGCATTTCGAAAAATAACCTGTCATTTCGAGCTTGTCGAGAAATCTCTTATCTTTGTACCATGGAACAGCAGCACGACTTTTCGGAAGTTCTGGAAGTGGCCTCGATTGCGGGCCATATCCTGCTCGAAAACGGGGCGGAGATTTCCCGCGTGGAAGACATCATGGCCCGGATTTCCACCTATTTCGGGGTGGACCGGGGCAATTTCTTCGTCCTCTCGAACGGCATCTTCACGACCGGCAGCGCCGGGAAGGTGGAGAAGGCGGGTGGCCAGGCATCGACCTATGCCAATGTGGAATTCATCCCCATCCGGCCCATCCAACTCCAGAAGGTCGTGGAAGTGAACCAACTCAGTTATGACATCTCGGCGGGCAAATGCACGCTGGAAGAGGCCCGGAAACGGCTGGAACACATCCGCAACACCCCGTCCAAGCCCATGTGGGAACAGACGCTGGGTTCCGCTTTCGGCGCGGCCGGCTTCTGCGCCGTGTTCGGTGGCGGCTGGCTGGACTGCGGCGCCGCTTTCGTCGTGGGCTGCCTGCTGAACGTGTTCATTTTCCTCGTGAGCGGCCGCTATATGTCCCGCATTGTCGGCGGCATCTGCAATGCTTTGGTCGCGACGCTGTTGTGCCTCGGATGCTACCGGATCGGCTTCGGGAACAGCCTGGCGAACATCATCATCGGCGCCATCATGCCGCTCATTCCCGGGGTTCCTTTCGTGAACGGCGTCCGGGATCTCGCGAATGCCGATTACCTGGCCGGCCTGACCCGGCTCACGGACGCCCTGCTGGGCTTTTTCTGCATCGCCATCGGCGTGAGCGTGGGATTCATGCTGGACGGTGCCGTGGCCGGCGGCCTGATCGAACTGAACGGCGTGTGGGCGAATCCGGAAACGGCGGGACTCCTGATCCAGACCCTGGCTGCCTTCGTGGGCACGACCGCTTTCGCCGTCCTGTTCGGCGTTCCGCGCAAGCAGTATTTCCCGGCCGGTATCGTCGGCGCCTTGGGCTGGTTGCTTTACCTGATCCTGTTCCGCCATGCGGGGATGTCCGTCGCCATCGCGACCCTGCTTGCAACGGTTTTCATCGGCATCCTGTCGCGGGTTTTCGCCGTGCTTGAAAAGTGTCCGGCCGCGGTCTTCCTGCTGTGCGGGATTTTCCCGCTGGTTCCCGGAGCCGGCGTTTTCTGGTGTACGTATTATTTGATTTCCAGCCAGATAGAACTTTCGAGCACAACCGGCTTCACGGCCGCCAAGGTCGCCATCGCCATTGTTTTGGGGATTATCCTGGCGATGGAATTACCGCAGCGCTTTTTCTCCGGCCGCCGGAGACTGTCGCATTAGTTACAGCAGAAAGAACATTGCCACGCCTGCCATACTCACCGTCACGCCGATGATTTCCTTCAGGCGGATCTTCTGCTTGTACATAATGGCGTAGGGGAGGATGATGAGGACAGGCGTCAGGGCCATGAGCGTGGATGCGATGCCGGCATCCGTGTACTGGACGGCCATCAGGGAGAGGGAAACGCCGAAAACGGGTCCGAACAGGGTGAGGATCAAGGCGTAAGACATTCCCTTCCGGTCGTGGAAAGCCGCCTTGAGGCGGGGAAGGTCCTTCTGCAGGGCCATCAGGGCCAGGAATCCGAGACTGCCGATGACCGCCCGGATCATCGTGGACGCAAAGGGGAGCATCGTGTCCATCAGTTCCGGCGCCCCGGCTGGAACCGCCGCTTCATAATGTTGCATGCCGATCTTGCTCAGAACCAATCCCACTCCTTGTCCGGTGCCGGCGCCGAGGCCCAGCAGTACGCCTTTCAGGGGGAGGGAAAGTTTGACCTTGTGGCCTTCGCCGCGGCTCAGGATGGAAATGGCGATACCGCAAAGGGTGACGGCCATGGCGAGCATCGACTTCCAGGTCAGGGTTTCGCCGAGCATGATCCAGCCGGCGATGGCGGCCATCGGGGGAGCCAGCGTCATGAACAGTTGCCCGAAGCGGGCCCCGATGGACAGGTAACTGTTGAACAGGCACCAGTCGCCGAATACATAGCCCACCAGAGCCGAAAGCCCCAGCCACAGCCACGCTTTCCCGTCGGCAAAGACCGGATAGGGATGTCCGAGGGTGATCCACAGAAGGATGGCGAGGAACAGGGAGGCGAGGACCAGGCGGATGACGTTCGTCGTCATGGACCCCAGCCGGTGGCTGGCTTTGTCGGCGAAGATGGCCGTCACCGTCCAGGAAACGGCGACGACGAGCGAAATGATTTCTCCAAGGTGCTGCATTGCGGGCGCAAATATAGTGATTTTCAATAAAATTTGAGTATATTTGTATGTTGTACGCAAACCTGACTGTAACCCTAACTCATGTCTGAAAGAAAGACGACGATCCTGGAGCGGGACGAATTGCAAAAAATGCTGGGCCTGAAAGGCTTCCTCGGACGCACCGCCGCCCGCCTTGTCTATAAGTTGCTGGAATTCGACGAAGTGAACCGGATTCATTCCAAGTTCTGCGACTCGGAAGGTCCGGAATTCTCCGCCCATGTCCTGGAAGAAGTGGGCGTCAAGTTCGAAATTCCGGCCGAACAGTTGGATCGAATCCCCAAAGAAGGAGGTTTCATTACGGTCTCCAACCATCATTACGGGAGCATCGACGGGATGATCCTGAGTGACGTCATTGGTTCGAGACGCCCTGATTATAAGATTCTTACCACTTTCTTCCTGTCCCTGATCCCCAGTCTGAAGGAGAGTTTCATCCCGGTGGACAACTTCTCTTCCGGCGGGGCCCGCAGCATCTCCGGCATCCGGACTGCCCTCGGGCATCTCGCGGACGGGAAGCCGCTCGGCCTTTTCCCCGCGGGGGAGGTTGCGACCTGGCAGAAAGGGAAGAACCGGACTGCACTGCAGGAAGGCAAGGTCGTCGAGGACATCCCCTGGGCCGACAATATCGTCAAACTGGTCAAGAAGTCCGGATTCCCGGTCCTTCCGATCTATTTCGACGGGGGGAACTCCCGGATGTTCCATCTTTTGGGCCGGATCCACCCGCGCCTGAGGACCGTCCGGCTCATCCACGAGGTCTTCAACAAACGGGGAACGACCGTGAAAGTGCGGATCGGTCAGCCCATTCCGGCCGCCGAAATCGCCGGCATGGACATCCCGGCCCTCGGGAAGTATCTCCGAAACCGTTGCTATGCGCTGGAGGCCCAGTGTGTTCCGGGACCTGCGCAGGCCGAATCAGCCCCTTTGGAGCCCCTGGCCGAGGCCGTTCCGGCCGGACTTGTCCGTGCCGAGATGGAATCCCTGAAAGACCGGATCCTTTTCGAGGTGGGGGATTACCGGGCCTATCTGCTCTCCGCGGATGAAGCGCCCCAGACGATGAAAGAACTCTACCGGCTCCGGGAGGAAACCTTCCGCGCTGTGGGAGAAGGTACCGGAAAACCTTTTGATACAGACGTTTACGACGCTTATTACAAGCAAATGATCCTATGGCATATTGCCGACGGACAGATTGCAGGCGCCTATCGGCTGGGGTTCGGTCCGGAAATCATGAAAGAGCACGGCGGCGTACCCGGATTCTATTCCTCCACGCTTGTCCGGTATGGGGAGAAGGCACCTTCGATGCTGTCCCGTTCCCTGGAACTCGGCCGTTCGTTCATCGTGCAGAAGTACCAGCGGGATATCCATCCGCTGCGCCTGCTGCTTACCGGCCTGGCCGTGTGCACGCTGAAGTGCCCGGAAATGGAGTATTACTCCGGTCCGGTGAGTATCAGCAACGCCGTGCCGCTTTTTTACAAAAGTCTGATCACGCACTACCTGAAGCGGGATTTCCCGTTGCCGGACGCGGAACGGGTGGCCATGCCTACCCATCCCTTCACGCCGGATTTCCTGCGCGTGGATCCGGACGGTCTGCTGCAGATACCGGACGGGAACATCGACCTGTTCGACCGTCTGCTTTCCGCCCTTTCGGACGGAAAATACCGGCTCCCGGTATTGGTGCGCAAGTATTTCAGTTGCTCGGCCCGACTGGTCCTGTTCAACGTGGATCCGGATTTCTGTGATTCCCTGGATGGGCTCATCTTCTTGAAATACAGCGATTTCCCGCAAAAGACCATCCGCGCCATCTTACGCGGCCTGCCCGATGAACTGCAGGACGAGGTTTGGATGCATTTCTACGGGACTCCGAGAACGGAGTAGGGCGGCATGGATTCTCCGTTCTGGGTATATCTGATCGGACTGGCCGGCATGGGGATCTACGGCCTGAGGATCCTCATCCAGTGGTACCTGTCCGAAAAATCGCACCAGGTGGAGAACCCGGGCATCTACTGGGTACTCGCCAGCATCGGCGCCATCGTCCTGTATGTCTATGGGTGGCTCCGGAAGGATTTTTCCATCATTTTCGGGGAAAGCGTCGGGTATTACATCTACATGTGGAACATCTCCGTCATGGGCATGTACAAGAAGGTGCCCCGGATCGTCATCGTCATGCAGGCCCTGTTCCCGGTGTGCATCCTCGCGCTCATCGTCCAGGACTGGCCCACCTTCGTGGAAACTTTCCTGCATAACAAGGATGTGCCGCTGTGGCTGCTCTTGTTCGGCGTCCTGGCGCAGTTCGTCTACGAGATCCGGTCGGTGTACCAACTGGTGTACAGTTATCGGCGCAAGCAGTCTTTCCTTCCGCTCGGACACTGGGTGCTGGCGGTCATCGGCTCTGCGATGATCATCACCTACGGCATCATCCGGCACGACTGGGTACTGGCCATTGGCCAGTTCTCCATCGTGTTCTCTATCAGGAACTTGATGATTTGTCTTGCGGAGGAGCGGAGAAAGCGGATTACTCCTCCTCCGCCTCCTTCTTCCGGAGATGCTTGATTTTCCGGACCGGGTCGCAGGTGAGCCCGATCCCCAGTTTGTTGAAAGTCTTCCGGTCCACTTCGCTTAGCATGACGGTGGAATGAACCTGCGCGCCCTTCAGGTTCGGTAACTGGTCCAGGGCCAGTTTGCAGTTCTCGTCGATCAGGCTGATGATGGAGATCGAGACCAGCACTTCGTCCGTGTGCAGGCGCGGGTTGTGCCCGTGCAGGTAATTGACCTTGGTCTTCTGGATCGGGGCGATCATCGTCTGCGGGATGAGTTTGACATAGTGGGGGATACCGGCCAGGTATTTCAGGGCGTTCAGCAGGAGGGCGGCGCTGGGACCGAGCAGGGAACTCGTCTCGGCGGTCAGGATGGTCCCGTCCTCGAGTTCGATGGCGGCGGTGGCGGACTGGGACTTCTCCAGTCTTTCCTTCGCTGCGACCGTGCTCCGGCGGTCGTCCGTGGTGATTTTCGCCTTCTTCATCAGGAGGGCGATCTTGGCGACCTCCGCTTCCGTAGCCTTGCCCTCGGCAAAATTGCAGATGGCCGTATAGTACCGGCGGATGATTTCCTGTTTGGAGGCCTCACGGCATACCTCGTCGTCGCTGATGCAGTAGCCGGCCATGTTCACGCCCATGTCGGTCGGGGACTTGTAGGGGGAGAATCCGTAGATGTCGTCGAAGAGGGCGTTCATCACGGGGAAGATCTCCACGTCTCGGTTGTAATTGACCGCCGTCTCGCCGTAGGCGTCCAGGTGGAACGGGTCGATCATGTTCACGTCCTCGAGATCCGCCGTGGCGGCCTCGTAGGCCAGGTTGACGGGGTGATTGAGCGGGAGGTTCCAGATGGGGAAGGTCTCGAATTTGGCATAGCCGGCCTTGACGCCCCGCTTGTTTTCCTGATAGAGTTGGCTCAGGCACACGGCCATTTTGCCGCTGCCGGGACCGGGAGCCGTGACGACGACGAGCGGCTTGGTGGTCTCCACATAGTCGTTCTTGCCGAATCCCTCGTCCGAGTCGATGAGGGCCACATTGTGCGGATATCCCTCGATCGTATGGTGGTAATAGACCTGGATGCCCATGCCTTCCAGGCGCTTGCGGTAGGCCTCGGCGCTGGACTGGCCGTTGAAGTGGGTGATGACGACGCTGTTCACGCTGAGACCCCGTTCCATGAATTCGTCCCGAAGCCGGAGAACGTCCATGTCGTAGGTGATGCCCAGGTCGCTCCGGACCTTGTTCTTTTCGATGTCCAGGGCACTGATGACGATGACGATTTCCGCGTCATCCTTCATCTGCATCAGCATCTTGAGTTTACTGTCGGGTTCGAATCCGGGAAGCACCCGGGAGGCATGGAAATCGTCGAAGAGTTTGCCTCCGAATTCCATGTAGAGTTTGTCGCCGAAGGTGGCGATGCGCTGCTTGATGTGCTCCGATTGGATTTTGAGATATTTCTCGTTGTCGAACCCGTATTTCATAAGATGTGTTTTGCTGAAT
>ODAJ012165418.1_pt1 | contig 19287 bp, 19 predicted proteins | sample 1539241 | NCBI WGS metagenome assembly ODAJ01 (sample SAMN02144231, study PRJEB22623) | gut metagenome | biome: sheep rumen | host: Ovis aries | place: New Zealand | reverse complement strand
GGAATTTGTGCAGTATCTCTTTGTTTATCAGGTACTTTTTCCCGGCCTTGAATGACGGTAATTCGCCTGATTTGCACAGTTCCCGCACTCGGTATTCGGTGAGGCCGTCAACGAGTGCAGCGGCTTCTTTTATTGTCAGCATAGTAATTTCAGCTTCTGTTTTCTTCTCAAACATTCAGTGATCAACCTCCTGATGTTCATCGTTGTTGTTCTTCTGTTTTGCTTTGTTTGTGAATTGTTCATAGTAATCATTCCTTTCGTTGTTTTTGAGTAAGGTTGTTCACCTTATCCTTTTGATCGCTACATCTTCATCCCCAGTTCTTCCTTCTTCTCAATCTCCTTCGCCAACGTCTTTCTGTCCGAGCCGCGCCAAACGTCATCCTCGACAGGCTCCGGCTCTGTCAGCGAAGCCAGAAGCCCAAGGCCGTCAGCAGCAAGGCCAAGCCCGCCTGCGAAGTCAAGACTACTGTCCACAACTTGACCTTGAGCTTGTGCTTGAACTCTTCGAGCTGTTTCATCTGCGATGAGTATTGCTCGTTCAGTTTCCCAGCCTGTGAGACCAAGTCCTGCAAGGCTTTCCGCTGTTCCGTCAGCGCCTGCTCCGAGGTGTCCTCGATCTTCCGAAGAAGAAATTGCATCTCGTCCCTCGTCAGCAGCTCCGACTGCATCTCCAAGATCTCCACCTGCGTATTCGAAGTCAACTTTGTCAAACCGATCAGAGCCTTCCAGTTGCTGTCGAACACTAACGTCGCTTTGCTTGTGTCTAACGCTTTCTCGACGCTCTCTTGCGAGGCCCGCTTCATATCCTCTAATCTTGAATTCACGCTCCATCATCTCCTTCCTATATTTTTCTTCGTGAAGTTTATCATCCCGCACCCTGCACCCGTTTGGACAGGTGTAGGTGATATACTTATGATTTTCCTGCCACTTGACAGAGTAGCCTTCCTGCCGCATCAGCCAACTGAAATGCTTTTTGCTTTTGGCTTTGCGCATTGCATAGTCGATAGTATTTATCAGATCGACCTTCCAGCTCTCGCCTTTCATTCCAGAGTGATACTCGCGAGGAGAAACGCCCCGGCTTTGCTTTTGCAGATGTGATCTATCCAATGTCACTACACCGTGCCGCTGACAGATCTCATCCGACAGCTCGCGCATAGCTTTCAATGTGAACTTGTTTGAACGGAACTTATGACCGTCCTCGCAGCTGACTGAGTTCACAATAAAATGACAGTGTATATGCGGCGCATCGGTGTGGCAGGCAATGACGCATTGAAAACCCTCGAAGGCTTTTTCAGCAAACTCACGAGCGATCTGCAACGCAAGCTCCGGGCTGATGTCATAGCCGCTGGGATGCGACTGGACGAAATGAAAATACTGAGCGCCGTCAGTTTTGTTGTACAGGTTCTTTGTGTTTCTGAATTCTTCGTAAGCAGTTTCGGGAGTGCAGTTGATCGCTGTCACCCACTTTTTGTTTTCGGTCTTATCATCGCGGCAGATATATCGGAGCGAACCTTTTCCACCGCCACCGCCCTTAGTCGATATTGCAGTTACCGTTGCCATTATCTCACCTCCCGTAGTACTTCGAAAATCATTTCTGTCACAGCTTTGTACTCATCAACAAGTTTTCGCAGATCAATAACATTGACCTCACCCTGATTCGCAAGCCGTGTCAGCTGATTCAGATTGTTTCCGATCGCACGCTGCTGTCTGACCACATCCTGCAAGCCCTCGGCAACAATAATCTTCTTACCGAGCGCCGTCCGCAGCACAAAGTCAGACAGCTTCATTCCGTGTTCCGCTGCTCTCCGATGAACACGGTTGTACTCATCTTCGGTGCAGCGGATAGCAATTGTTTTGTTTCTCTTTCTCATTTGGACTCCTTTCCGACCACTCCCTCGTTTTGGGGTAGTGGTCTTTTTCCTTTCGCCATAAAAGGGGTACGGGTCTCCCGCGCGCAAAGGCTTACCGCCCCGAGGCGGAACGCCATGCGCTATGCTTGCCCTCCGAAAACCCCACCCCGTGAGGCTCCACAACGGACTGCCGTTTTCCCTCCTTTCCTGTGTCGATTTATCAGCGGAGAGGAGAAATATCTGCCCCTCTCGCGCGCACAAATGCGCTGTGCGGCGTTTTGTTTTACTGCTCGGCTGTTTCTCCGACCTCTGTACCCGGAGGGCTCACAGAGGCGCACAGGCGGTCGTTGAGTTTGCTCCTGTCGATCACAGTCACGTTGACGACTGACGCGCTGTTCTCCCTGATCGAGATAGTGTTCCTGCTTGTCTTTGATTCGATCAGACCTTCTTTCCGAAGCTGTTTCAGCAGATCATTTTTCTTGATCGTGAAATGCTCTCCCTGCTCCGCGCACAGCTTTCTCACCTCCGAGTGCGCTGTGTCCATGAACAGATAGTAGCAGCTGTCGTCGTGCAGTCCGATGCAGTTTTTCTGCCTGGGCGCTCCTGAACCTCTCGGCTCGGTGTAGCATCTGCCACTGTCGAGCAGCGATTTTATCTTCTCGCAGAACACGTTAACAGGGTTCTCCCTGATGATAATTTCAGAATTCGCAGCGGTGTTTTGCAGCAGCAGTTCATCAAAAGTTTCAGCATACTTTTTGAGATCATCAGCTCCTATCTGCTCGCTGTCAACTAAAAACTCAAGGAGAAATTCTAATCCGATCTTCAAGTGCGCAAGCATATCCGGCGTTCTTGTGTGAGTTTTTATTCCACGCTCTGACATCTTTCTGATGAACATTTCGCGGTAGCTTTCAAACTTTTCACGGAGCATATCTGAAAAAGATTTCGCATCGGAAAGATATTTCTCCTTTATCCAATCAACATACCGCATCATCATTCCCGACAACACATTCTGCCTTGCGAGCTTTTGGTACTCCGAGAACTCGTTGAGGACGATGTCGCTTTCATCAAGTTCAAGATAAAAATGACGCGCCTCCCCCGATTCACAGATGCCAAGTGTACTCTCACTTGTTTCTACAGCGTTGCCCATAGGCGGTTTTGCATTTTCCTTTTCGAGCCTGCTGTTCATGCGACCTCTGCCGGAGCGGTCGCCGTAGTAACGTGAAATGCACTGTGCGATCTCACGCATCTCCTGCTCTTTGTACATCCCCGACGGATGGAAATCGTCAATGCAAGTCAGCACATCTTTCAGATAATAAATATCAGATAGTATGCTGTTAACGGTGTCGTGAAAGCTCATCGGCAGATCACTTGCAGTAAAGTTGCCGTAGAACGAACAGAAAAGCGCCGCAAGCGAGGACTTGCGGCACCCTGTTTTTCCTATTATTGCTGCAACAAATTTCGGCTCATAGCCAGCGATTTTTAAGAAGTGATTCAGCGGACAGAGGAACGTAAACGCCAGCATCGGCAGGATAATTCTCTGCGGAGCGAAGCTGTTTTCAAGCATAGCGGAAAGGAAAATCAGATCATCTTTCTCACAGGGTACAGTAAACTTATACCGTTTCAGCTTGCCTTGCAATTCCACTTTTTTATATGTGACATTTTCATTCGGCATCAAGAACACATATCCGCCGGGGAATTCACGCCAGCCTGTCTGCAAGAAGACTGTTTCGTTACGCACCTTCTTTTTCGTCAACAGTATCGCATGGCTGATCTTGCCAAGCACATTCTGCCGTGGTATCACAGCGCCGTACTGACCCCAGCGCTGCAATAACCATTTCATACTCTGCATCTCGTCAGATGACACAGTCTGCTCCGGCAGGACTGTACCGCCCTTGTATGTGCCTGCGACCCGGAACAGTTTTCGCTGCTCCGCACCGTCATCAAGTGTTATCTCCGCTTTCAGAACGGGAACAAAGTCAGCAAGTTTAACCTCGATGACCTGCTCCTTGACCTTGATGCGCTCGCAGAGACAACCATCCTTGACGACGTAGGGTTCGTGATAGACCGACTCATCTATCACAGGGACAGGGTTTTCCATAATTTCATTCAAGTTATCAAACCTCCTTCGGGTCTCATATATTTTTTGCGTATTACAGTATTACAGATCGGAGCAGACAACGCAGATGCGGACTTTGCACGGCTCGGCGGCGTATTACAAATCGCATTACAGCGGTATTACATCCGCATTACACAGCGCCGTTCCGAACACTTTTATACGCTTGACGACTAAAAAGTGAACGCAGTATTCATATTCCCCGGAGGCTGTTTTTGAACACCTGCCGGGGATGTTTATCAAAACTACCGTAAAGGTAGAATTGAAATTCTGTCATTCTAACCTGCTGTTTCGGCAGTTTTAAAGCGGTATTATGATCATCTGAAACTAAAAACGCCGGGTCTGAACAGCATCAGCCCGGCTTAAAGTGAACGCAGTATAATATATCCGGAGCATAGGTTTTGGGGTAGGTGATCTATGCGTCGGGGTTATTGATATTTGAACAGTAGGGTTTCCGTCGTAAAACGCGACGGTATTCTGCATTATCAGAATAAAAGGTGACACCAGTATTCATATTCTGAAACCCAGTGTAAGTTTACCGATTTTTGAAAGCTCGGAACAGAAATTGCGGGAGCAGTATTCATATTCCCGGAGAGGCAGCTCTGAACACATTTTTGTTCTTGGATTCAGAACTACCGTTACGGTATATCCGAAAATTCCAGTCTGCGAACGACTTTTTCAGCCCTGCGGAACAGCTTTTATAAAAATATGAAAGCAAAAAATGCCGGGTCAACACAGCGTTGGCTCGGCAAATGCGGGAGCAGTATATATTTCTGGAAGAGAGCGTTTTTGAACACTTTTTCTTTTCGCACATATAGGAATAAACGAAAAGAGCCGGTGTTGACAGTGCAACAACGGCTTCGCGCATTACAAGTATTACACCGCATTACATCGGCATTACAGCTTTCAGCCCGATATTGCGCGGTTTGCGGGTTCTGTAATGCGTGTAAGACGATTTTTAGGGGAGGGGGTACGGTCTTTGTCGCGGGTTTGTAGGCGCACAGCTTTTTCAAGTCGGGGTACTGCCCGAAGGAGAAAACTGTGGGGCTGTGTTCAGCTCATTTGCGTCTCTCATATATACCGTTGGCGAAAAGGGGAATGGATTTTTAGTTTTCGTTATCATTCATAGCATCTATGAATGCTCTTATAATCTTAGCAGCCCGCTTTTGATTTGACATCGATAATGATAAACACAAGCCAAGCAATTCGGAATCTATAGTTTCAGATAGATTATCACGGCCAAAAACAATATAATCTGTAGTAGTCATTAGTGCTTCAGACAGCCTTTGCAATGTCGCAATCGTCATGCTTTTCCGTCCTTTTTCAATATCAGCTAAAAATTGAACTGAAATATCAGCCATTTCAGACAGTTTCTCTCTTGTCAGATTTCTTTCCTTGCGCAATTCCCATATACGATTCCCTATTTCAGAATATGGATAGTTCATCATATCACCTCTTTAGTAACAGTATAACGGAAACTACAGATACATTAAATCATCAATAGATGTTGACAAATTGCTTCTGTTGTTGTATAATTATAGTGAAATTTGTTTAATTTTGCCGTTTTTCGATTTAATTCTTCGGTAATAATTGAACGACGGGAAATATTATGATAAAATATCAATAATATACGGACAGGTTTTAGAATCGGAAGAATTCGCTATTTAAAATATTAAATTTGGAGGTAAACTGTTATGAGCACTGTTCAAATTCAGGAAACAAAATCAAAGAACAGTATCCATCAGCCGATAGTTATCTGCCTTGATACAAGCGGATCTATGCTTATGGATGCGGGGAACGGAGTACCGAAACTCAAGATTGTTGAGGAAATGATCAATTCATTAAAGAACATTGATCTTTCAGAAACTGAAAAGAATGCAGTTGATGTCTGCATCCTTGGTTTTGACTCAAGAGTATATACAATTCAGGATTGGATTCCTTTGGGAGATTTTAACGGAAATATCAAGCTTGAAGCAGAGGGACCTACGGTGCTTAATTCAGTCATCCTTGAATCAATAAAAAAGGTTAGAGAAAAGAGAAAGGCTTACGCTTCTCAGAATGTTAAATGCAGAAGAGCGCAAATCTTTGTTTACACCGATGGCTTCAGTACCGAACCAATGGAGCAGGCTTATGATAAATCTCAGGAATACTTTAACAGAGATCAGCCAAAGCCTTCGGCAAAACTGAACATGATCTGCATTCCGACCTTTTATGAAGGAAAAATCATCAGTCTCACCGATCAGGAAAACTGGGAAGAATACAAAGAAATGGTTCAGGGGCTTGGCAAAAAGGTTGCATTTCTGAATGCAAAGGACTGTGTGAACGGAATCCCTGCCGGCTTTAAATTTATGATCGACAGTATCGTGGAATGGTCGGTTTCAGCTCCCGGACAGGAAGTCAGGGTGGATATGAGCAAGGAACTAACAGCTGTTAAGAATCACGGCGGTGTGCAGAATCAAGACGGGACCAACACCGTTATCGATAACGACATAACCGATGAAATCGAGCTGGTGTGACTTACAGCATCAAAGAAGCGATGTACTTTGAAAAAAACAATAACCCTCCTCATCATATTGTTTTGTTTTGCATTGACACAAGTGCAACTATGGCAGAGAAGATCACAGAGGAGGAAACAAAACTTGAAATTGCTGTAAGGATGATCAACTCCTTAAAAAATGCAGAATCGATCGATATTGATAAAGATCATATTATTTCAAGTGTGATAGGTTTTGCAGAGAACACATCCGTGCTTGCAGAGTGGTGTCCGCTTAGTTGTCTGAACATTGAAGAAAACGATCTGAGAGCATCCGGTATCAAGAATATAGATACTGCGATCAAAGATTCGGTAATAAGGGTCAAAGATGAAATCCGTGCTGCGCTTAACATTGCTATCCGCCTGCGCGCTTCGCATATTTTCATCTATACCGACGGGCATATAGCCGAACGCACAAATGAAATCTGTGAAGCAATAAAAAAACAGATGGATGATTTTGAAAAAGGAAGCAGTAACAGGCTTATCAACAGAATAAAGATTCATATTATTTTTATTCCAATGCTTTTTGTTGACCAAACTCAAGGTCTGCTAAGCTTTTACCAATCAAAGCTTGTGTCAGCATTCGGTACTCACTGCAGTGTTCACAGTATTTATGAGTGTACAAATGGATTTCCCGAAAAATTCAGCTTTATGGTCATAAGCAAAACGAATGACGACCTGTACTATGAACAATCTTATTCCTCTGTTGTAACAAAACCGCCAACATCAGCTTTAGATGTTCAAAACATCGAATTGGTACACAGCATTGTTGAAATATTAATATCGGAAATTCAAAGAAAGCTTGAAGATAAGCCCCGGAACGATACTGTCAGCTAAACCTATTACAACTGAATTGAGCTCGTTTGAAAAGCTGAAAACAACAAGTGAAAGGTACATATATGAGTATACTCGGTTATAATTTTTCCATGCAGGGCGAAAGCCATAAAACAAGAAATATGGTTTGTCAGGACAGCAGCCTGATTTATTTCAAGGGCGGCTGGAAGATGGCTGTGGTCGCAGACGGAGTGGGATCCTGCCGTTGTGCCGATGCTGCTTCCAAGATCGCGGCTGAGAGTATATGCAGGCTGGTGGACACCTCTTTCCCTGTGGGAGGCAGCGACAAGGACTTTCTGTCAATGATGAGAACGGCCATGCATTACGCGGCAAATTCTATCGACAGATATGTTCTCAAAAACGGCGGTAATATTGATGATTATCACACAACTCTTGCAGCAGCTTTGTATAACGGAACGGACGTTTATTATTCAAATGCAGGTGATTCGGGAATAATCATTCTTGACGGAAATGGGGTATACCGTCCTCTGACAACACAGCAGGACAATGAATACGGAGAGGTCATTACTCTTGCAAGAAGACAATTCGAGATTGGGAAATCCTCCTGCAGCGCTGCGGCGGTTATCTGCATGACAGACGGTCTGTTGGAATGGTGTATGCCTCTTTCTTTGAGCAAATACAAATACCGGATTCATGTTCCGCGAATGGGTCTGATCGTACCGGAAGAAGTGTGGTTCGGAGAAAATGAACCTTCTGAACAAACGGTTTCGGAACACAGCAGACGCACTCAGGAGATTCTTTCCGGTCTGGCCGCAAGAGTTTTCACTGACGATTTTATGGATGAACAATACGGAAACCTCACAGACAGAAATCTATGCGACGATCTTTCTGCGGCAGTGATGATGAATCCGGAAGTGTTATTAGACAGTATAAAATGGGAAAATCCCCCCGAGAAAAATGTTCTTGAAAAGTATGTTGATACCTATAATTACTATAAAGCGCTCTATCCCTCTGATGGCGAAAGGATGCTTCGGGAGCATATCCGGAACAGCAATCCTGAAATGAACGATGAGGATTTGGAAAACTATGTAAATGATGTCATTCGTAAGGCGGAAAATGATTCACCGACAGATGAAGAGCAGCCGGCGGAATCGGCCGAGAATACTGCCCCAAAAAATATAGTACACGATGATACAGACAAAGGAACCACATCCCTTACGGATAACGAATTAACGCAGAAAAAAAGAGAGGATTCTTTTGACATAAGCGAATGTGTGCAGGAGCCGTTGATAAAAAGAGTCGGAGGTAAGGTAAAAAGATTTTTCTCATAAGAATACTTTATCGAGGTGAATAAATAATTGGTTTATTACGGTGCGGACGGCATTGCTTACGAACTTACAAATCGTCTCGGCGGCGGAGGAGAAGGAGATATTTACACGATCAAAGGCAACAGTAATAAGGTTGCTAAAATATTCAAAAAGATCGACCTTCAAATGAGCTTAAAGATCAGAGCACTTTCTGAAGCTGTGCAGTGGAGCGAACTGATTGTGAAGAATGCTATGCTCCCGCTGACTACTCTTTTCAGTGACAACACCCGTTCAGGCGAATGTGTAGGCTTTGTAATGAATAGGCTTAAATGCAAGGAACTGCTGTTGGATGTCTATAATCAGCCGGAAAACAGAATTTCAATCTATAATCAGGCTTGCTTGGCCGAGAATATATGCAGGCTTGTGGACGAAATACATAAAGCAGGAATGGTGAACGGAAACCATTCGATAATTCTTGGGGATTTTAATCCCAAAAACATTTTTGTTGACCGGCGCACAGGTCAGGTTCAGCTCACCGATACTGATAGTTTCCATGTTACGGTGAAATACCGAAACAGGGTTCGCGAGCTGAAATGCAGAGCGTTGTACAAGGATCTGTTCTTTATCCCCGAAATACTGAAAGCCTGCGTTTCACAGAACACATCTCTTGAAAATGTTCAAGGTGAAACATTTACAATATATACAGATTATTTCTGTATGGCATATCACGTTCACAAGCTGCTTCTCGGAGTTGAGCCATATGCCGGCGAAAGAGTTCAGTCGGCCATAGACAGCAGCGATTCTGTTGAAACAGCTCCCTCTGATGCAGTGCTGGCTTCGGCAGGTAATTATGTTTATACCAATGTCCGCAGCGGATACAGAATACCTTCGAGATTCCCTGATTTCAGCATCCTGACACCTCAGCTGCAGCGACTTTTCCGACGTGCCTTTCAGGATGGTGCTTCTGACCCCAAAGCGAGACCCACAGCTGCGGAATTTGCAGAAGCACTGGGAGAGTATATCTCGCAGCTTGATTACTGTCATTGCAACGGTTGGGATCATTATCTCATTCACAGCTATGACAAAGACTACTGTGAGTGGTGCCGAGTGGAACACGAATCCGGGGACAGGAGAGTCTTTTTTTCTCAGAACGTGCCGTATATGACTGATCAGGAGCTGCTGCACAGCCTTGAGCTTGATCTGAAAAAAGTTTTTAAGGCGGAAATATACTACAATTTGGGCATAAGGTCAAAGAAAAACGATAGAATACAGGCGCGGGAATATCTGCTGAAAGCTGCGGATATGTTCCGCGGCGACTCGCAGCCGGGTGCGATCAAGAGGCAAGATCAAATCAAGGAACAACTCGGCAAACTGTAAAGCATTATCTTAACACAGAAAGGACGGATTTTGTGGCTGATTATGTTAAATACGGAACATGCGGGACATGTTTGAATTACTCCTATGAAGGAGAATACAAAAAGGGGTATTGCAGCTACTACAGAACATATTATTATCATGACGAAACCTGCAACAACTGGGAGGAAAACAAGAATATGACCGGCGGCTCGGGCGGCGGTTCAGGCTGCTTTGTAACAACTGCTTGCTGTAAATACAGGGGACTCGCCGATGACTGTACTGAGCTGACCAAGGTCAGAAAGCTTCGTGACGAGCATATGAAGAATACCTGGTTCGGTTCCAGACTCGTTGAACTGTATTACGAAAAGGCACCCGAGATCGTGGACGAACTTGACAAGCGGGACGACAAGTCTGAAATCTATGAAGCGGTTTGGAAGAGAATAACCGAGATAACCGGACTCATCGACAGCGGTGCCTTTGATGAAGCCGCAGGCAAATACGTCGTGATGATGCTTTGGATAGAAGCGCTTGTGATGCCGGAAGGAGAAGAATAAAATGGGCTTTATGGATAAACTGGCCATGGTAACCAACACTCCGACTTTCTCGCTGAAAGCTAAGAATTACGGTGACAAGCTGATCGCTGAGGAAAACGTTTTTTTAATGGAATGCTACACTTTTGCTTCGAAGGGAATAATTGGAAGAGTGAAAAACCACGTAGCTTTCAGTTATAACTCTGCAACTACAAATAACCCGCCTCCCGACAAAACCAGTGATACTTTTACTATGTCTCATAGCTGGATGAGAATCTTCGATGGAATTGGATGTAAAACATTTATGTTAAAAGATTATAATTACAGTGATATTCCGGAAAATGAGGAATATAAGCTCTACGGAATTATTAATGCACTTCTTGAATTGATCCGTTCGGATCTTAAATCACTCAATGTGCCGGAGATGCGCAGTATCAGGGTCAGCGCCGAAAAGAGTATGGATTATCGTTATAATTATATAAGAACTCCCAAAGTGGTCAAAGGCACGATTACGGTGTCATATGTTTATAATACTACCAACAGATACAAAAGTATCTGAACGAAACGGAGAATAAAAAATGAAAGAATATAAAATAAAGGTTCGCCATTACAGTTTCAACTGTCCTCAGTGCGGCACGGGCTATGATCTCAATCACACCGCTTCCGGGAATTTAGATATCGAGTGCGGTGACTGCAAGTGTATGATGCATGTTGATGCCTCTGAGCTCCCCGAGCTTTACTGCGACGCAGAGGAAGTGTTTCGCCTTGGAAAACAATCCTTTGATTGGGGGAATTATGATGATGCACTCTTTTATCTGAATGCGGCTGCGGAATGCAATCATCCCGGAGCCTTGTTTTTGATGAGACGGCTTTATTCTGACGGCCTCGGAGTTGAGCAGAATAAAGACACAGCTTTAAAATATCTTGAAAAGGCAGCAGCCATGGGTTCATGCGACGCGCTCAATGATCTTGGGAATATTGCAGCAGGTAAAGATGAAATCGAAAAAGCAAAGAAGTATTATCTCACAGCTGCATATAAAGGGAATTCCGATGCTATGTACAATTACGGTAATACACTTGCCGGTGAAACTGCCGAAACAGTAAACGAAGAAGCGATAAAGTGGCTTGAGAGAGCAGGCAATAAAGGTGATCCGTTTTCATATAACAAGATCGGCTTGATATATGAAAGTGTAAAAGATTACCCAAGAGCGTTTGAATGGTACAGAAGAGCCGCCAATGCCGGCGGTGCATCAGGGATGTTCAATTACGGAAGATTTCTTAAATACAGCAATATTCTGAGCACCGAGCTGCCTCCTCCGGATGAAGAAAAGGCTTTTGGATTCGTTCAAAAGGCCGCCCGACTGAATTACACTGCAGCTATGCAGCTGCTTGCGACATTTTATGAAGAGGGAAAAGTCATCGAAAAGGACGAGAACAAAATGCTGATCTGGCGCACCAGAGCTGCCGAAGCCGGTGATGATCTTGCACAGTTAGAACTTGGGTTATGGTATTATAAACAAAAACATGATATTCAAAAAGCTCTGGAATGGACAAAGAAAAGCTATGATCAAGGCTATGAGTATGCAATAAAGGTTTATCCGCAGCTTCTTGAGGAATACAATCAACGTTCAGCCGCAGGTGATCTGACATGGTAAAGGAAAAGAAACATGAGCAATTACAATAAACCCACGGGAAGCGGAAAATTTTTTTCGGATAAATCCTACAACAACATTTCCGACACAAGTAAGGACAGTTATAATCCTCCCGCCGGAGATCCGGCTGAAGGCAGCTACGGCTATACCCCTTCTGCCGGCGGCGGGCTGAAAGCTGTTTTCAAGTTTTTATTCAAAACTTTTTTGGTACTGTTTGGGATCTACTGCGTTGGGGCTTTTTTTGTAGGTGTCTTTTCGAGTATTTTTTCATGAATGAATTTCACTTGCCAATAAAAGGAGTCGGATGAAATGAAAAGTTTAAGAACACTTTTGCGCAGGCTGAAACGTGCAAACGAGGCGACAGCGGTCGTAGTATTAACCGTAGTCATAACGGTAGTTTTGATCATTATCGGAGGGATCGTCTTATTTTGGCCCGCCCTTTTTAATGAGATAGGGGTCCTGATCTCAAGAGGGAAGGATGGAAGAGTCAAAGTAAGCGATATAATCGGTCTTACCGTATGTATCGCAAGCTATCTTATTACGTCAATATACTTTGAGGTCAAGAACAATACCAACCTCAGATACCGTATGGTGATCATTGGTGTGCTGTGCGCAGGCTTTAATTTCATTTTCAATCTGTTTCTTGTAGGCTTTAATATAAGCCGAATGGGAGATTTCGGTACTATTGTCATGTTCTTCGTGTTCTTTGGGCTTGGAGCAATTCCCACAGTGTTGATCGTGCATTTCTTCGGGAACATAATCCGAAAATCCAAAACTCCAAAATGATACATAAATGCTGCGGTCCATGCAGAAGGAATTTTCCTCCGTATGGACCGCATTGTTTATATTCATATTATCAGCTTGACTGTCGCTGTAAGCCGTCCGTCTGCTGTCAGGACGGTTAAGGTGCCTCTCTCGGTCTCGCATATCAGACGGGTCACATGATAGGATGGCAGTTCATCAGCCTGTGTAAATGAACTCTCCGCTCGAATGACAAATCCGCCGTCATCACATCCGCAGAACAGTCTGAATTCACAAGTGCCTTCTTTGCACTGTATACAGCTCTCGGCAGCAGAATCCATCATCTCGGAGATTATGCCGCAAAGGTCATTATCTGCCAAAGGGCTTTTTTCAATATCATTCAGATCAATGCTGACACCTACGTCTTTGAATGATCTGTCATTGAGCTTTACTGTCAGCAGTGAGTTCAGTTTGCGGTTCGAACAGTATTCAAGTGTACCCAGGGCATCGAGACGTTTGGATATGCTTTTCATTATCAGCTTGGCTTCGTCTTCATTTTCTTCCCTCTTTTTCAAGAGTTCCCGCACTGCCGAAAAGTGGTTTTGAATATCGTGTCGGAGCTTGGAAATATCTTTATACTGCAGATCGGCCAACGCATAGTACCTGCGGTTGTTTTCAATCTCCTTTTTTACGGTCTCGTATTCTTTCTCTTTTTCTGTCAGGCGGCGCATTCGCAAAACAGTCTGATACTGCACAAAGAAAATGGAAAACAGCAGCATCTGGAATCCTGACTGAACAAGGCAGTTGAGCTCTGCGTGATCTACTTTTTCTGTGAAAAAAAATAATACAAGAAAAACAAGATGGATAATGTCAAATCCGATGACCAGCAGCGAAAGATTTCTAAGCTTCTCTCTCAATATATCTGCACGGTCAATTATGAGCATTTCAATCAGCGAGAGGGCAAGATAAAAATCCGGAGCCATGACTCTTGCGGAAAACACGGAAATATCTGCATTTTCCCTGAAGAGAACATCTCCTGCTAAGCACCCGCCCGCTTCGGCACATAAACAGATCACGGCTCCGATCAGTGTAAACACGGTCTTCCTGCCGATGCTCCCTTTGTGGAGCGTGAAAGCAGCTGCGGGGATACACAGCAGCTTCAAAAGTATAAAGCAAAGCTCTGAATCAAAATCAAAAAGCCGGATCCCGGCAAGGAACATCAGGGTCATTCCTGCGGTGAGCAGTACCGTTACCCCAAAATGACCGAGTCGGACCTCCAGAAGCCTTCCGAAGAGAAAGGCTGTTATCAGAGCGTGAATAAGAAAAGAAGTTATACTTATCGCAATAATCATTTTTTTAACCTCAAAAACGCACTCGAGACCACAATGCCCTCTTCTTGGCTTACAGTGAATTCTCCGCCGTGTTTTTTGCAGATCTCTCTGATGATCTCAAGGCCATAGCCGTGACCTGAGCCCTTGACAGTCTTTGTGACCAGCTCGTTTTTACAGCTGTTCGAGACCTTTATTACAAAGAACTCGCCTCGTATACCACTTTTGATCTCAATAAATGTCCCGGACGGATCAGGGGCACGCAGACAGCTTTCGATGGCATTGTCAAACATATTAGCCACGACGCTGCACATCTCATAGCTGTCGATGCCTGCTGCAGAACAGTCACGAAGTGCCACTTCCACGGGTATGCCACGGATGCGTTCCTCGTTGAGTTTAACGGTCAGCACCGCATTAAGTGTATGGTTATCGCAGTAATTAACTGCTCTGATTTTTTCCAGCCTTTCGGAGATGCTGTCCATGATATCGGCGGCTTCATCTTTGCCGGCAGGCTCCGACAAAAGCGCGGTCACTCGTTCGAGCTGTCGGTGCATATCCGCTTTCAACATGGTGATCTCTTCGAATTTAAGGTCGGCAAGTTCAAAATACTGTCTGTTATCAGACATCTCGTTTTCGATGAGTGAAAGCTCCTTCTCGCGAATAAGAAGCCTTCCGATTTTTTGGGTGCTGTAATACTGTATGAAAATGAAAGTGTTCAGCAATGTCTGGAAAATCAGTTGGATAAGGTTACTGGTCTGAGTTATGTTTTCGGCGTTGATCCAATAGTATATGCTCAGGTAAATCGTATGGGCAGCCGCATAGCTGAGTATCACCATGAGCGGCGCAAAAAGCTTTTCACGCCGATACTTCCTGTGACGCATTATCGCCACTATTACAACAGCATTTATCAGCATTACAGTAGAAACAAGAAGTCGTCCGGCCGAAACACCGATATGCTCGCTTTTCATGACTATGTAATAATCATCCTGAATATTGAAGAAATTCCAGATCAGGATATATCCCACGCCCTCGCTGACTAGAGCATTCAGCCACAGTAGCCCAAACAAAAGAGCTTTTTTCATGATGCTTCCTTCGTAGCATATCCATAGCACCGCTATCGGCAGCAGAACTCCTTTGCCTGCGGAATATACCGTATCAGGCAGGATGGAATACAGGTTTGTTACATACAGGAGCGCCGTTGCAGCAAACCATCCTGCGCATACTATTGCAAAAGGATATTTCTTTTTCAATGTTTCGTGATTGATAAATGTGTATATTATAAGCTGGATCAATGCATTCAAAAAGAAAACTGCGTGTTTCAAAGCGTCTCCTCCAAAAACTTTAAATAGCTGCTTTTCGTTTCCTGAAATCTGCTTTGACTCACAGGCACTTCTCTGCTGTTTTCAAGAGTAAACTTGAAACGTTCAAGTTTTTTTGCATATTTCAGATTAACGCAGAAGCTTTTGTGGCACTGGATGAAATAGGACGGAAGCTTCTCGATCACATCCGTCATTTTAATATCGTAGAATTCGTATACAGCCCGTGCCTGTGTGTCGAAGAAGGTAAGCTTACGCGAAACAGTCTCAAGATATGTGATGTATTCGAGAGAAATATTATCAATCGAGCGATTCCCCACTGCAATACAGATGCAGTCTGAACTCTTTTGCTTGTGTTGCACGATATCCAAAGCTCTTTTCACATTGCTTTCCGTGAAAGGCTTGAGGATGAGCGCATCGGGGGAGGTGGTGAATATTTCCTCACAATACTTTATATATCCTGTGATATACACAAGCCGAGTCTGAGGATATTTTTTCTGCACTGTTTTCGCCAGGTCTATGCCATTCAGGTCAGAATCAAGCACAATATCCATAAAAACGATATTGTAAACTGTGCTTTCAAGGCAATCGAGTGCCTTGTCTATCGTATCAGCTTGGTCAATCTTTGCCTTTTCATTCATGCAAGCGAAAAGAAGATTCTCCAAGATATCACATTGCTGTTTTTCGTCATCATAGATCAGAATTCTTATCATTTATACCATCTCTTTTCATCATTACTTATAGTATTAAAATTATAACACAAAACAAACTTTTTTTCAAGTACAAGAAAAAGTTTGGTTATCCAAAAAAATGGTAGCCTTCACAGCTTTTTGTAAAGATTTATAATCTCTATGTTGACATTCTGATAAAATTATGATAAAATAGTATACAAAGGAGCGTGATAATTATGATAGATATCAGACCTGTATCCGATCTGAGAAACAAGTTTTCCGAGATCGAAGCCTCTGTTCAGGAGGGCAACCCAATATATCTGACCAAAAACGGTTACGGAACTATGGTGGTCATGAGCATCGAGCAGTATTCCGATCTTATCAACAACGTCGAAGCCAAACTCGATGAAGCCGACAGGCTCGCCGAATCCGACAGCAAACGGCTCACTCACGATGAGGTATTCGGAAAGGTGAGGGCTGCAATTGAATAAGAAATATAAGCTCACCTATCTTCCGATTTTTCAGAACGATCTGACTGAGGCGGCATACTATATCTCCCGCGTGCTAAATAATCCTGCGGCGGCAAACCGCCTTATTGACGATGTTGAAAAAGCGATTCTTGAAAGGCTAAAGTCTCCCGATTCGTTTCAACCGTACCAATCCAAGCGAAAGAGAAATCACTCGTACTATAGAATCAATATTCGCAATTTCTCCGTGTTCTATGTCGTGATCGGCAACACTATGGAGGTCAGGCGCTTTATTTACAGCAAGCGTGATATTGATGCAATCTTATAGCCTCACCTTCATAAATCCCTATCAATTCCACCCCTTCCCCGAACCCTCAGGGCACTTTTAGGGCACTAATTTTCCGAAAACCTGCTAAAAACGACCTCAGATCACCTGATGTTATGCTTCACAAAACTGCGCATTACCTTAAACCGCTTAACGAAATTGCGTGCGACAACGAGAACGCACGTTCACTACGAACCAGTAGGTCAGGGGTTCGAGTCCCTTGCAGCGCGCCAGCAAATACGCACTTTGCGGGTTTCCGCAGAGCGCGTATTTTTTCTTGTCCATGTTTTTGTCCATGTCGGAGCAAAAAATGCTCCTGCCGTTCTGTAAAAAATCGTTTTATGCTTGCTTTGATGAGTGCCTGAGATGCGGCTCAAATACGGCTTTCTCTCTCAAAAAAGCAGGCTGAGAGCAGTTTAATAATTTAATATGTTCAGATATGAATATAGCTATACTCTATGATATACCCGAGAGTTCCGAGCAAAACAGTAATAATCATCATTTTTAAGGGCAGATACGAAATGAACATTGAGGTGGAAGAACAGTTCCATTTATTGCAGATATCTTTATATATTGGAATTGCATTCCAACATATTTACAATACTCATAACAGACAGCAGCCGTCCCTGTGATCAATGATCATGGGAGCGGCTGCTGTTTTATTCTTTCTTATCTTTGTTCCCGCCTCTGCCTGTAAGCTTTTCTATCGCCTTTCTGTGCGACTCCGGCAGGGTATGCACATAGAAATCCTGCGTGGTCTGGATGCTTGAATGTCCCAAGAGATCGCGCACTACAGCAGGATTGACGCCCTTTTCGTACATCTCTGAAGCAAAGGTGTGCCGGAATGCGTGGGGGTTCAGATGCTCGAAGCCGTACTTCTTCTCAAATTCATCAAGATAGCCATTGATAGTATCGGGATTCATCGGCTTGCCTTCGTTTCCGCGTTTCTCCTGGAAGAAGAGATACCCCGTTTCGTGCCAGCGGTCGCCGTAGAGTGTTCTCTGTTCGTTGTACCAAGCCTGATACTCCCGCAGCAGTTCGATGCTCTCCTTCGGCAGCTTGACATACCGCTCCGAGCCGCTGGTCTTGGTGGTGTCCTCGTAAAGCCCGACCTCGGGCGAGTAGAGCAGATTGATGTGAATGAATATCCGCTCGTTCTCCCAATCGACAGCGTCCCATTTCAGCCCGCACAGCTCTGCACGGCGGCAACCCGTGATCATCAGCAGATGAATGATCGTCCGCCATTTTAAGGACAGCTTGTCAACCGCCGCCTGTATCTCCTCTAAATCGTCATACTCGAAGTAGTTGATCTTTGATTTGTTTGCTTTCGGCGGAGTGGCCTTTGCTGCGGGGTTGTAGGGTATCAGCATTTCCTTGTCGGCCTGCTTGAAAATCGTGTTTATCAGTCGATGATATTCAAGGATAGTTTTGTTCGACAGTGGAGTGCTGTCCCGTGAGATGATAAAAATCTTTGTTATCGGCGTGTTCAGCACCTTTGCGATAGCCGCCGCTTTGCTCTCCAAAATACGGCTGCCCCTGCAAGCCAACGACACAGTGTTGACGTTTATTCCTGCCCTATCAGCAACGGCTTGGAGCGTGAGCTTTTTCTTTCGTATCAGCGCTTTGAGGTCGATTTTTGCAATCGCCCTCGGCTCTGTCTGTCGACTGTTCCGCTTGGACATCTGTTCGTAGAACATATTGAGATGCTGCGGTCTTATCTCTGTCAGCTTCATGTGACCAATTGCATTGTTGATGCGGGGCAGCAGCTTTTTGTAGCCGTCAACGGTGCGGCGCTTTGTTCCGGTACGCTCTTTCAAAGCGATAACGTAATCCGCATACTCGGAGAACGTCTGCTTGAAGTCCGTGACGAATCCCTGCCTGCACTTTTTCTCAAACTCGACGGCGTCCTCGTTAAGTGCTTTCTGATTCTGCCTGTCGGTCTTTTCGGGGTCGGGCTTGAAGTTCATTTCATACGGCTTCAGCTTTTTGCCGTTCTTGTCGTAGCCCTTGTTCACGCGGATACGGTAGGCGATGATCTCACCCTGCTTGTTTTTCTTGGTTCGATATATGCCATTATTTCTATCTCTCCTCCCATAAAAATCTCGCCCGCAGGCAAGACAACAATACCCTATACGGTGTTGCATTATCCAGCCTACAGGCTCAGAAATAATCTCTACAACATAAAAATCTACTTAACCAATAACTCTCCGCTCAGGAATTTGTGCAGTATCTCTTTGTTTATCAGGTACTTTTTCCCGGCCTTGAATGACGGTAATTCGCCTGATTTGCACAGTTCCCGCACT
>ODAJ012033777.1_pt1 | contig 19317 bp, 24 predicted proteins | sample 1539241 | NCBI WGS metagenome assembly ODAJ01 (sample SAMN02144231, study PRJEB22623) | gut metagenome | biome: sheep rumen | host: Ovis aries | place: New Zealand | reverse complement strand
TGCTGGAATCATCATTTCAATAATCTCTATTTTTATGGTTGTAAATTCTCAAAAGCTATTTGTTGATACAATAGATACTGCTGTTAATGAATTTAGCGATAATATGGGACAAATAAGTGGAGATAAAACAGATGAAATACTAGCAAATAATGTAGATGTAACAATTGGAGACTTTTCTGTAAAAACTGGTTCTTATGGAATTACAGATACAGAATTACCTGTTACAGTAAAAAACAAATCTTCTGAAAAAAAATCGTTCAGCATTCAAATTGAGGCAATTAACTCTGATGGTTCTAGAATAACAACCGATTATATCTATGCTAATGATTTAAGTGTAGGTCAAAGCCAAAGCTTTAAATTATTTAACTATGTTTCAAGTGATAATCTAGAAGCTATGAAAAATGCTACATTTAAAATTGTTGAAGTCTCAATGTATTAAAAAAGAGACAAAGTACACCGCTCCTATACACTGTACTTCATCTCTTATGTACATTTATAATATGTACTCAAATTTATATATCACATATTTTGTATTTTGATATAAAAATTTTACAAAAAGGCTAAATTCTTATATGAAAATATGAAATTCAAATTTCGTAAAACTAACATAGAAATTTTAGGAGGTACAAGAATGTACTTAATGTATGCAGATGAAAGTGGCAACACTGGAACAGATTATGATAATAAACAACAACCTATTTTTATCTTAGGAGTTGCAATAATAAATGATAAGGATTGGCATAGAATTAATTTCTTGTTTTCAGAAGGCAAAAAAGAAATTTGCCCATATTTTGAAGAAAATGAATTACATACAAACGAAATATTTAATGCAAAGAAAAACTCATATTTTGGAAAAAATGACTGGCATGATAATTTAAAAATATTGGAAAAAATAGTAGATTTGATTTTAACCTTTGATATACAATTCGAATATGTATTTATTGACAAAAGAAAATTTAAGAAAAAGATGCAAGAAAAATATAATAATAAAGTAAAATTAGATCCATATCTATATGCTTTTTCCCATTTTTATAATGAAATTTGTCAACATTTACAAAAAATAAAAGAAAATGGATTTATATTCCTAGATCAGATATTGAAAGTTGATAAAGAACTTGAAAAAATATACCCCATTATTCATACAGATATGCATAATATACTAGAACATCCATTTTTCTTAGATTCTGACAATAGTAATTTTATACAAATAGCTGATGTTTTTGCGTTTTATATGAATAAATATTTTTCTATTCAAGGGCGGATATGCAAATTATAGCGATGAAAAAAAGCAACATTGTTTAAATATTTATGAAAAATTTTCTAAAAAAATTAGATTACATATTATATAAAAAAATGTGCAAGGGCAACTGGTATTTAAACCAGGGAGCTCCACTCGGGGAACCCACTCAACCCCTGCTTATGTTAAATATATTGTAACACAAAATATTTAACTTGTCAAATTTGTAAAATCAAATTTGACTTAACATTATTATTATATGCAATATTATTTATTTTATTACAAATGACAAAGTGCTTTGATTAAGCACTTATATTTTAAGCGCTAAACGAACGGAGGTTTTATATGGCTAAATATAGAGACATGACTTACACCATTAGAAAAGACGGTAGACTTATGAAGAAAAAAGAATATAAAGGTCAATCTTACTATTTATATTCTGATAATGAAAAAGATTTGTATAATCAATATGTGGAATTGAATTATAAGCTAAATAATGAACAAATTAATGGCAAGAAGATAACTTTTAAGGCTTATGCTGAAAAATGGCTTAAATTAAATTCTAGTGGTAAATCTGAAGCAACAATAAAAGAATATAATTATATAATTAACAAATACCTTATTGATTATTTTGGAAACGAGTACATTGACAACATCAAAAGAGCTGACATTCAAAAACTTCAATCTGATCTGTTAGAAAACAATCATACTGAATTAGCTCATAAATGCATTAGATATATGCGTACTATATGTAATGAGGCTATAATAGATGATTATTTAGTGAAAAATCCTTGCTTGAATATTAAGGAACCAAAATTAATCCATAAAGAAAAGGAAATTCTAACTAAAGAGCAGGATAATTTACTTTTAAATTCTCAACATAAATATGCCCCATTTTTTAGAATTTTACGTTATACTGGTATGCGTAGAGAAGAAATAACTGCTTTGACTTTAAATGATGTTAATATTGAAAATAAGACTGTTTCTATCAATAAGGCAGTTAGTTTTGCAAGTAATCAACCAAAACTTAAAGAAACTAAAAATAAAAAGCCTAGGGTTATTCCTATTTTAGATTTAATATATAATGATTTTGTAAATGTTATTAATGACTGTAAAGAAAATAAACAAAAATATCTATTCACCAAACAAACAGATAATAAAATGTTGTCTCAAGAATCTATTAGATGCATGACTAACTCTATCTGTAAAGATTTAGGATTTAAGTTTACACCACATCAATTAAGACATTCATATTGTACTATGTTATATTATTCTGGAATTAAGATTAAAGAAACACAAAATTTAATGGGACATTCTTCTGCTAAAATGGTATATGATTTATATGCTCATTTAGATGCTCAAAAACAAAATACCGCTTTAAAAATAAATAATTATTTGAACAATAATAAAAAAAGAAAAATAAAAAAATTCCATATTCTGGCAAAAAATTGACAACGATTTTGACAACGTTTTTCATACAAACTATGTCAAAAATGTCAAATATGTAAAGTAAATTTAAAAAACAAAAAAGCCTTTGATTAATTAAAATCAAGGCTTTTCCGTTTGGCAGGGGTAGAAGGATTCGAACCCTCACAGGCGGTTTTGGAGACAACTCTTCATATTTTATACACTTGGTTCTATCGCTGAAGTTTATGGATTTTATTGAAGTCTTGACAACGTAATTGACAACTATTTTATCATTTTTTTAAATCTGATATCGTTTTTCATCCAAATATTAATAAGCTCGTCCAATTTTTGACTTTGTTTTAAAATTTCATCATAACTATAATCGTGATTAATCATCTTGTCCAATTTTCTTTTGTTAATCCAAATTAGAAAATTTAATAACATAATCATCACCTCAATTACATTATACAACATTTTTGTTGCGAAATTTGTCGAAGTGTGTCGAAACAATAAAATATTAACTCTTTAATTTAATAAATTTAGTAATATGTATTGCTTTAATTTAAAAAAATAGATATTATATTGTATACTTATTAGAAGGAGGTGTTTTGAATGGTTGGTCCAGATGATATACTTATAGAACAAGAACTTGACTATATGGATAGCTTAACAGAAGGTCAATTAGCTGACTATATGGTAGAACAAGGAATGTTTGATGATTTTGATGATGATTGTGAAGAATAAGAGCTAACACTCTTATTCTTTATTTATAATTATTTACATTTGTAAAAGCTACTCTACCTGTAGCTTTTACTTTTACTTGATCCACACTAGAATTTATATTCTTTAAAATAGTTACTGTAGTATTTGCTTTGTATGTATATCTAGAACCACTCAAATTTGAGTTCTTATATAATGTACAAGCTTTTAATTTCTTAATTATTCCTCTTGCACTTGAAATTTTTACATTTGAATAGCTACTATTATTTATATATGCTTTTCTTCCTGTTGCTAATACTTGTATATAATCTACAGATGAACTTATATTTTTTAATATTCTAATAGTTGTATTTGCTTTATAATTGTATTTTTTACCTGTTAAATTACTATTAGAATATAAAATCATAGCTTTAGTTAATTTCTTTGTCTGTCCGGCATTATTCGTTAAATTTATAGTATCTATATCTCTACTTGTATAGTCTAAACATATCCAACCATCAATGGTTTTACCCCAATTATTCGATACTGCTAATATTGTTACTATTCTATTTTTTGAATAACTTCCAATTTGTGAATATGATGTACTAGCACCTTGTCTTATTCTTAAACTAGATGCTGTTATTTTTACTTTGTAATTTGTGTTTTGTACTGTGTCATTTGTTGATACTGTTGTCACAGTTGTGTTATTTTTGGTTTCTACATTGTTTGGATTATACTCATAGCAGAAAAATTGTTTATAGTTTGCATATTCACTGAAATTGTTCACTGAGCAATACACTGTATTTCCTTCAACTGTAACTTTGCCACGTCTTGTAGATGTGTTAAATTTGTTTTTATATAGATATGGATCATATATCTTTAGTGTATTACCTTCAATTCCATAAATAACGATGTAATGTCCTCCAGAAGTGAAAAGCCCATTTCCACAACTACAAATTATGTAATGATTATTTCTTAATAATTCTACAGCTTTATTTATGTTTGATGTTTCTGTATATCCAATATTAAACTCATCTGCTACAGCTCTGTAAGCACTCCAATAAGTTCCATTATTTGCCGAACGATAGCCGTTTTCTACAAATACATCTGCTAGAGTTCTTACATCTACATAACCTTTTATGCTGTCAATTATCATTGCTGCAGAAGCTACTCCACAACCACTTGAACCAATGGTTTGTGAACTATTTCCTGTTGATGTATAAGGATAATATCTCCACCTACTATCTATTTGAGAAATATATGTAAGCTGTGGATTGTCATCTGTATGTAAATTCCAATGTTTTGCATCTCCTTCGTATGCTATATCTCCTTGAAGTTCAAAAGCTTCATCTTCTACTTCTTGAACTTCAAGTGTTTGTTCATCATTTTCTGTTAGTTCTGGAATTTCTGTACTAGACATATTTAATACTTTTATTTCATCTGAAATTATTTGTACCGCTTCTTCTAGTTTATTTGTGTCTACTTGTCCTGTTTGTTTATAATTAAAATAAACATTTAAGCTTAAAAATAGAACAGTTAATAATACTAAAATATAACTGAATACTTTTTCTTTATCTTTCATTCTCACTTCCTCCTTCTACTACATATTTGTGCCAGCTATCGTGTATATAAGAATTTAAGTGTAAATCTTTTGTATAGTGATCATATACTTCGCTTGCTCTTTTCTTTTGGATTTCATCTTTTGTTATTCCGTTTTTACAATCTTCAATAAAATCGACTAGATAATTCATGCATTGATTTTTATCTAGTCGATTTATATTTTCATTTAACGGTTGTAAAGCTTCTTTGAATTTTTTATCAATTGCAGTATCAACCGGTTTTTTTGCCTTTCCTATAAAACTAATTATTATTAAAATTGAATTTAAAAGTGTAGCAATTGACACTATTATAAAATATATTTTTTCCATCATATACCTCTTTTCCAGGTTCCCTGTGAATTGGTCCACATAACTCCACGTTTCCAAGTACCATTTACATTTACAAACACTTTGCCACGTTTCCATTCTTCTAAGTTTACACATATTGTTTTACAATTTTCTGCCATTTATTTTCCTAAATATCTTATGTGTTATTATTTTTTTATTGTACCATATTTTTTGGGGCACATTTTATTAATACCCATTGTTTTGTTTCAATACATTTTACTATTAACCATTAGATGTTGAAGTTGTATAATTAAATGCCTCAAAATTTATAGAAGTTACATTTTGAACGTTAAAATAAGGTGTTCCATCATTTAATAAAATTCCGGGCATAAATGTTAAAGTTCCATTTGTATTTAAAATTAAATTACCTATACCTCCATAATAAGTATCTGAGTTTGTTCTCATATAATATTTAACAGGAATAGAAACTAAACGTGTTGTTGGTCTAAAGAAATGTATATCAATATCTCCTAAAACTATACTATTTCCAATATTTTTCGGAGTATTAAATTTTATATTTGAAGCAGGAGAAAATAAAGTTACAACGTTATTTGACAACTTACTTTTTATATTAAAAGTTGAATCTTCTGTCATATCTGTAAAATTAAGTGTTGCATTATAAACTTCACTTTGATAATCTGCATAACCGGTTTTTATAGCATTAAATAAATATGATGATAAATATTTATAACCTGTTTCAGTAGGGTGAATATAGTCATCAGACATAAAATTTATATAATCGTGCATTATATTTTCAATTCCATTTAAATAAACAGCTCCAAAAGTAACGCAATTTTGATAACCTCTTAAAACACCATTTGATATAGAATTTCTTAAAGCAGCACCATTTGTATTATTTGCTTTTGAATTTCCAACCATACCAACATAAATTGTAGCATTGGGAAATTGATTTTTACAATATGATATAAATTCACCAACATTTATTGTTATTTCAGGTGATGTAAAAGAGTTGTCATTATAACCACCGCAAACAATAACTTTTTTTACTTTATTTTTATCACTAATATTATCAATATTGGCTTGTAACAATTCTAAAAATGTATGTTGATTTTGACCTTTTCTATTAAAACCTGCCCCACCTTCGACAAATTTAAAATAGTTATTATTTGGAATATTCATTAATACTTTTAATCTATCACACCAACCTGTTACAAAACCACCTTTTGTATTTCCAACTCCGTAACTGTCCCCAATCATAATTACTTTATCATATGCTTTATTTTCAATATCCCACATGTTTGCTTTTACACTATCACTATTATTTAATCTTTGATTTAATGTATCAAAAGTTCCTCTAGCTTGTACTACTTCCATATTTGCATTGCCTTGCTCTGATGCATCTTCATATGTTTGTTCTATTGCAGAAGCTATGCTTTCTCTTACATCTTTACCTAATCTTGCATTTCTTATATTTTTTATTAGTTCTATTATACTAGCCATTAATTATTCCCTCCTTCTAGGGCTTGTACCCTTTGTTCTAAAGCTTGAAATGTAGTTTTATCTATGTAGTTATTTAAATCTATTAATTCTTCCCAAGCTGTTCCTGTAAAAATATATCTTGTATATTCGTTTGTAGTTGCATCAATTATTTTGTAAATATCTCCCTTTGTTGGATTTTGTATATTTGCTAAATCTGACACATTTGATACAGTTCCTTTTTCTGTATGTACACCATCAAATTTTTTATTTATTTGTGTTTTATAATTATTAAAGGTCGTTGTTTTTACATACTCTCCAGGAACATCTTGTATGACTTGTTTAACATCTCTCATATCATTGTTCAAAGTTTGCACATTTTGTTTTATTTCTGTAACATTGACTACATTATTTTCTACAGTTTGATTTAATTTCTTTTCCGCTTCTATTTGTTTTTGTGTAAAAGACTTAAAAACTGCTCCTAAAGTCATTTTACATTCACTTGGTTTGTCTAGTGCTAAACTTAATTTGCTTAATAAGAAGTATCTATCTAAACTATGTGGCTTTGATAATACCCTTACATATTCCCCAATGTGAAAAGCCTCTATATTTACATCTAAATTGTGTAAATCTGCTGCACTTACATCAATTGATATGGTTTTATTTATTCTGTTCTGTAATTCTTGATTTCCTTTTGTTAAAAGATTTTCTGGAAGTGTTACATCATCAAATACAACTATATCTTCTTTCACTCCAAAAAGCGAAATAGCGGAATTATCTTGTACATAATCCAAACCATTATTTACACTTTTAATCGTTAGATATTCCCCAGTTTGTTCATCCTTTTTCCCTAAAGGAACAATTCTTGTTTTTACATCTTCAGAACTAATAAACTGAGATAAATCTAATTCGTTTTTGCCAAATTCTATTTTTTGAGATGATATATTTTCATATTCTGCTAGATAATCAATCCAACGTGTACCATCTTCATTTGGTCCTGTTTCAAAATGTCCACCTAGGATATCTAAAAGCTTTTCTTTCATTTCAGCTTTTGTGCTTGGATAATTTAAATTTGCTCTTGTTATATATCCGTTTGGATCTACAACTGTACATCTTCTAGGTATAAACTGTTTGCTTACATCTACTACAGAACTATGCTCATTCACATACTTTTGGAACAATGGTCCTACATCTCCCTCGTATGAATAAGGCCTTATAATAGAATCATTAAAAAAAGAAAGCTCGCCTTCACATTCGACTTGCTTTCTATTCCAAAAATCGAATTTTTCAGAGTATGCTGTTCCTCTGAACAATTCTGTTTTTACATTTCTGTTTCCTATCTTATCAACTTGAAATACTTTTATAATTGATTTTTGCTGTTCAATTCTATCATATAAATCATTTTGAGGTGGAAGTATCAAAGAAAGTGTTCCATTCTTACCTACCTCTAAATTTAGCACAGGAGATAAAACTATTCTATTCTTTAGTCTTACATCGTATAGAATTTCATCATTACATGTTATTTGATACATTATAGACTACCTCCTCGATATTCAATTGTTACATGACCATTACCAAAAAATTTAAGTATGTTCTCTCCTTCGCATATTTCAATGTCAGGCGAATAACTTCCTCCAGCTGGTAAGTTATATGTTTGCTCATTAAAAATCAATTGTAGTGGATTCTCGCAAACAAATTTTGGAACAACCTTTTGTCTTCTACCTAAAATTGATACTTCTAATTCTCCATCGACAACTAAATCTCTTGTTTCGTTTATTATTCCATCTATAAAACTAAATGGATCCCACTCCCAATCTTCATCACTTCCGAATAGGTCATATTTATATGGTTCGACATCGCATACAATAAGAATTTCTCTTATTAATCCATTTGCCTCATATTTACTTACATTTATTTTTCCTATATAATAAAAGTTTAAATCTTTATTTAACCTTATTTTCATTCTTCTTCCATGTATTGCATTTTGTATTCTACTATATTCTTGTAAAGTAAAATATCTTTTTAAGTTTGCACATGTTATATTTATTTTTCTGTTTTTAAATTTTGCTTCTCCTGTTAATGAATATGAAAAATCTAGTTCTCCATCGTTACCGTGGTAAATCTACTATTTCTGTTTTCACTTCTGCTTCTGTTATTTCTAACTTTTCAATATACAAATTAAAATCTGTAAAAGTATTATAATCATCAAATAAAGCATAACTATATTCTTTCATTAGCTTCCCCTCATTTCTCTAACCTGAATATTTCCTAAAGCAGAATTATACCTATCAGCAGTTGCTCCAATTAAAACTCCAGTATCTAAAACTAATTGTTTGTTGCTTGCTGTAATTATTCTTGGCAAATAGTTTTCTAACATATCTAATAAAGTATCTATTTTATTATTGCTAGAATCTTTAATGTTCCCTTCCGTTTCAATATTGAATTTTGTTGGAATAGCACTTTGCATTTGCTCAGTAACATCTTTCATTTCATCCGAAAAACCTAATCCAATACCTTTTGCCATAAATTTTCCAACTTCATCTCTTAATATTGTAGATGGTGAATGTATTCCAAGTGCTTCTTTAATATTCCCAACTATATTTTTCGCAAAACTTTTAACTTTGTCTTTTACCCAATCAGCCATTCCTGAAATACCTTTCCAAAGACCTTCAACTAGATAATTACCTGCATTTTTCATTTCACCCCAAAGGCTTTTAATTCCATTTACAATGCTTGATACTATTTTTGGTGCTACTTCCCACAATTTGAATATTGATCCTACAACTCCAGAAACAAGTTTTCCAATTAATTCTCCTCCTGCTTGAACAATCTTTGGGAAATTTCTTATTAAAGCATCTACTAATTTTTGAATTATTTCAGGTGCTTTTTCTATTAATCTAGGCAAAGCTTCTATTAGTCCATCTGTTAATCCTAAAATTAACTGAATACCTGCATCTATTAACATATCAATATTATCTAATAATCCTTCAACAATAGTAATAATTGCCTCTACTGCTTGTGGGATAAGTTCTGGCAACATTTGCCCTATTCCTAAAATTAATTGTGATATTATTTGAATACCTGCTTGTATGATTTGTGGTAAGTTTTGAATTAATCCACCAGTTAATGATTGAATAATTTGAATAGCACTCTCAGTTATTTGTGGTAAGTACGTCATTATCCCATTTATTATCTCTTGTAGCAAACTTTGCCCTAACTGTAATAATTCTGGTAAAGACTCACTAATACTTCCTATTATCTCCGGCATTGCATCTTTAGCTATCCTAATTACATTTTTAGCAACAGTCGATACACTTTCTACTACCTGTTTTAAATTACCTGAACCACTTAAAAAATTACTCCATGAAGCTTTCATTGTTGCCACACTTCCCTGGAATGTCTCCGCAGATTCTTTTGCTGTAGTACCAGTTATATCTAGTTCACCTTGAATAACGTGAATAGCATTATATACATCACTTAAATTTTTAATATCATATTTTACACCTGTTATTTTTTGAGCATCTTTTAAAAGCCTTTCCATTTCTGTTTTTGTTCCGCCATATCCGAGTTTTAGATTATCTAACATTGTATAGTTTTGTTTTGCAAAACCTTGATATGCATTTTGAATTGATTCCATTGATGTTCCCATTTTGTTTGCATTATCTGACATGTCAATAATTGCCATATCAGTTACTTCTGCAACTTTTTGAGTGTCTCCGCCTAAACTTTGTAATAAACTTGCACTAAAACTCGTAGCTGTATTCATATAATTAATCGCATCTAAACCAGCAGTTTGATAAGCTTTCTTTGCATTTTGAATTACAATATCACTACTTTCTTTAAATAAAGTCTCAATCCCACCAACTTGTTGTTCTAGCTCTCCTCTTGCATTTAAGCTTTCAACGGCAACTTGTCCAATTTTGGATGCTATTTCTTTAACAGCACTACCTACAGCTTTTAATCCAGCGACAACTACATCTCCAATAACATGTGCCTTTAAAATATCTCCAAATTTTATTGCTCCTTCTCCAGCTTGCCCAAAACTTCCTTTCATTTCTTTTAATTCTTTATTGCTCTTATCAGTTTCATTTTCCATTTTTACAAGTTGTGCTTCTGCATTGTTTAATTGAGTTTTAAATGTTTTGACTTTTTCATTATTTGAACCATATTCTTTCTCTGCTTTTTCCAAAGCTTCCCTTAAAGAATTGACTTTTTCTCTTTGCTGGGTTAATGTAGTATTCATATTGTTGTATGAACTTTTTGTTTCTTTAATGGTTTTTTCTCCAGAATTAAATTGGGTGTTTGTTAATTTTAATTCACTTGAAACTTCTTTTAAGTTTGATGTAATTTCTTTTAAGGCTTTTCTATATTCGCTTTCTCCTGTTAATTTGACTGTACCTCCAAAACTTGGCATTTTATGTCTCCTTTCTGAAAAATAAAAAAAAGACTAATCATCTGGAAATAATTCTCCACGATGATTTGCCTTTTCTTCTAGTTCTCTATAGCTTACTTTTTTTAGTCGAAAATCATAATTATTTTTATAGTGTTCATATAAATTTAATAACTTTTTTAAAGTCATTCTACCTACTTCTTTTTCAGAAAATCCAAGTAAACAATGCCCTATAAATAAAAACCACGAGAAATCAATAATTATTTCTTCATTCTCGTGGATTACTCGTTTTTTGGTTCATCGTCCGTTTTTGTAGAATCAACCACTGTTTGTTGTACATCTGTTGTAAGTTTTTCAATTCCTATATTTGTAATTATTCTTCCAACCTGCTTTTCACTTAAAAATTCTCTTTTAACTTCCATATTCTCGTTTTCAATATCAATTCCTTCGTTTATCATTTCAGTTATTCCAAATTTAAGAGCTTTTATATCTACTTCTCTTTCTTTTCCGTCAGTCAATTCACCCCATTTATCAATAGTTCCATATTTTTCTTGTATCACTTCCATAACATTTAAGTTAAAAACAATTGGATATTCTGTTCCATTTGCATTTATATGTTTTATTGTTTCTTGCATAATTTCCTCCTACAAGAAGTGAAGCTATATTCTCCACTTTTATTTTTCTTTTTTAGATTGTACTTTTTCAACATATCTTTTTATTTCTTTATAACGTTCTTCGTCAACATTTAATTCTTTTCCAACTTTATATACTTCGTTAGTATACTTATCTCTAAAAATATCTATTACTTTTACTTTCATAAACTCCTCCTATGCTACAGGTGTAAGTAATCCATCTAAATATGTAACTGCTTCGGGTAATGTATCAAAAGTTTTCACTTTGTGCCAATCTCCTACCTGTAAACCGTTTATTGCTTTATTTAGTGCCATTACTTTACCCTCTAGTGATACTGTATTAAATTCGATAGATTCTCCTTTTGTTTTTGCATCAGCAGTAATCTTAGTTACTCTAATTCTTGGTAAAAACTCAACTTTATATTTCTTTACACTGTTTACCATTTTTGTTACAATGTGTCCATATCCAATTTCTGGTGAAGAATCTTCTTCATTTTCTGTTAATTCTCCTTCAGTAATTACGCATCCTTTTACTACTGAATATGTTTCATCATCAACATCTGCTAAAATTAAAGCAATTGATCCACCTGTAAAAGCATTATCATATTCCGCTAATCCATCATCAGCAAATAGTGATGCATCACTTCTATTTTCAGTTAATTTTGCATCTATTATTTTGCCTAAAACTGGTACTTTTGAATCTACTAATGCCTTGTATTTGTTTGTTTCATAATCTATTTGATTGTATTTTGCATTTCTTAAACCTATATTTGCCATCTAAATCTTCCTTTCTTTACTGAATGTACATGTTTTATGATATAGCTTAGTGTCTGTTTCATAAAACTCTGAGCTATCTTCTTCCCATGCCCATTCATTTTGTTTCATTATATTTTTTATTGAACTCATTACATTTAAATAATTGCTATCACTATAAATATCTATATCAACAGTGACTTTTGAATACTGAATGTCATCTTCATAAGAAAACAATGGCTCTTCATTTATAATTGTCCAAACTACATACTTCTTTGAGTTACCTTTATACTTTAGATGTGCTACTGGCACATCTAAAACCAAGATTCTTTTTAATTCACTTTCCATCTTCTACTCCTTTGGCAAGAACCTTTCTTGTTCTGCAAGCATTGCTTTTTCTATTTCTGATTTCTTAAATGATTTTCTCATAAAAGGCTGTTTTTTAACTGTAGATGTACCATGTTCAAAAACGTTAGCAACTAAAGGAGCTGGTGTTTCAACTCCTCTTTTATTTATAAAATAGCCATAAAAAGCAATTTTGGTATTTATTCCATCATCGCTTTTTGTTTTGTATACCTTAGTTTTTTGTAAGCACTTCATTATATTTGATCCTTTAAAACTTTTCGGCATATTGCTCATTACATTTCTATAAACAACTTCAGCTCCTGCTTGAGTCATATTTCCTAACATTTTTTCGGCATCAACATCTAAAGCCTCGAACTGCTTTATTAAATCATTTGGTAACTCAACATCAAATCTTGCCATTATTTTGTTACCTCTTTAGCTTGAATTTCAAGTTCTACGTTTTCTTCATCAATATTATTCAAATATTCAATAGTATAAAGTTTTGAATTATATCTAATAAACATATCCCTTGTTATTTGAGTTTTAGGGTATCTTATTGTAAAGTTTGTATATGCCTTTTCAAAATCACTTCCTGATGCTATTAAAGTAAAACCTTTTGTTGTTTTTACCTTTGCAAAAGTTTCAAGGACAACAGTTTCAGTCTTATCATTAAAACCTGCGTTGTCCTCTACTTCTGCTATTGTTAATATAGATATTTTCTTATTGTATTTTCCTGCATTAATCATAAGTTGTTCCTCGTATGCATATCCAATATAGTTTTTACGGTATTATTTATGTTTTTGCCGTCTACATACATTGTTCTATTATCGTACATATCTTGGCATAAAACATAAACCGCAATAATAAAATCCGAATAACTATCTAACGTTTCCGCTTCTTCGTTTTCGGATTCTTCAGGTATCCCTGTATAATTAGATATGTAATTTTTAGCAATATTTAAATATAATTCGAGTTCTTCTCTTTCATTTTGACTAACTTCTGTTAGTCTTAAATAATTTGCAATCTCTGTCGTAGTAATTTCACTTACCTTTTCCATAATTTCCTCCTTACCCTAGGAAATTTGCCTGAACAATTTTAAACTTAAGCAGCGTCTGTTGTTCCGCTTACAGCCACAGCTATTTTTTGTGTGTTTTCAACCTTAGCATCTAATTCGCTATATCCACATACACCAATAGCGTGTTGTGTAGCGAATTTTTCAACTAATACTTGAATTTCCATTTCTTCTGTTTCTTTAACAGCCAATCCTTCAAAATCTCCATAGAAAACTACTGGTTTAGATGCAGTTCCTAATTTTGAAACTTTTTCAGAACAATAAACAGGTTTTCCTAGTAATTCATAATCCCATTTTTCATTAAATACTTTATTTAAAAGATAGTTATTATCTCCATCTCTTAATTTTCTTATTTTCTTTCTTGTATCTCTATTCATTATCCAGTATGCTTTTGGTTGGAATGTATCAGGAACTGACTCTTGAATATCTATTAATTCATCTGATGTTATTGATGATTTATTAGCTAACTGAACTTTCATGTTTGTTGAGTCATATGTGCCAACAATTCCGGAAATCTTGTTTTCAGTTCCATTAATCATTTCACCTTCATAGAATAGTTTAAATTTTTCAGCCATCTTGTTAATTACATATTGAGTTAAATTAAAGTCACTATTATTTATTAATGATTTTGAAATTTTAGTTAATGCCCCAATTAAAAATCCTGTTAACTCTACTGTTGCAAATTTTCCAGAATGTGAAACTAGATCATCAAATTCTGTTGCATAAGCTACTGTTACATCATCTGTTGTGTCGTCATACTTAGGAATTGCTAATGTTCCTTTTGCATTATATTTTGTTGCACTTGCATATAAAGGTGATATTTCTATTACTTTGTCAATTATTTTTCTTGCTATAGTCTTTGGAATTACTGCACCATTATCTCCTTTTGTAAGATTTGTATCATTTTCTACTATTCCATTTACTTTATTTCTAATAAAACTAGCAAATGCTTTTATATCTTTCTCCTCTTGAGTTAATTCTACCTTATCTTCTACTTTTATTTCTTTTTCTTCCATATTATCTAACATTTCCTTTCTTTTTAGAGTTTCATCAATATTTTTTATTGACTTTTCTAATTCATCAAATTTAGCAACTTCATTTTCATCCATTGCTCTGTTTTCTGCTTTTGCAGTATTTAATATTGCCTCCATTTCATCATGTAAGTCTTGTCTTTGTTCTAATAATGCTTTTTCGTTCATTTTCATCTTTCCTTTCTTTAATAAAATAAAAAACAACCTATTAAGGTTGCTATTTAAAACAATTTTAAATTGTTCAGGCACTAATTTAGTTTTTTTAGTCTTTCTTCAAAGGCCAAATAATCAATTTTTTGTGGCTTATTTAAAAGATTTTTTAAACTTTCTGGCACATTCTTATAGTTTTTAAATATGTCTTTATCTACACAAGCTACTGCCTTGTTTTCGTTTTCCAATATGTTTACATCAAAGTATTCTTGTGTTTCTAATGCTCCCATCCAGCTTTCATTGTTAATTTTATCTTTTATTTCATCTTCTGATTTCTTTGCTTTAGTCATATATAATGGTATCATTGTAGATTCTTCAATGGTATTTAATATATCTATGCCTTTTTGAAAATCAAATATATTTCCATAGCAAGACAAAATAGGTTTATGTATCATAACAACTGAATTTTGATAAAGATTTATATCATCTCCCATCATTAATATGAATGTTCCTGCACTAGCACATAATCCATCAACAAATGTATGTATTTTTGTACCTTTATCTTTTAATCTTTGAAGCATTGAACACATTGTAGTTGCCACAAATACTTCACCACCTGGTGTATTAAGGTAAATATTTAAGTTTTTAATTTCTCCTAGTTCATCAAGTTCTCTTTTGAAGCTTTGAAGACCTACAAGATTTTCATCTTTTTCTCCACTCCACCAGTCAATATCATCTGTTACAATTTGTCCATAAATATATAAATCAGCACTTTCTTCTGATATGAAATTTTTAATTTCGTAAAACTTATTCTTCACTCTTCTCACCTCCTTTACTTATTTTAGTAGTTTGATTTGTGTTAGGAGTGTATATTTGTCCATTTTCAGGATTTAATAATACACTTCCAAGGCTAAGATCTATCATATCTAATCCTTCTAATGCATCATATCCTTCTTCATATCTGACTTCATTTCTGGTTTTAAATCCTGATTTAATAGCAATTTCATGTGCTTCATATCTTTCTTTTATAGAAGCTTTTGCAAGTTCTGTAAAATCAGGTGCAAAATAAAAAGACTCTTTCTCTTTTTCAAGTAAAAAGTCTCTATTTAACGCAGTTGCAAATGCTGTTGCAATTGGCATTATTGCATTTCTTATAAATTCTTCATTATTTTTTCCTATATGAAAAATATCTTTTATTTCTTCTGAAAAAGTTTTATTTTTTTCATTTAATTGGTTTTCAACAGAAGTGTTTGATGCTTCTTGAAACTCCATTCCATCGTTTAAAATAACACAACTAGAATTTCCATTAAAGTAATCATTCCAAGCATCTTTTAATGCTTTCATTCCTTTTTCATCTAAATGTCTTAGTGCTTTTAAGAATCCTTTTTTATTTCCATTTGTTTTCATTAAATCTAATTCATATAAAATTCTTTTAAATGCAGTTTGAAGTGTTTTATTTATTTCAGTTGTATATCCAATTCCACTTGCACCATCTTTTGTATTTCTTAGTAATTTGATAAAATTAAATGGTTTATATGTTTTTCCATTTACTGTTAAATCATATTCTTTGAAAATAGGGTCTGTATTTATGCTTATTGTTACATTTTTATCTTCTACATAATATAAGGCTTTAAATTTATTTCCTTCTTTCTTTATATATGCATATCCACCTTTTCCCATTAGATAATCTTCGCATATTGCTTTTTTAAATTGAAATCCATCTAAAGTATCGCCAGTATCCTTATTAATAATAATAAATCTTTTATCGCTTACTTCGTGCGTTTGTTTTTTATTATTTTTAGTTTCTTTTTCATATAATTTAAAGGGTATCATTGCAAAAGAATCACATATCAAACCTACTGCACTCGAAACAGCTGGTACCATTAAAGCTTCTTTCCTTGTTATTTCCTCTCCCGATATTATTGCCTTCAATAATACATCATCCACACTATTTTCGTTGATAGTTGTCTCTTCTGCATTGTTTGATGTTTTTCTTTTCAAAAAATTAAATTTCATCTTTCTCACCTCCTAAAAGCTTTGAACTACAAAGCCATCTTCATATATGTTTTGTTGTAATAAATATAATGCTATAATAGTACTTACCACCATATCTACTTTTCCATTAGATTTTTTCTTATTTACATATTTGTTTAAGTTTGTATCTTCTGTACATCTTGCATTTTGAAAGTTTATTTCGTATAACTTGTCTCCATCGTAACTAAATTTTCTTTGTAAAATAGATTCTTGTAATAATTTTGTTGGTTGATGTAGTACACTTGAATGTTGTTTTACTTCAACTGTTTCATATCCTGCATTTTCTAATTTGTTCGCTGTAGATATGCAATTAAATCTATCGTAACCTATTTGAACGATATGTACACTATACTTTTCTTCAAGTTCCATTATGAATTTTTCAACAAAACTATAAGAAATAACTTCATCACCACATGCGAAGCAACTCCCCTCTTCAATAAATCTTCTATAGTCTGTTCTTTCTCTTCGGTTCTTTTCTTCTATCCTGTCGGCTGGAATAAAAGCCCAAGATTTTGCATAAATCATATCATCTTCCATTGTTACCATTGAAACTGCAGTATTATCTGTTGTCATAGCTAAGTCTATACCTAAATATACATCTTTACCTTTCCAATCAAAAGTTCCTCTTGTATTTTTACATAATCGAAGTTTTTCTAATTGAATAAATTCTTCCCCACTATTAGATGGCATGAAATAATTCATATGTTTTGTTAAAAACTCTGTTCTTTCGCTTGGTTTTGCAAGAGCTTTTTCTCTATCTCTACGAATTTCTTCATAATTTTCTTCAATTCTTAATGGATTTGCCATTTGAAGTCCAATATCATCCCACAAATGTTCTTCTGTTGCATAATAAACTAATGCAAACAACCTATCATCTTTTTCAGTCTCTTTATAAATCTTTTTTAAGTATTCAAGTTCATCTAGCATTATGGACTTATCTTCTGCATAAGCTGTTGTTAATTTAAACATTAAAGGATTTCTTACACTTAATTGTCCTGATTTCATTGCTTCAACATTTGAATTATCTTTCATTGCTCCATATTCATCTGCTATAAAAGCACTAGGTCTTATAGAATTATTTCTATTTGCTTCTGCTGTTCGAGGTTGATAAAAGGAATGTGTTAATGAACACTCAACTCTTCCACTTAATGTTTTTGGTATATTAAAATAACTATTAACAGAAGGGCTTGCGTTTAAAATTTGTGCTATTGCTTTTTTCACTTCTCCCGCTAAATCTCTATCAAGACAAATAGAATAGAACTCTGAATATTCATCTTCTGTTAGCATTAAAATAATAATAATTAGTGCTGCTAAAAATGTTTTAGTGTTTTTTCTTGGGATAAATAAATCAACTTCTCTATAACGGTATTTTTTTGAATCTGTTTTATATCTCCAACCAAATATATTGGCAATAAAAAAAGCTTGGAAGTTTTCCAAACCATCATATATGCTTTTTCCTATTACATTTAATCCTGTTGCAAAATTAAGTAGTTTTAATATACCTTCTATAATGTTGATTACTTTAGTATCAAAATAATATGGGTAATAATCATTATTTTGTTTTTCTAAATCCTCTAGAAACCATTTACATTGAGTTTGTACTTCAAATGTTGTTATTTCTTTACCTGAAATACAGTCATTAGCATATTGCTTTGCTTTTTCTAATAACATTATGCTTCACCTCTTAAAACTTTAAGCAGTGGATTTTCATCTTTTTCAACTTTTTTAGGGATACTTCTTAATGCAGATGCAATTGTCATAACGTTTTCTTTTTCAATATCTAATAACATCTTTCTTTTTGCTTGGACTTGTTTATCTAAATCTATAATATGTTTTTGTATATTATTAACTAAAGTAAAATACTCTTGTGCTGTAAAATAATCATTTTCATTATATTCTTGTTCAAGTCTTTCAAAGTCTTTATAAAATTTTTCTCTTTTCTCTTCAAATTCATGACATTCTGCTTGTAATAAACAATATCTATTAATAACTACCTCATAAACAGCATCATTTTTATCTATTGTTTCTAGCAATTTTACTATTCTTTTAAATTCTTTATGAGCAAATTTATTAACCTTAACTTCTGGTCTTTCTTTAATAGTTGAATCAGTACTTAAAGATTGCTCTCCCTCTTCTCTTATCTTAAGTTCAGCCTTTGTTCTATGTGACTTTTTTTCATTTGTA
>ODAJ012188496.1_pt1 | contig 19325 bp, 16 predicted proteins | sample 1539241 | NCBI WGS metagenome assembly ODAJ01 (sample SAMN02144231, study PRJEB22623) | gut metagenome | biome: sheep rumen | host: Ovis aries | place: New Zealand | reverse complement strand
AATGGGTGATAATCTGCAAATATCGAAGTTAAAAATCAAAAATCTGCAAAAATAGACGAAATTTTAAATGCTTGAAATCATGCGATTTACAAGCCATATTTGCATATAGTATGCTTTTCTTTGCAAAAAATCACTTTCCCACGCAGAAGTGGGAGAAGATGTTTTGGAGGACTTCGTTTGGGGTGATGGTGCCTCCTGTGATGTCAGCGAGGTGGGAGAGGGTGAGACGGAGGTCTTCAGCAAGTAGGTCGCTGGGGACTTGTTGCTTCATGCCGTCGATGACTCGGGAGAGGCTTTCGTTAGCCTTGATGAGGGCGTCATAGTGACGGGCGTTGGTGATTATGATGTCGTTCTCGGAGATGTCGGGGATGTTGGCTGAAGCGTAGATTGCCTCTTCGAGTGGGGAGAGGTCGGTATCGTACTTAGCGGAAATCGCTATAAATGAAGAATGAGGAATGAAGAATGAAGAATCGTTCTTTACAGTTAAGCCTTTATCTGATTTCGTGATGACGATGATTAATTCCTTTCCTTCGCAGCGTGTCTGCATGTCTTGCTGTTCGGAGACTGTGGGAGCTTCGTCAAGTAGCCAGAGGATGATGCGTGCTTTTTCGATGGTTTGATAGGTGCGCTCTATGCCGATAAGTTCCACAGTGTCAGAGGTTTGGCGAATGCCAGCGGTATCTATGAAACGGAAGGTGACGCCATGCAGGTCGATGGTGTCTTCTATGGTGTCACGAGTGGTGCCGTGGATGTTGCTAACTATGGCGCGCTCGTCTTTTATCAAACGATTGAGTAGGGTACTTTTGCCTACGTTTGTCTTGCCCACGATGGCAACGGGAATGCCTAGTTTAAGGGCTTGACCTGTTTCAAATGATTTAGCAAGAGAGGTTATATGGTTTTCTATCTTGGTGGCAAGTGTGAGAAGTTCTGTTCTGTCTGCAAACTCCAGTTCTTCGTGGTCGGAGAAGTCGAGCTCGAGTTCAAGCAACGAGGTGAGTTTCAGGAGTTTCTCGCGCAGATGGGATAGCTCGGACGAGAATTGTCCTCGCAACTGACTGAGGGCGAGATGGTGGGTAGCTTGGTTGGTTGAGGCTATAAGGTCAGCCACAGCTTCGGCTTGTGATAGGTCCATCTTGCCGTTGAGGTAGGCTCGCTGGGTGAATTCGCCTGGGTTAGCCATTCTGCAACCCTCTTGTATGAGACGCTCCAACACCTTATTTATAATATAGCGCGAGCCGTGACAAGAAATCTCTGCGCTATCCTCGCCAGTATAGGAGTGGGGGGCGCGGAAAACGGTGACGAGAACTTCATCAATTAGGTTTGAGGTTTGAGGTTTGAGGTTTGAGCTTTTATCTACGATATGACCGTAGTGAACGGTATAACCCTTTGCATCAACAAGATTCTTGCTGAATATCTTGGATAATATCTGCAGGCTTTGGTTGCCTGATATCCTGATTATGCCGAGCGCTCCACCTGTAGCGGTTGCAAGGGCGCAAATGGTCGTTTCTTGGGTCAAGGGTGGCAAAGGGGTCAAGAGTTCAAAAGTTCAAGAGTTCAAGAGTTCAAAAGTACAAAAGTTCAAGAGTTCAAAAGTTCAAGGGTTATTCGCTTTATTTCATAAATACGAAATAGACTGCGGCGACGAGGCAGAGGAATGCGGCTGCGTGATTCCAATGCAGGCTTTCGTTTTGGAACATTATGTTGGCAAGAAAGGTGAAGACTATGAGTGAGACACACTCCTGTATCACCTTGAGCTGCACGAGGGAGAAGGGACCTCCGTTGCCAGCGAAACCGATACGGTTGGCAGGCACCTGACAGCAGTATTCAAAGAAGGCGATGAGCCACGAGAATGCTATTACGAGAATCAGCGGCCAACTGGTTGATGTGCCGTTCTGTTGCAGTTTCAGGTGACCATACCAAGCAAAAGTCATGAAGACGTTGCTCAGTATGAGAAGCAGTATGGTGTATAGAGCGTTCAAATTAGTTGAGAGTTTAGAGTTTAGAGTTATATTCTGTCTAAGACGAGTTTTATGAGGTCGTTGATGTTGGCTTTATATTCAGTATTCATGTCTTTGCCATACCTGTCAGCTATCACCATGCAGCAGGTCATAGCACGATGGCCGAGTAGGGCAGCGAGACCAGCCACAGCCGATGATTCCATCTCGAAGTTGCAGATTTTCAGGTCCTCATCAAACTTTTCGTCATGATAAACGAATGAGTCCACTTTTACATCCACGTAAGGGTCTTGCGGTATGAGCCTCACACAACGTCCCTGTGGTCCGTAGAATCCTCCACAGGCAATGGTTATGCCCTTTATCATATCCTTTTGGGCAATCTGCTCTATGAGTGTAGGGTCAGCAACAGCCACGTATGGCGAACCCTTCTTGGGTGACCAGTTCATGTGCTTCTTAAATTTCTCCTCCATATCGAGGTCACACACCAGGTCTCTGTCCAGATAATAGTTCAACAGACCGTCGAAGCCGATAGACTTGACGCTTGCTACGAATGAACCCAGGTGGGTGAAAGGTTGCAGTCCTCCGCAGGTGCCTACTCGCACGAGGGTGAGTTGCTTCTTCTCCTTCTTTATCTCGCGCTTCTCGAGGTCGATATTGACCAAAGCGTCCAACTCAGTCATTACGATATCGACATTATCGCATCCTATGCCAGTAGAAACGCACGATATGCGCTTACCCTTGTAAGAGCCCGTAATGGTGTGAAACTCACGCGCTTGCACTTCGCACTCTATCTTGTCAAAGAAAGCTGCAACGGTTGCTACTCTGCCTTGGTCACCAACCAGAATTATGCGATCAGCCAGTTGTTCTGGGCGCAGATGCAGATGGAATACGCTACCATCAGCATTGATAGGAAGTTCTGAAGGAGGAATCATATTCTTTTCGTTTTTAGGTTTTTAGTTCAAAATGCCCATAACAGGCTTTTTTCCTGCTACGGGCATTTAGGGTTATAATAATGTATTATTTAGAGAGAGCCTCATGCATGTTTGCAGCAGCACGACGGCCGTCACCCATAGCGAGAATAACGGTAGCACCGCCGCGAACGATGTCGCCACCAGCGAAGAGCATAGGACGTGATGACTGCATATCGTCGCCAACGGCTATGGTGTTCTTTCTGCCCAGTTCCAGACCCTTGATAGATGTAGGAACGAGTGGGTTAGGTGATACGCCGACAGCCACTACAACCTGGTCAACGTCTATGGTAATCTTCTCGCCAGTTGGTTCTGGAGAGCGACGACCAGAAGCATCAGGTTCGCCAAGTTTCATAACCTCGAGAACAGCCTTGCTTACGGCACCCTTCTCATCACCGATATACTCAGCTGGGTTGTGCAGAGTGAGGAAGTTGATGCCCTCCTCCTTAGCGTGCTTCACCTCCTCCAGACGAGCAGGCATCTCAGCCTCAGAACGACGATATACGAGTGTTACGTTAGCACCCAGACGCTTAGCCGTACGGCATGAGTCCATAGCTGTGTTACCACCACCCACTACGAGCACGTTCTTGCCCAGATTCATTGGGGTGTCGGTCTTAGGGTTGGCAGCATCCATGAGGTTCACACGAGTGAGATACTCGTTAGACGACATGATGTTGATGAGGTTCTCGCCAGGAATGTTCATGAAGTTTGGCAATCCAGCGCCAGAACCTACGAAGATGCCCTTGAAGCCAGACTTCTCCAGTTCGTCAACAGAGATTGTCTTGCCCACGATTACGTCAGTCTGGAAGTGAACACCCATCTTGCGGAGGTTCTCTATCTCAACGTCAACAATAGCGTTAGGCAGACGGAACTCAGGGATACCATATTTGAGCACACCGCCAATCTCGTGTAGAGCCTCGAATACGTAAACGTCGTAGCCCTTTTTCACCATATCGCCAGCGAAGGAGAGTCCTGCAGGACCAGAACCCACCACAGCAATCTTGATGCCGTTAGATGGTGCTATCTCAGGCAGAGACATCTGACCTGACTGACGCTCGTAGTCAGCTGCGAAGCGCTCCAGATAGCCTATAGCCACAGCAGGCTCGTTCATCTTCAGGTGGATACACTTGCTCTCACACTGCTTCTCCTGAGGACAAACACGACCACAGACAGCAGGCAGGGCAGAAGTGTTCTTCAGCACCTTGGCAGCAGCCAGGAACTGACCGCGCTCTATATTCTTGATGAATGAAGGAATGTTGATGTTTACAGGACAGCCCTCCACACATGAAGGGTTAGCGCAGTCCAAGCAACGCTTAGCCTCAGTGAGAGCCATCTCCTTGGTCAGTCCGATGTTCACCTCCTCAGTACGGGTGGTAGCACGATATACTGGGTCGAGCTCAGGCATCTTCACGCGCTCTATGGCTGTGCGCTCCTTTGGCTTCATGCTCTTGCGGAGCTCCTCACGCCAAGGTGCCTTGCGATCGAGCAATACTTCCATTGGGTCGTCCACAGGCTCAGCATCCATCTTCACGTCAGTCTTCTCAGCCTTGCCCGTCTCAGAGTCGCTATACACATGCTCAGCGTAGTGCTCCATCTCGTCCAACTCAGCCTTCTTGAAGGTTCCCATGCGCTTGAACATCTCGTCCCAGTCAACGAGGGCGCCGTCAAACTCAGGTCCGTCGATGCAGACAAACTTTGTCTTGCCTCCGATGGTCAGACGGCAAGCGCCACACATACCAGTTCCGTCAACCATGATGGTGTTGAGCGAAACGTCAGTAGATATGCCGTACTTCTGGGTTGTGAGGCAAGAGAACTTCATCATTATAGGAGGTCCGATGGCGAAAGCCTTGTCGATATGCTCCTGCTCGGCAAACTTCTCAATACCTACAGTTACTACGCCCTTCTCGCCCTTTGAGCCGTCGTCAGTCATGATGATGAGCTCGTCAGAAGAAGCACGCAGCTCGTCCTCGAGAATCACCAGCTCGGCTGTTCTGCCAGCCAATACGGTGAGCACCCTGTTGCCAGCAGCCTTCAGTCCGCGAACTATAGGCAGCATAGGAGCTGCACCTACACCACCACAGGCGCAGATAACGGTTCCGAATTTCTCGATGTGTGTTGGGTTGCCGAGTGGTCCTACTACGTCGGCTACTTCATCGCCCACGTTGAGGTTACACAACTTAGTTGATGACAATCCCACTTCCTGAATTACCAATGTGATAGTGCCACGCTCTATGTCAGCATCTGCAATGGTCAGCGGCATACGCTCGCTGTGCTTGTCCACACGCACAATGACAAAGTTGCCAGGCTTACGGCTCTTAGCTATCAGCGGAGCCTCAATCTCGAAAAGGAACACCTTCTCAGAGAATTGTTTCTTGGTTACAATCTTGAACATAATGTTTTTGTGTTATATCTTTATTTAATGATTTCGCATCCCATGTAAGGAACCAGAACGCTTGGCACCTTGATGCCGTCCTCAGTCTGGTTGTTCTCGAGTATGGCAGCCACGATGCGAGGCAGAGCCAGAGCCGAACCGTTAAGGGTATGGCAAAGCTCAGTCTTCTTGGTCTGGCTGTTACGATAGCGGCACTTCAAGCGGTTAGCCTGATAGGTGTCGAAGTTAGAAACTGATGAAACCTCCAGCCAACGCTTCTGAGCCTCAGAATAAACCTCGAAGTCGTAGCATATAGAAGAGGTGAACGACTGGTCGCCACCACAGAGCAACAGAATGCGGTAAGGCAGTTCCAGCTTCTTCAGCAGTCCCTCCACATGTGCCAGCATCTCCTTGTGGCTCTCCTTAGAGTGCTCAGGCTTGTCTATGCGCACAATCTCAATCTTTGAGAACTCATGCAGACGGTTCAGTCCTCTTACGTCCTTGCCGTATGAGCCAGCCTCTCTGCGGAAACACTGGGTGTAAGCGCAGTTCTTGATAGGCAGCTCGCTCTCGTCGAGTATCACATCACGATAGATATTCGTCACAGGCACCTCAGCCGTTGGAATGAGGTAGAGGTCGTCTATCTCGCAATGGTACATCTGTCCCTCCTTGTCAGGCAACTGACCAGTGCCGTAACCAGAAGCCTGGTTCACCACCGTTGGAGGCATAATCTCTGTGTAACCAGAAGCCCTTGCCTCGTCGAGGAAGAAATTGATGAGAGCCCTCTGCAAACGTGCGCCCAAGCCCACATAGACAGGGAAACCTGCACCAGAAATTTTCACGCCCAAGTCAAAGTCTATGAGGTTATACTTCTTGGCAAGCTCCCAGTGAGGCAGCTTAGCAGTCTCCACCACAGGGTTAGCAGTCCAGTTGCCTACGGTATCAGTGCCGTCGCACTCCTTCAGGTTCGACTTCACCACCTTGTTGTCCTCAGCCGTAGCACCCTCAGGCACCTCGTCGTATGGTATGTTAGGAATCTGGCAGAGTAGGGTAGTCAGCTCCTGCTGAGCCTGTCCCATCACGCTCTCCAGCTCCTTCGACTTATCCTTCAGCTGAGCCACCTTAGCCTTAGCCTCCTCAGCAGCCTCCTTGTTGCCCTGCTTCATCAGCATGCCTATCTGTGCAGCAGCCTTCTTCTGCTCGCTAAGGTTAGCATCCAGTTCCTGCTGAGTCTCGCGACGCTTCTTGTCCACAGCCATCACCTCGTTGATAGCCTCCTCAGCATTTGGAAAATGCTTCTTCTCGAGACCCTTAATTACTCGTTCTCTCTCTTCTGTGATAAGTTTAAGTGTAAGCATATATAAATGTAATTTGTTGTCCTATTAGTCTGCAAAGGTACAAAAAAAACTACATTCAGCCTAACTTTTTCCTTATAAAAATAATAATGAACGCATAAATTATTTGAAATCCTTGCCATTAGATTGACAAAACGTAAGCAAAAACCTCCATTTTGTGACACTCTGCTCATTCAAAAATCTTCGTTTTAAAATCAAATTTAGAGCATTGCAACCCCCATTTTTAACCAAAAATCGAGACTTTCTTAATTTTCACCTATAAAAGCATTACTTTTAGAGATAGAAGCATTACTTCTGCATGCAAAAGCATTGCTTCTGCAACCAAAAATCCGACCCTTATTCACAGATTACTACACCAATATCACAGTATAAAATTTGCCCCATTTTTCAACCCTCTGACCACCAATCTTTTACAAAATTCGCGAGATTCCAGAATTTGAAGCCAACATCCCTCTCACCTCCAAATTCTTCACTCTCGCGGCTTCCCAAAAACTCACTTTGATAGGAAAATCGCCGTTTTTATGACAAAGTGAAAAAGTGGTGGGCACTTCAGAGGTATAAAGTGACCTCTAAGTGAGGTATAGCCAAACATAGGTCACTATCCTCATCCCAGTATTCATGCGCCTTGAGAGCCCCTAAGTGAGTATGTGAGGTTAAAATGAAAATTTCTTTCTTTTCTCTACTTTTTCTCCCCATTGTTTGGAGAAATAAAAATAATTATTTAATTTTGCAGATTGAAAATCGGAGGAGAAATTCCGAATATCAAATATAGCATTGACTATTATTTGCGTTCGTCTGAATAGCGTCGGAAACTAATCAGTAGATAAGAACTTACAGATAATAGTGAGCAGGTCTGTTTTGGATTTGCCATTCTATCCTTAATAGGAGTCATTGCCTTTGTCTTAATGGCATAGGTTACTCTTATAAGGATAGAGAGGTCTCATTCCGACGCAGCCTCGACGAACGCATAAGAAAACCTATGCCTTTTATGCGTTCAGCGTGAATGATAGATTGATGCGTAAATCTATCATTATGCGGTGTCATATTAAAACAATCAAGAAAAACGTACGCAACTTATATCTGCGAGGACTGATGCCTTTGCTGTACTTATTGTCACCTTGTGGAAGAGCAGAAAAAATCATTTTATACATTTCTCTTGCATATTACCTATCTATTTGGGCTGTTTTTATGTTTTTATTAGATAACCGCCTAGGACTGAATATTATGGGGTATGACACCATGTATAATATTGATGTCTATACGTTCCCATATATCCATTGCTGGCACCTAAGACATCCTTTGTTTGCTCTTTTTAACATCATACAGGATACTATCTGCTGGGTTATCGGACTATGGGGATTAAATTATAAGTTGTTCATACATACTATTATTACTCCCATACTTTTTGCTTTTAGCAATTTGCTGCTTTACAAAATTATAGTGCTATATAACAAAGACAGTAAATATATAGCATATTTATTGGTATGCTTATTCTCATCTTTTGCTCATGTTATACTATTGGCAGGACAATATGAAACTTTTCCTTTCTCTCTCCTTTTCTTATTATTGATATTGTTATATCTGCATAAGCCTCAAACTATATGGCAGGAAAATATTCTTTTTGCAGCTCTAACAGGAGTTACAAGCACTCATTGCCTCAAATTTATATTCTTATGGATATGGGACAACTCAATTATGTACACCATAAGGAGATGTTTCAAATCAGCCTATCTTTTCTGTCTCCTTATGATATTACCTACACTTCAGCTTATTTTGTCATCGTTGAAGCATGGTGACTTTTGGGGGCATTTTATTACGAATGCTACAGGCTTTACGTATCTTGAATATAGCACATATAATTCGTTGAAGGATAATTTCTTTAGTGAACCTTTGTTTTTTCATAACGTAAATGCGGTCATCTATGACCCTAGAGTATATATGAATAGTGACAATATTATGCACGCGACATCGAATATGGATGCTTATCCTCATGCTATCATACCAGTTTGTATCATATTCATTTATTTCTTTTCCATATTAGGTGTGCTATTAAATATCAAAACAAAGATAGTCAAAGTGATGCTGTCATTTTTTACCGTAGATTTGTTTTTTCTGTTGGTGTTGGGGTATGGAAAAAACGAAGCACATCTATTTTGCTTACATTGGATATATATTTTACCTATTTCAATAGGATTGTTTTTGGGAAAATTTCGTTATGCTAAAATCAAATACCTATGCACATCACTTATAGTAATGATAACTTTTGTAGCTTTATGTTACAACACTGTGGTATATGTCACATCATTTACAAATCCTCTACATATATAGATGTATGATAAAAACTACAAAACTTGTTTTTCTTTTTGCAACTTTCAAAATAAAGCCTTAACTTTGTGGTCAAAAGATAACAAGAAAAGCTGCTAAGAAGAACATTATGACAGAAGAGCATTGGCAATGGCAGGAGCCAGGAACGGCATGGAGGGGCATAGGCATATATCATATCACGCTGACGGTGCCGTCGCGCCAGCCATTATTGGGCAAGTTGGTGATACCTGATAATGACCCTTCTCAGGCGCGAGTGGAACGCACAGCGTTGGGCAATGCTGTTATTGATGAGCTGTATGTGATGTGCAAACACTATCCAGCCATCCGTATTTTCCAGTTTTGCCTGATGCCTGATCATCTGCATGCCGTCATTCAGGTAACGAGGGTTATGGACACAAGCATTCGCAGCGTGATTCGCGGCTATTGGCAGGGCGTGAAAAAGCTGGGGAGGGCATATACTTTGGCGGTTTCTTCCGAATTAAATTCGGAGACAACAAACAAAGGAGAAACCACAAACAAAGGAGAAACCACAAACGAAGGAGAAACCACAAATAAAGTAAAGACAGCAAGCCAAGATACAACGAACAAGGGGGGAGCAACGAACCAAGGAACAACAGACCAAGGAAGCGATAGCTGGGCTTTTCCTATTTTTACGGAGCGACCTTTTATTCGCCCTTTGTCACGCAAGGGTCAGCTGAGAGCGATGATGCACTATGTGCAGATGAACCCTCAGCGTTTGGCTACGAAGCGAATGATGCCTGGCTTCTTCAGGGTGCAGAAAGGCATTGAGATAGCTGGCCGTAGTTTTGATGGTGTGGGAAATGTTGCCCTGCTACATGCCAGGCAGTATGATGTGGTGCATGTGCGTAGCATCTGGGTGAAGGCAGCAGAACGAGGAGACAGTCAGCAGTTGAGAGACTATATGAACAGCTGTGTGCTTAAGGCTCGCAAGGGTGTGGTGATGGTATCGCCATTCATCTCTCCAGATGAGAAGCGAGTGCAGAATGTTCTTTTGGAAGAGAAGCTTTCCTTTATTCTTTTGGCTGATAATGGCTTTCGCGATTATTACAAGCCGACAGATGCTCTCTTTGATGCCTGTGCTGAAGGTAGAGTGCTGATATTAAGTCCTTGGCAGTATGATGCAGACAAGCGCCATATTACGCATAACGATTGCGTAGCCCTGAACGAGATGGCTGAAAGTTTTTTACAGTATTAGGCATTCTCTATGCGGAGCATAGCGTTATGGGCTGAGTGTCGCAGACCTATGGGGAGAGTGGTGTTATTGATGGTGTTGTTGGCTTGGAGGATTATTTGTTGCTTCTCTTCAGGAGAGAGATTGCTAAGTGAGCCAAGGATGCAATAGCCATAGAGTAGGGGCATCATGTCTGCTGAGGTGATGAGGCGCAAAGCGAGGGACTTGGCATAGGGGAGTTGGCTGAAAAGCTGTTTGGAGGCTATCTCGGCTATTTCCTGGGTGGGTGTTTCGCTAATCCATTTCATGGCGAGGTCTTCAGAGAATTCGCCCACTGGCATGAGGATGGTGGCGAGTATCTTGCATTCCCTGATATTATCTGTCCACAAGAGGGTGGCGAGTTCGAGCGAAGGCTCATATTGGCTCGCCATTTCCCTTAGGTGCAGGAGGTTGGCTCCCCAGTTGAGGTGATAGTCCATACCCTTATCGCGAAGCGACTGGGCTGCCACTCCGTTCATCAGCAATCGAAGGGATTGCTTGATTTCTTTATGAAGACTGGAAGGATTCAAGAGCTCAAAAATTAAAAGACAACTTGGACAACCAAGACAACATTATATAATCAAATCTTCAACTGAATAATCCCTTGAATAGCGGAGCATCTGCTCAGTGTAGGATTCGGAGAAATCGAGCAGAACGTCAGTTATCTCGCCATCAGAGCCATAGACAGGTGTCATCTTAGGGTTGAGGAATCCTTTGTATGGAGCAATATTGAGTTTCTCATAACGAGAGAGCACTTCCTTGTGCAGGTCTGGATTTATCTTTACTGCATAGGTCTCCACCAAGTGTTGGGCAGCTTCGTAGTCGCCCTCGCTCTTTATACGCTGAATCTCAGCCAGCAGACGGGCAAAGAGTTGGCGAAGGGCTGGGTAGTCATTAATCTTGATATAGTACTTGCCTTCTCGCTCCACCATCTCGATGACACCATCAGAATGCTCATAACACCAGTTGGCTATCAGGGCACGATTGCGCATGTGAGCCTCCTCGATGTTGTCGCCAAACTTAATGCGAACATTCTGGGTCATCATACCATTCATGATGTAGGTGTAGTAATTAGACTTATAAGCCTCCTCATCAGGCGTCAAGCCCAGTTCCACGAGTTTCTTGTCAGCAATATAATACAGACCAAACAAATCGGCACGAGCCTCCTCGATGGTGTTGCCATAAGCCTTGAGGGCATCAGGGCTGACACCAGGCAGGAGCTGACCTGAGCCGTGTCCGAGGCATTCGTGCAGGTCTGTATGCAGGTCGTCACAAGTGTCGCCATATTTTCTTATCATCTTGACTGTTGCCTCATCAATAGCAAACTCTTCAAGAAAACCGCTGCCCTTAGCAGCCTTGTTGTATGCAGAGGTAAAATTGGTTATGGTGACAGACTTAGAACCATGCTGAGCCCTTATCCAGTCGGCATTAGGCAGGTTGATGCCTATAGCTGTGGATGGATACTCGTCTCCACCAAGCATAGCACCACAGATGGCATTAGCCACAACACCCTTAACATGAGGTTTGCGGAAACGAGGATCAACAGGCGAGTGGTCCTCAAACCACTGGGCATTCTGGCTTATGGTCTGGGTGCGCTTGCAAGCCTCGAGGTCCTTATATTCCACTATGCCTTCCCAAGAGCCCTTGAAGCCCAGAGGGTCGCCATATACCTCGATGAAGCCGTTGATGAAGTCTATGCGTCCGTCAAGTTCCTTCAGCCACTCTATGGAATACTCGTCAAAGGTCTTGAGATTGCCTGTGGTGTAGTAGTCTATAAGCAGGCGGATGACTTTCTTTTGTTGCTCATTTTCTGCATAATCGCAGGCTTTGTTCAAGAAGAAGATAATCTTTTCGATTGTCTTGCCATACTTGCCTTTAAGAGCCCATGTTTCTTCCTTCAACTCGCCATTTTCCTTTATAAGAGTGGAGTTGAGACCATAGGAGGGAGGGGTAGGGTCATCACCCTTCTTGGCTGCATAGAAATCTTCTACCTCCTGTTGGGTAACACCCTGATAGAAGTTGCAGGCTGAAGTCTGAATCAAATCTACACCCTTAGCCTTGTTTACTCGCTTGGGGAGTATGGTATCGTCGAATATCACAGGACAGAGGACGGCAAGCAGTTTCTCAGCCTCCATAGGCAGAGCCTCAGCAGGTGTCTCTCTCACTATCTGCTCAAAGAACGACTGGCTGAAGGCAGGCTTGAACTTACTGCAGCCATAGTGGTGGTGAATGCCGTTAGAGAACCACACTCGCTTCAGGTATTCGATGAAAGCCTTATCGTCGTTGGTGAGTTGGTCCTTTATCTGCTCAAGATGTTTTTCGTCCCTATACCTTTTTATATATATAGCCTCGAGGGTCTTTCTTATTAACAGGTTGTATCGTCCCCACTGGTCGTAGATGATGTCTCGTCCCCAGAGGGTAGCCTCGGCAAGGTAATAGATGTATGTCTTCTGTTTGGGGGTAAGTGCCTCGAAGCCAGGAAGCTGATACCTGAGCATCTGCAGGTCGGCAAAGCGTTCTCCTGAATACTGAAAATCTTCTTGTTTCATTTATTTGTTTTGTTTTTAATGTTCGCTAATGGTGTGGTGCCATAAACCTTCTTATGTTGTCTGTAGAAGGTAGATGGGCAGGAAAAACCTGCAAGGAGCGAGATCTGCTCAATGGAGAGTTCTTCACTATTGTTTTTAATTACGTCGAGCGCAAAGTTGAGTCTTAATCCGTTTACGTAGTCGAGAAACGACATTCCCAAATCCTTATTTAATATAGTAGAGAGAGTGGAGCGTGAAATGCCTACCTCTTTTGCTATCTGTGTAAGACTGAGTCTGTTATCCCTATACATCTTTCTCTTTTCCACCAATTCCCTTACTTGGGCTATCACTTCTGCGTTGTCAATAGGCTGGTATCTCATAATGAAAGCGTCTTTTGACCTGTTGGTGAAATGATGATGTTAATCATGTAGTTGGTGTTAGAGTCGGGAATGGTGAGAATGGCAACAAAAGTCACTCCATCCTTATTTGCTCCTTTTATGGTAATATCTGAAAGGATAGCCTGCTCCAGGTAGTTGTCAGGCACCAAGCCCTTGAAATCTGCCTTAGTGATATTCTGTCCGAAAATTCTCTTGTGACCTGCATAGAGCGCTATGTGCACAATATTGTCATAATATATCTGCTCTACACTCAGTCCGTCAACATTCTTAGACTGTATGTAAACCTTGAATGAGGTAGGGTTTACCTTCTTGTAGGCATGATAGCGCTTGTCGCCAAAGGTCAGTACGGTATCCTTCTTAATCACCTTGCCCTGATTAGGGGCCTCAGCCTCTTCAGTGGTAGGAGCGATGCTGCCTGCAGGGGTGTTGTTCTTGATAAGCTCTATCTCGTCGCCTGTTTCGTCGATAAACACGAGAGATTCTTCAGTGAGTTCCTTAATAGGATACTTCACCATGTTGTGATACTTAATAAATAAGGTGTCCTTGTAGATATAGAAGAATGCTGGTTCGCTTAGCGTATCATTATGATATATGGTGTCATTCTTCACAGAAAAGATGATATTGCCCTCCAATTCGTCTGTCCATACGCCTTGCATGGTCTTCTTGGCTGCTTTATCCTCGTTGAGAGTAGGGGTGTGGTTTTTCTTGCCACATGCTGACAGCGACAACGTAACTATCAGTATTTCAAGTATTAGAAGTATATTGTTCTTGTATTTGATAAATATTCTCATCGTTTTAAAAGCTTTGTAAGGACAAATTTACAACATTTTTTTTAATGAACAAAGCATTGAGATTTTTTTTTACATTTATATCGCATAATGTTTGTGAGAAATGTATTTTTTTATTAACTTTGCAAGCAATTCATACAAGAAATACTAACTTAAATGATAGAATTAACTCGACATATCGAAATCCTTCTGCTTGATAATGACTGCGTTATCGTTCCAGACTTTGGTGGATTCATGGCTCATTATGTGCATGCAGAATATTCTGAAGAGGAGGGAATGTTTTATCAGCCTCAGCGCACAATAGGTTTCAACCCCCAGCTGAGGTTGAATGATTCTCTGCTTGCGCAGTCTTATGTTGAGGCTTATGACGTCAGCTATCCTGAGGCAATACGCATGATAGCCTCTGACGTTGAAGAGGTAAGACAGATGCTTGCTATCGAGGGTAAGTATGAATTTTACGGTATAGGAACACTCAGATACACATCAGATGAGAAGTATGACTTTGAGCCTTGCATGGCAGGTTTGCTTACTCCTTATTTATATGCGCTGAGTTCATACAGCATGGATCGTATCAGCAGAAAGCCTGAAACCATAGCTGTTCCTATAAGCGGTGGATATGCTGAGACTAAATTTGCAGAGCCAGAGCTTGATTTGGCTAAGACAGAGACATCCATAGATCACGATTCACGTAAGATAAGCATTAGTGTCAATGCTGTGCGCAACGTGCTGGTTGCAGCCATGATGCTGTTGCTGTTTGTATTCTCAAGCATTCCGCTCGGCATAGGCAGTAGCGACGTTCAGCAATGCTCTGTGGTTGATGCGGGAATAGTTTCGACCCTTGTAAAACAAAATAAGACAGCATGTACGCAAGTAAATAATGTATGTACAGTTCCTGTGGCAGCTGAGACTGCGAAGGCTAAACCAAATGCTGTGGCTAAGCAGGTAGAGCCAGTAAAGACAAATTTCTTCACTATTGTGCTTGCCAGCAAGGTGGGCAAAAAAGGTGCTGAGGACTTTGTGAATAAGCTCAAGGCTGCAGGCTACATCAAGGCTGAGATGCTTGAGAAGGGTTCGCAGAGAAAGGTTGTCTTTGGACATTACGATACAGAAGCTTCAGCCAATGCGGCTTTACATAAGTTGAGAAATGCCGACCGTCAGTTTGGTGAGGCATGGATTGCCAAGATATGAAAAGAGTACGTTGCCCTAAATGTGACAACTTCATCACCTTTGATGAAACAAGGTATCACGCAGGACAGTCACTTGTTTTCCAGTGTCCTGACTGTGGTAAGGAGTTTGGAATACGCATAGGCGTTTCCAAACTACGCAACCAGCAGAAGGACGAAAATCCGACATCGGAAGAGGCTGACCAGGGTGTAGGCACCATAGTGGTGATAGAGAATGTGTTTCACTATAAACAGGTGTTGCCACTCAAGATGGGCGATAACATAATTGGCAGATACATGAAGGGTTCGAAGTGTAATACACCAATCGAGACCAACGACCCGTCGATAGATATGAACCATTGTGTAATCAACGTGTCAAGAGACAAGCAGGGCAAACTGAAATATGTGCTCAGAGACGGTCCCAGTTATACTGGCACATTCGTTGATAATCAGATACTTGGCGACAGAGAGAAGCGTGTAATATATAATGACACACTCTTCACCATTGGCGCCACATCAATAATACTCAAAACACCAGCGCAAGACTCATAACTATGAATTCAATTGACTCCATTCTTTCAGCTATAAGTGATTTCCTGTGGGGCTATCCTATGATAATACTGTTGGTTGGTACGCATATTTTGCTTACCATCCGACTGAAGTTCCCACAACGTAAAATCTTTACAGCCATAAAAATCTCTCTTGCTAAGGATAAAGATGGCAAGGGTGATGTGAGTCAGTTTGGTGCTCTGGCAACAGCTCTCGCGGCTACCATTGGTACTGGTAACATCATAGGTGTGGGAACAGCCATAGCGCTGGGCGGTCCAGGTGCCGTGTTGTGGTGCTGGCTCACTGGTGTCTTCGGTATTGCTACGAAATATGGCGAGGGATTGCTTGCTGTGAAATATCGCAAGACATCCAAAAAAGGATATATGATAGGCGGTCCGATGTATGCCCTTGAATATGGTTTGCATGCTAAGTGGGCAGGTGTGCTCTTCGCCTTGTTTACGGCTATTGCTGCATTCGGCATAGGTAGTACTGTTCAGGCAAATGCTATTTCGAATCTTGCCAACGAGGTGATGGGCATTGATACATGGATTACAGGTATTGTGGTAACGGTACTTGTTGCACTCGTTATAATAGGTGGTATAAAGAGTATAGCTAAGGTGTGTACAGCCTTGGTGCCTTTCATGGCTGTAATGTATGTTATAGGCTGTATTGTACTGCTGTGCATGAATGCCGACCATGTTATTCCTGCCATAAAACTCATCTGTCTCTCAGCATTTGACCCAGATGCCGTAGGTGGAGGAGTAGCAGGCGGAGGAGTGATGATAGCAGCCCACTATGGTATTGCTCGAGGACTGTTCTCTAATGAGTCAGGTCTGGGTTCGGCACCCCTCGTAGCTGCTGCTGCGAAGACTAAGAATCCTGTGCGTCAGGCGCTTGTCAGTGCAAGTGGCACATTCTGGGATACTGTTGTGATATGTGCTATGACGGGTCTCGTGATTGTTAGTAGCGTACTGAGTTTCGCTGATGTGGAGGTATTCCATACCCAGACGCTTGGCAAGGTGTTTGCGCACGTTCTTGAACTGAAATCACAAAACATGAATGGTGGTACGCTTACAAAACTGGCATTCTCACTTATTCCGTCAATAGGCGAACCGCTCTTGATGTTCGGACTTTTTACTTTTGCCTTTACCACCATTCTCGGATGGAGCATCTATGCCCAGAGAGCTGTGGAGTATCTGTTTGGTCCAAAGGCTGTTAAGGCTTATATGTGGATGTTTCTCTGTGCCGTGCTTGTGGGTTCGGTAGTCAACCTCAATACCGTTTGGACAATGGCTGACATCTTTAATGCCCTCATGGCTATTCCTAACCTCATGGCTCTTATTCTGCTTAGCAACGTGATAGTTAAGGATACGAACAAATATCTGTGGGGGGGGCGACTGGACGAAGAAGAAAAGATCTAAATCTGTGACTGCATAAAAAAGCAGAAGAAAAACTTTCATATTCAAATATTTTTTATTAACTTTGCACCAATTTACTGCCATCCAGCCAGTAGGTTGGTGCAAATTGCATTACATAACGATTATTTTTCTTTTTTTCGCAGATATGAATATAGGTATTACGCTGATGATTGTAGGAATGGTAACAGTATTCGCCGTATTGGTTATCATTATCCAGTTAAGCAATTTGCTTATTAAGATTGTAAACAAGGTTGCTCCAGAGGAGGATGTGAAGCCAGCTAAGACAGCGGCAAGGGTAATGCCGATTGCTCCTGACGTGGTAGAGGCTATCAATCAGGCTGTTGCCAAGATTACTGGCGGCAAGGGCACCGTGGCTGAGATAAAGAGCCTCTAGAGTTGTATGAGGCAGGCATAGACTAAGGTAGAAAGTTAAAAAAAACAGAATAAAGATAAATGGCAAAAGAAATTAAGTTCAGTCTGGTCTTTCGTGATATGTGGCAGAGTGCTGGTAAGTATCAGCCACGTGTGGACCAGCTGGTAAAGGTTGCTCCTGCGATTATAAAGATGGGATGCTTTGACCGCGTGGAGACTAACGGTGGTGGTTTTGAGCAGGTTAACCTGCTTTATGGTGAAAATCCTAATAAGGCAGTTCGCGAGTGGACGAAGCCTTTCCACGAGGCTGGCATTCAGACACACATGCTGGACCGTGCGCTGAACGGACTGCGCATGAGCCCTTGTCCTAAGGACCTGCGCAAACTCTTCTATAAGGTAAAGAAGGCTCAGGGTACTGACATCACACGTATATTCTGCGGACTGAACGACCCACGCAACGTGATTCCTTCCATACAGTATGCGAAGGAGGCTGGCATGATAGCTCAGGCTGCGCTTTGTATTACTCATTCGCCAATACATACAGTAGAATACTACATAAACCTTGCCAAGACATTCATCGAAGCTGGTGCTGACGAGATATGTCTGAAGGATATGGCAGGCATAGGTCGTCCCGAGTCTTTGGGCAAGATTGTGGCTGGCATCAAGGCTTACAAGAAGGACATCATAATACAGTATCACTCTCATGCCGGTCCTGGCTTCAACATGGCATCAATACTTGAAGTGGCTCGTGGCGGTTGTGATTATATTGATACAGCTGTATCACCTTTGTCATGGGGTACTGGTCACGCAGATATTATCGCCGTACAGGAGATGCTGAAGGATGCTGGATTCAAGGTTAAAGAGATAAATATGGCTGCATACATGGAGGTACGCACCCAGATTCAGGAAATGATGGATGACTTCCTTGGCTACTATATCCCAAAACTCAATCACCTCAATAACTCCCTGCTCATTAAGCCAGGACTGCCAGGAGGCATGATGGGTTCGCTGATGACCGACCTTGAGGACAACCTGCGCTCACTGAACAAGTGGAAGGTAAAGAATAACCAGCCAGAACTTACTACCGACGAATTGCTCATAAAACTCTTTGACGAGGTGGCTTACGTATGGCCAAAGGTGGGTTATCCATGTCTCGTTACTCCATTCTCACAATACGTGAAGAACCTTGCGTTGATGAACGTGATACAGATGGAGAAGGGCAAGGAGCGCTGGTCTATGATAGCCGAGAATATCTGGGATATGATACTGGGCAAGAGCGGCAAGTTGCCTGGAGAGGTTGACCAGCTGTTTAAGGATATGGCGAAGAAAGAGGGACGTAAGTTCCTTACTACAGACCCACAGGATAACTATCCAGATGAGCTTGAGACATATCGCTTGAAGATGAAACAGGCAGGTTGGGAGCTTGGCGAGGATGACGAGGAACTCTTCGAGTATGCTATGCACCCGCAACAGTATGAGGCTTACAAGAGCGGGGCTGCTAAGGCGGCATTCGAGAAGGACCTCGCAGAGCGTAAGGAGAAGAAGCAGGTTCATGCTCACGGCGCAGAAAACGTGAAGAAGCAGTTGCCTAAACAGGTTACGGTAAACGTAAATGGCAAGAACTACCTCGTAAATATCAGCTATGACGGCACGATGCCAGCGTCAGCAGCTACTCCAGGAATTGCACCATCAGCAGCTCCAGCTCCTGAAGCTCCAGCAAAGGGTGAGGGTATAGAGATACTTGCACCACTGGAGGGTAAGGCTTACCTCGTACAGTCGTCATCAGAAACACCAAAGAAGGTGGGCGACCACGTAGAAGAGGGTGAGGTTATCTGCTACATAGAGGCTATGAAGGTGTTTAACCGCATAAAGGCTGAGAAGAGTGGCACCATAACTTCAATCGC
>ODAJ012166040.1_pt1 | contig 19330 bp, 20 predicted proteins | sample 1539241 | NCBI WGS metagenome assembly ODAJ01 (sample SAMN02144231, study PRJEB22623) | gut metagenome | biome: sheep rumen | host: Ovis aries | place: New Zealand | reverse complement strand
TTTTGTCTGGACAACTCAACCTTAATACAGGCCACTCCTATTCGCTATCTTTTTTTACTTACTGTCACACTTCATTGTAAACCCTACAAAACTTCATGGTTTCCTGCGCATCCTTCTGTTGCCTTTTTCTTGAAAATGATATATAATACCATAATCGATAAAGTGGAGTTGTATGCGGTTTCGCCCGTCGGCTCCCGATCCGGAAGGAAGATGCGTATGGATGCAGTAAGGACCGTGTTTATCACCGCCTTGAACGACATCAAGACCATGAGCATTACGGACTTCCTGGACATCATCATTGTCGCCTATCTGATCTATCGGGTGATTTGGTTTGTCCGGAAGACCAATTCCTATAACCTGGCCAAGGGCGTGGTGTTTATCCTGATCGCCCTGTGGCTGTCCTATATCTTTGAACTGACGATGATCAACTTCCTGCTGCGCCGCACGGTGGAGCTGGGCTTGATCGCACTGCTGATCCTGTTTCAGCCGGAGCTGCGGCGCCTGCTGGAGCGCATGGGCAGGGGCTTTTCCTCCAGGAGGGCTCTGTCCAGTCCGGTGATGGAGGACGCCATTGCCCAGACGGTGCTGGCCTGCACGGACATGGCTGCCTCCCGAACCGGCGCTCTCATGATCTTTGAGCGCAAGGAGCAGCTCAACAGCGTGATGAGCACCGGCACCATCGTAAACTCGGACGTGTCGGCGGAGCTCATCAAAAACCTGTTTTTCAACAAGGCGCCGCTGCATGACGGGGCCGTGGTCATCCGGAACGGGCGCATCGCCGCCGCAGGCTGTGTGCTGCCCCTGACCCAGAGCACCAATCTCAGCAAGGAGCTGGGCATGCGCCACCGGGCCGGCATCGGCCTGAGCGAGCAGTCCGACGCCGTGGTCATCATCGTCTCGGAGGAGACGGGCGCCATCTCGGTGGCGGTCGAGGGCATGCTCAAGCGCCATCTCAGCGGTCCCGCGCTGGACAAGCTGCTGCACACGGAGCTGATCGAGGAAGAAGAGGACAGCTCCACCGCCGCCAGACTCAAGCGGAAGCTGATGGAGCTGGTCAAAGGAGAGAAGCATGAAAAGAATGAGAAAGATACTTGACAGCAAGCTGTTCTGGCTGATCGTATCCTTCCTGGTTTCTTTCTCCGTATGGGTCTACGTCACCTCTGTGGAAACGGTGGAGTCCACCAAGGTCTTCCGCAACATCCAGGTGGAGCTGGTGGGGGAGGAGACCCTGGAGGAGATGCGCGGCATGGTCGTGACCGATCTGGACACGCCCACGGTGACCGTGGAGATCCGCGGCCAGCGGCGCGTGGTCAACGCGTTGGATTCCTCCGACCTCACCGCCCAGGTGGACGTCAGCAAGCTGTCCCAGTCCGCGTATACCTCGCTGAGCTACACCATCGTCTATCCCTCAGGCACGGATCGGCGGAGCCTGAGCATCGTGTCCCGCTCGCCGGATTCCGTGAACTTTATGGTTTCCCGCCTGACCAGCATCACCGTGCCCGTCCAGGGCGGATTTGAAGGCAGGGCCGCCAGCGGCTTCATCCAGGAGACGCCTGTTTTCGACCCTGCCACCGTCACCGTCACAGGGCCGGAGGTCTACCTGCGGAATATCGACCACGCCTATGTGACCTTCGGCAAGGACATGACCCTGGAGAGCACCTATTCCGCGGAGACCGGCTATGTTCTGGCAGACGCGGACAACAATCCGGTGGCGACCGAGTATCTGAGCAGCAGTCCGGAGGTGATCCAGGCGACGCTGCCCATCCTCTCGGTAAAGGAGGTCCCCCTCATCGTTGCCATCGAGGAGGGCGCCGGCGCCACGGAGGGCAACGCCCGGCGGACCTACGACCCGGCGACCATCCGCCTGGCCGGTGATTCGGCGGTGCTGGCGGAGATCAACCAGATCCAGCTGGACGTGGTGGACCTGTGCAAATTTGAAAAGAATTATACCGCAACCTATGCCATCCCCATCCCCAACGGGGTGCGGAACCTGTCGGGCGTCTCCAAGGCCACGGTCACCATCGATCTGGTGGGCCTGGAGGTGAAAGAATTCCAGGTGAGCAACTTCCAGTGGACCGGCTTTGACGAGGAGAAGTACGAGGTCGTGGTGGAGAGCGAGTCGGTGCCCGTGCTGCTGCGAGGCCCCAACGGGCTGATCCTCAATCTGAACGAGGAGGATATCGTTGCCACGGCGGATCTGACGGAGCTGGCAAATCAGCCCGGCAGTTACATCGTGACGCTGAAAATCAGCGTTCCAGGCCAGGAGCGCATTGGCCAGATCCAGGTGGACGGGCTGCCGGATTACACGGTGGCGATCCGCCTGAAGGAGAAGGATTGAGTATGACACAAAACGCCGTTGTGATTCGCACCCTGCCAAGGAATATGGCGGAGGTCGCCGTAACAAGAGCCACCGCCTGCGGCGGCAACTGCGGCAGCTGCGAGAGCTGCGTGTTCCAGAGCGAGCTTCACACCGAGGCCCGCAATCTGATCAATGCCCAGCCCGGCCAGCAGGTGGTGATCGAGAGCAAGAATTCCCGCATTTTCGGCGCGGCGATCCTGGTCTATGTGATGCCGCTGCTGTTCTTCCTGGCGGGCTACGCTCTGGCCGCCGCCCTGGAGCTGAGCGAGGGGATGCGCATCCTGCTGAGCTTTGCGGCGCTGCTGGTGAGCGCGGCCGTGCTGGTTCTGACCCAGCGGAGAAAAAAGAACAAGCCCATCACCTTTGATATTATCGCGTGAGGGGCGGGGAGGAAGCATGATCAAAAGTATGACCGGCTACGGCAGCGCCAAGGGCGTTGTGGACGGGCTGGAGGTCAGCGTTGAGCTGAAAAGTGTGAACAATCGCTATCTGGACGCCGCGGTGCGCCTGCCCCGCAGCTTTCTGTTTGCCGAGGAGAGCATCAAGTCCCGGGTGCAGACCCATATCAGCCGGGGCAAGGTGGACGTGTTCGTGAACGTGGATTCCTCCCAGGCGGGGGACATGGTCGTCAAGGTCAACGAGGCCCTGCTGCGGGGCTATCTGGACGCTGTCGGCCATATTGCCGAGGAATACGCCCTGCCCGGGGAGCTCTCCGCGCTCAGCGTCAGCCGCTTTCCCGATGTGCTCACGGTGGAAAAGAAGGAGCTGGACGCCGAAGCCATCAACGCCGGGATCGGGGAGATCACCGAGCGCGCCCTGCAGGACTTCGACGCCATGCGCCTGCGGGAAGGGGAGAAGCTGCGGGACGACGTGCTGAACCGCCTGGCGGTGATCCGCTCGCTGGTGGAGACCGTGGAGGCCAAGGCCCCGGAGACCGTGGCCGCTTACCGGCGGCGTCTGGAGCAGAAGATGGCCGAGGTGCTGGGCACCGCCGGCATCGACGAGAACCGCATCCTGGCGGAGGCCGCCATCTTCGCCGACCACATCGCCGTGGACGAGGAGACGGTCCGCCTGCGCAGCCACATGGCCCAGATGGACGCCATGATCCGCGGCAATTCCCCCATCGGCCGGAAGCTGGACTTCCTGATCCAGGAGTTCAACCGGGAGGCCAACACCATCGGCTCCAAGTGTCAGAATTCCGAGATCGCCCATGTGGTGGTGGATCTGAAATCCGAGATCGAGAAGATCCGGGAGCAGATCCAGAACATCGAATAGGAGCGCGCCGTGAAGCTGATCGGAATCGGATTCGGGAACCTGGTGGCGGCGGAGCGGCTGATTTCCATTGTCAGCCCGGAATCCGCGCCCATCAAGCGCATGATCCAGGAGGTCCGGGAACGGGGCCTTCTGATCGACGCGTCCTTCGGCCGGAGCACCCGCTCCGTGCTCATCATGGACAGCGGCAATGTGATCCTGTCGGCCCTGCCGCCGGAGAGTCTGGCGGCCCGCCTGACGGAGCAGAATAACGGAGAGGATACAGACGGAAATGACTGAACGAGGAAAACTCATTGTGATCTCCGGCCCTTCCGGCGCCGGGAAAAGCACCGTGGTGAACCGGGCCATCCGGGGGAGAGAGGACATGTGCTTCTCCACCTCCGTCACCACCCGCAGCCCCAGACCCGGCGAGGTGGACGGGAAGGACTACTTCTTCATTGACGAGGAGCGCTTCCAGGCGATGGTGGAGCAGGGCGAGCTGCTGGAGCATGCCCGCTACGTCTCCCACTCCTACGGCACGCCCAGGGCTTTTGTGGAGCAGCAGATGAACGCCGGACGCAACGTGATCCTGGACATCGAGGTGCAGGGTGCCCGCCAGGTGAAGGAGCAGATGCCGGAGGCTGTTCTGGTCTTCATTCTGCCTCCGTCCATGGAGGAGCTGCGTCGCAGGCTGGTGAACCGGGGGACCGACAGCGAGGAGGTCATCGAGAGCCGCCTGAAGCGGGCCCGGGAGGAGCTGAAGGAGACCTTCCGTTATGACTACATCGTCCTGAACGACGACCTGGACACGGCAGCCGGGGAGTTTGCCGCCATCCTTTTGGCGGAGCACTGCCGTTATCACGAGCGCAAGGCGCTGGTGGAACACTTCTGATTTGTTAAAACTTCGCCGCATTGCGGCAGAATTGAGGTATACGAACATGATGCTTTATCCCCCTGTGGCTGAACTGGTCGACAAGATCGGCAGCCGTTATCAACTGGTCAATCTGGTCGCCCGCCGTGCGCGGGCCATCTCCGCCGAGGCCGAAGAGGAGCAGATCCCTCTGGACCGCAAGCCGGTTTCCTCCGCCATTGACGAGGTGTACACCGGCAAGCTCTCCATCGCGAAGAAGAGCCAGGCCGCGGAATAAGCAGGCCGAAGTATTTGAGAAAGGGCGGTGATCCGATTGCCGGCAAGCATTGCGAAAATAGCGGTTTCCGCGGCAACCTATTGGATCGACCGCCCCTATGACTATCTGATCCCTGAGGAGCTGCGGGAAAAGCTGCAGCCCGGGATGCGGGTGCTGGTGCCCTTTTCCCGCTCCAACCGCAGCTGCGAGGGCGTGGTGCTGGCCCTGGAAGAGGGCAGCAAGTACGACAGTCCCAAGCCGATCCTCTCCGTGCTGGATCAGCAGCCCGTTTTGACGGAGGAGCAGCTTCGCCTGGCCCTCTTCATGCGGGAGCGCTTTTTCTGTACCGTTTACGAGGCCGTGAAGGCCATCCTGCCGGCGGGCCTCTGGTTTACCCAGGAGGGCAAGCGCCGGGCCTCGGACAAGACGGTGGAGATGGCGCGGCTGTCCGTTCCCTCGGACGAGGCGGCGGATACCGCCGACCGGATGCGGCGGCGCTCGCCCATGCAGAGTGCGCTGCTGGACATGCTCTGCAGCTTTGAGGCCCTGCCGGTGCGGGATCTGCTGCTGCACTGCGGCGCGTCCCGCCAGTCGCTGAAGGCGCTCTGTACCCGGGACCTGGTGGAGCTTTACCGGCGGGAGGTGTTTCGCCGCCCGGAGGAGCCGCCGGAGGAGCTCACGGCCCTGCCCACGCTGAACGAGGAGCAGAGCCGGGTGTTTACAGGGCTGTCGGAGCTGGCCTGCGCTGGAAAGGCGGGGGCCGCGCTGCTGCAGGGGGTCACCGGCAGCGGCAAGACCAGCGTCTACATCCACCTGATCGACCAGCAGCTTCGCCGCGGGAAAAGCGCCATCCTGCTGGTGCCGGAGATCGCCCTTACGCCCCAGATGCTGCACACCTTTTCCAGCCATTTCGGGGACGAGGTGGCGGTGCTGCACAGCTCCCTCTCCGTGGGCGAGCGCTACGATGAGTGGAAGCGGGTGAAAAGCGGCCGGGCGCACCTGGTCATCGGCACCCGCAGCGCCGTCTTTGCCCCAACGGAGGACCTGGGCATCCTCATCATCGACGAGGAGCAGGAGGAGACCTACCGCTCGGAAAACGCCCCCCGCTATCACGCAAGGGACGTGGCCAAATACCGCTGCATGAAGGCAAACTGCCTGCTGCTGCTGGGCTCTGCCACGCCGGAGCTATCGAGCCGCTATCAGGCGGAGATCGGGCGCTACGCCTATTTCCGGCTGAACTCCCGCTATAACGCCCGGGAACTGCCCCAGGTCCGCATCGTGGATATGAAGGCGGAGCTGCGGGCGGGAAACGGCGGGTCCATCAGCTCCTTCCTGGCCTCTGAGCTGCAGAAGAACCTGGACGCAGGGGAGCAGAGCATTCTCTTCCTCAATCGCCGGGGCAGCCACAAGCTGGTCAGCTGCGGGGAGTGCGGCTATACCTACAAGTGCCCCCGCTGCAGCGTGTCGCTGACCTATCACGGGGTCACCCGGCGGCTGATGTGCCACTACTGCGGCTATTCCCGCCGGCTGGACGAGGCCTGCCCCGAATGCGGGGGCGTGCTCAAGTTCGTGGGCGCCGGGACCCAGCTGGTGGTGGAGGAGCTTTCGGCGCTGTTTCCGGGGCGGGAGATCCTGCGCATGGACACGGATTCCGTGGCCCCGCTGGGCTCCCATGAAGAGCTCTTCGAGCGCTTTCGCAAGGAGAATATCCCCTTCCTGGTGGGCACGCAAATGGTCACCAAGGGGCTGAATTTTGAAAATGTGACCCTGGTGGGGGTGCTGTCCGCGGATCAGAGCCTCTACGCCGGGGACTATCGGGCGGGGGAGCGGACCTTCTCCCTCATCACCCAGGTGATCGGCCGCAGCGGGCGGGGCAGCAAGCCCGGCCGGGCGGTGATCCAGACCTTTACCCCCGATAACGAGACCATCCAGCAGGCCGCGCGGCAGGATTACGACGCCTTTTATACGGCGGAGCTGTCCCTGCGGCGGCTGCAGAACGCGCCGCCCTTCACGGATCTGCTGGCCGTGACCCTCTCCGGAACGGAGGAGGCCCTGGTGCAGCAGGCGGGACGCTTCGTGCGCGAGCAGCTGGCCGCGTCCATCGGTCCGGGGGAGGTCCGCTTCCTGGGGCCGGTGCCGCTGAATGTGATGAAGGTCAACAACCGCTTCCGCTATCGGCTGCACATCAGCTGCCGCAGCGGCAGCGCCATCCGCGCGCACATTGCCCAGGCGGTGATCGCCTGCAGCACAGACAAAAGATTCCGGGGCGTCTCCGTTTTCGCGGAGAACGACCCGCCAAATTGATACGCCTTCGGGCGGAATGGAGATAGAGTATGGCATTGCGGAATATTCTGACCAAGGAGCAGCCGGGCCTGTATAAGACCTGCCGCCCGGTGACCGCGTTTAACGAGAGACTGCACCAGCTGTTGGACGATATGGCCGAGACCCTGGAGAAGGCCAACGGCGTGGGCCTGGCGGCGCCCCAGGTGGGCGTGCTGCGCCGGGTGGTGCTGGTGCTGGAGACCAATGTCCCCGAAGGGGAGCCGGAAAAGCTGCTGGAGCTCATCAACCCCGAGATTCTGGAGACCTCCGGCGAGCAGGTGGGAGCCGAGGGCTGCCTCAGCGCGCCGGGTGAATACGGCATCGTGAAGCGGCCCATGAACGTGAAGGTCCGGGCCCAGGACCGCTACGGCAACTGGTTCGAGGCGGAGGGGACCGGGCTCACCGCCCGCTGCTTCTGCCACGAGATCGACCACCTGGACGGCGTGGTGTTCCTCTCCAAGTGCGAGCGGATGCTCACCGAGGAGGAACTGGAGAAGCTCAGCACGGGAGAAGAGGACTGAGATGCGCATCGTATTCATGGGGACGCCGGATTTCGCGGCGGCCTCTCTGCAAAAGCTCCTGGACGAGGGCTTTGAGGTGGTGGGCGTTTTCACCCAGCCGGATAAGCCCAGGGGCCGGGGCATGGAGCTGGCCTACTCGCCGGTGAAGGAGCTGGCGCTCCGGGCGGGTCTGCCGGTATACCAGCCGGAGAAGATGCGGGACGGGACGGCCCTTGCCATCCTGGAGAAGCTGCGCCCCGATATCCTGGCGGTGGTGGCCTACGGGCGCATCCTGCCGGACGAGCTGCTGGCTCTGCCGCGCTACGGGGCGGTGAACGTCCACGGCTCCCTGCTGCCCAAATACCGGGGCAGCGCCCCGATCCAGTGGGCGGTGCTGAACGGGGACAAGGTCACCGGCGTGAGCACCATGTACCTGGCCCACGACATGGACACCGGGGACATCATCTACACGGAGGAGACCCCCATCGGGGAGTTCGAGACCTCCGGGGAGCTTTTTGAGCGGCTGATGCACATGGGGGCTGCGCTGCTTGCCAGGACCCTGCGGGATATCGAGGCGGGGATCGCGCCCCGGACGCCCCAGGACCACAGCCGGGCCAGCTATGTGAAGATGCTGGACAAGTCCCTCTGTCCCATCGACTGGAACAAAAGCCCCCGGGCCATCGTCAAACAGATCTGCGGCCTGCAGCCCTGGCCCGTGGCCACCATGGAGCTGGGCGGGCAGACCCTCAAGGTCTTTGCCGCGGCCTATACGGAAAACCGCACCGACAGGGCCCCCGGCACCGTCCTCGCGGCGGACGGGAGGGGCATTGAGATCGCCTGCGCCGGCGGGGAGACGCTGCGCGTCACCCAGCTGCAGGCGCCGGGCAAGAAGCGGATGGCCGCGGGAGACTACCTGCGGGGCCACCCGATCCACATCGAAGCATGAAAAAGACTGCAAGAGCGGCGGCCCTGCACGCGCTGGAGCGCTGCGAGAAAAGCGGCGCCTGGTCCGGCGCGGCCATCGACGCCGCCATACAGGACTATGAGCTGGAGGCGCGGGACGCGGCCCTGGCCGCCCGGCTCTGCCTGGGCGTGCTGCAGAACGACAGCCTCTGCGACGCGTATATCGACCGCTACTGCGCTAAAAAGCCGGAGAGCGCCCTGCGGCGCGTGCTGCGGCTGGGCGTGTATCAGCTGCTGTTTCTGGACAAGGTCCCGGCCCACGCCGCCGTGAACGAAACGGTGGAGCTCTGCCGGCAGATCGGCCTGGGCAGGGCCGCGGGACTGGTGAACGCGGTACTGCGCCGGGTGGCGGAGGTCAAGGACGCCCCGCCGCCCATCCCCGGCGAGGGGACGGCGGCCTATCTGGCCCGGCGCTGGAGCCACCCGCTGTGGCTGGCGGAGCGGCTGGTAAAGGAACAGGGCTATGCCTTTGCGGAGGGCTTTTTCCGCGCCAACAACGAGAGCGCCCCCCTCTGCATCCAGGTTAACCGCCTCCTGGTCACGCCGGAGGATTACAGGCGCTCACTGGAGCGCGCCGGGATCGACTATCGCAGCTTCCCCGCGCTGCCCGGCTGCCTGGAGCTTCCGGGCGGACGGGTGACGGAGCTGCCCGGCTATGAGGAAGGCCTCTTTTACGTGCAGGACCGGGCCGCCCGCGCGGCGGCGGAGGCCGCCGGCGTCAAGCCCGGGATGCGCGTGCTGGACGCCTGCGCCGCCCCCGGCGGCAAGAGCTTTGCCGCCGCCATGGCGGGGGAGGACAAGTGCCGGATCCTCTCCTGTGACATCCACGAAAAGAAGCTGCGGCTCATTGAGAGCGGCGCGAAGCGCCTGGCCATCGGCTGCATCCGGACCCGGACCATGGACGCCCGATGCTTTGACCCCGCGCTGGAGCACGGCTTTGACGTGGTTCTGGCGGACGTGCCCTGCTCGGGCCTGGGGGTCATTCGCAAGCGGCCGGAGATCCGCCGCAAGGGCGAACAGGAGCTGCGGGCGCTGCCGGAGATCCAGGCGGCGATCCTGGCCAATCTCTCCCGCTATGTGCGGCCCGGCGGGGTGCTGCTCTATTCCACCTGCACCGTTCTCCCGGAGGAGAACCGGGGTCAGGTCGGGGCCTTCCTGGCCGCGCACCCGGAGTATTCGCCGGAGGATTTCACCCTGGGCGAGCTGCGCTCCCGGGAGGGCTGCTATGATTTCTGGCCCCAGATCGACGGGACGGACGGCTTTTTTGCCGCCAAGCTGAGAAGGAAAGCATGATGAAAAAGGACATTCTCTCCCTGCTGCCGGAGGAGCTGGAGGCGGAGCTTGCAGCCCTGGGCGAACCCAAATTTCGCGCCAGACAGATCTTCTCCTGGCTTCACCGGGGCGCGCGGGACTTTGAGGAGATGACGAATCTGCCCAAGGCCCTGCGGGAAAAACTAAGGGAAAGCTACAGCCTGTGGCGTCCCCGGGTGCTGAGAAAGCAGGTCTCTCAGATCGACGGGACCATCAAGTACCTCTGGGAGCTGCAGGACGGCAACGCGGTGGAGACCGTTGTGATGCAGTATAAGCACGGCAACACCGTCTGCGTCTCCTCCCAGGTGGGCTGCCGGCAGGGCTGCGCCTTCTGCGCCTCCACCATCGGGGGCCTGGTCCGCTGCCTGGAGCCCGGGGAGATTCTGGACGAGGTGCTGTTTTCCCAGCTGGATTCGGGGCTGCCCATCTCCAACATCGTGCTGATGGGCATTGGCGAGCCGCTGGATAATTTTGACAATGTGATGCGCTTTCTGGAGCTGGTGAACCACCCGGAGGGGATGAACATTGGCATGCGGCACATTTCGCTCTCCACCTGCGGGCTGATCGAGCGCTTCGACGAGCTGGCGGACCGGGACCTGCAGCTGACGCTGTCGGTGTCCCTCCACGCACCGGACGACGAGACCCGCTCCAGGCTGATGCCGGCCAACCGAGGCCGGGGCGTGGACGCGCTGATGGACGCCTGCCGCCGCTATTACCAGCGGACGGGGCGGCGCATCTCCTTTGAGTACGCCATGATCGACGGGGTCAACGACACGGAAAAGCACGCCCGGCTCCTGGCAAAAGAGGCCAGGTCCCTGGCGGCCCACGTGAATCTGATCCCCCTGAACCATGTGGAGGAGCGGCAGTTCCGCCCGTCCACATCGGGGCATATGAAGGCTTTTATCAAAATTCTGGAAGACGAGGGCGTGAACGTCACCGTCCGGCGCCGGCTGGGCAGCGACGTGGACGCCTCCTGCGGACAGCTGCGGCGCAAGATGCAGAAGCAGGCGGAGATCGACGCTCCGCCGACGGCAAAGTGAGGACAGCATGAAACATTTCGGTCTGAGCGACAAGGGAAAGGTACGGGAGGAGAACCAGGACTGCTTCCTGGTGGAGCTCTGCCCGGAGCAGGACTGCCGCATCGCGGTGCTCTGCGACGGGATGGGCGGCGCCGCGGCAGGCGGTCTTGCCAGCGAGCTGACGGTGCGCGCCTTCGCCTCCGCGGTCTATGAAAAGCTGGCCGCCGCCGGCGGCAAGACCCAGGATTATCGGACGCTGCTGAAGGACGCCTGCAGAGACGCTAACTCCGTGACCTATGCCTATTCCCGCAGCGGCGAGGAGTATCGGGGCATGGGCACAACGCTGGTGGGCGGCGTCATCAAATCCAACGGAAATGGGTATCTTATCAACGTGGGGGACAGCCGGGCCTATCTGCTGAAGCCCAGGCTGAACCAGATCCGCCGCCTCACCCGGGACCATTCCCTGGTGGAGGAGCTGATGCGCTTTGGTGCCATCACCCCGGAGGAGGCCCGCATCCACCCCCAGCGCAACATCATCACCCGGGCCGTGGGCACCGAGGAGAAGGTGGACGCCGATTATTATGAGTTCCGGCTGGGTCTGGGAGAGCTGCTGCTGCTGTGCTCCGACGGTCTGAGCAATATGCTGACCGACGAGGAGATCCTCGCCGCCGCAAGGCTGGACGGCGAGCCGGAGGCGCTCTGCCGCCGGCTGATCGACGGGGCGCTGGAGCGCGGCGCGCGGGACAACGTGACCGTCGTGGTCCTGGGCAGATGAGCCGGAAAGGGAGTGGCCTATGGAGAACAATCCGAATTCCTTCAATCTGGTGCTGGAAGACCGCTATGAGCTGATCGAGAAGATCGGCGAGGGCGGCATGGCCATGGTGTACAAGGCCCTGGACCGGCGGCTGAACCGCTATGTGGCGGTGAAGATCATGCGCCCGGAGATGGCCCAGGACGAGGAGACCCGGCAGCGCTTTTTTGCCGAGTCTCACGCCGTCGCCATGCTCTCCAGCCCCAATATCGTGGCCGTCTATGACGTGAGCCACAGCACCGACATCGAATATATCGTCATGGAGCTGGTGGACGGGATCACCCTGAAGCAGTACATGGAGCGCAAGGGCCCCGTGCCCTGGCGGGAGGCGGTCTACTTCGCCAAGCAGATCGCCCGTGCCCTGGCCCACGCCCACGCCCGGGGCATCGTCCACCGGGACATCAAGCCCCAGAACATGCTGCTCCTGCGGGACGGCACCCTCAAGGTGGGCGACTTCGGCATCGCGGCGCTGGAAAACGAGTACAGCGAGGAGCGGGGCACCGCCGTGGGCTCCATCCACTATATCGCCCCGGAGCAGATCCGGGGACAGAGCCCCGACGCGCGCAGCGACCTCTATTCCCTGGGCGTGGTGATGTACGAGATGCTCACCGGCCGCAAGCCCTATAACGGCGAGAGCCTTGGCGAGATCGCGGTGATGCACATGAACACCCAGCCGGTGCGGCCCTCGCTGCTGGTGCCGGACATTCCCCCGGAGCTGGAGCAGATCACCCTGCGGGCCATGAACGCCGATATCAACCAGCGCTATCAGAGCGCCGAGGAGCTGATCCGGGATCTGGATCGCTTCGCGCTGAACCAGACCCAGCAGGAGGATGAGGCGGAGGCCGAAGCCCTGGAGTCTCCCTCGGTGGTGCCGGTGCGCTCGGTGGGCGAGATGTCCAAGGAGACCTTCCGCCGCCGTCGCCGCCGCAGCGCCCGGGTGAGCTTCCTCTCCGGCGCCTTCGGCGTGCTGCTGGTGATCGTGGGGCTGCTGTTCTTCCTGCTGCGCTTCTTCTTCCAGGACTATTTCCCCGACAAGGGCTCGGAGGACCGCTCCACCGGCCACATGCTGATGCCCAATTACCAGGGCCAGCCGGTGGACGCCATCCTGAACGATCCGGCGAACTCGGTGTTCAACTTTGAGATCGTGTATCTCAACAGCTCCGGCACCGGGACCTTCAACCCCTCGGAATACACCGTGGAGCGGCAGGACCCGGGAGCCGGCGTGCGGGTGAGCCTGAAAAAGGGCGGCACCCCGGTGAAGCTCTATGTGAGCACCGGCGTGGTGCAGGTGCCGGACGTGTACAACCTGGACTATCGGGAGGCCACGGCCATCCTGCGGGTCTCCGGCTATTATGTGGAGATCATGGACCAGCTCTCCGACACCGCGCCCCGGAACCAGGTCCTGGGCATGACCCCGGCGGCGGGCTCGCCGCTGGAGAAGGGCTCGGTGGTGTATCTCACCGTCAGCGCCGGGCCGGAGGTGGAGTACGTCTCCATGCCGAACCTGGTGGGGCTCTCGGAGATGGCCGCCATTGAGAAGATCGAGGACGCCGAGCTCAGCTACGGCGGCTCGGAATACGTGCACAGCGACCTGCCCGCCGGCACGGTCATCGGCCAGAGCGAGGAGAACTACACGCTCATCCCCGCCCACACCAAGGTGATCCTGCGGGTGTCCACGGGACCGGAGGAAGCATGACGGAGGGCAGGATCGTCAAGGCCCTCAGCGGCTTTTACTACGTCCAGACCGGCCAGGAGCGGATCGCCTGCAAGGCCCGGGGCCGCTTCCGGCTGGACGGGACCTCCCCCCTGGTGGGGGATCGGGTGCTCTGCTCCCGGGAGAAGGACGGCTCCGGCCGCATCGACCGGGTGCTGGAGCGGCGCAACTGGTTTGTGCGCCCGGCGGTGGCCAATATCGACGCGCTGATCTTCATCGCCGCAAACGTCAACCCCGTCACCGATCCCTTCCTCATTGACCGGGTCTCAGTGATCGCGGCGGAAGCCGGGTGCGAGCTCATCGTGTGCGTGAACAAGACGGATCTGGACGCCGGCGCCCAACTGGAGGAGATCTATCGCCGGGCGGGCTTCGCCGTGGTCTGCACCAGCGCCGAGACCGGCGCGGGAGTGGAGCAGCTGCGGCAGCTGCTGCAGGGGAAGGTCAGCGCCTTTACCGGCAACTCCGGCGTGGGCAAGTCCAGCCTGCTGAACCGGCTGCTGCCGGGGGCGGCCCTGCCCACGGCGGAGGTCAGCGAGAAGCTGGGCCGGGGCAAGCACACCACCCGGCATGTGGAGCTCTTCCCCCTGGGGGCGGAGAGCTATGTGGCAGATACGCCGGGCTTTGCCTCCTTCGAGCTGGAGATGATGAAGCCCATTGCCAAGGAGCAGCTGCAGCGGGACTTTCCGGAGTTTCGCCCCTACCTGGACGGCTGCCGCTTTTTGGACTGCAGCCACCGGCGGGAGCCGGACTGCGCCGTCCGCGCCGCCCTGGAGGCGGGAGAGATCGGCGAGAGCCGCTATCGCTCCTACCTGCGGCTCTACGAGCTCAGCGCCCAGCACAAGTCCTGGGAGTAGGTTCAGTTTTGAGAGTTGAGCTTTGAGAGAAGCGTCAGAGAGGACGAAGGATACGGATTGCCACGACAGTGTGCGCACTGTCTCGCAATGACAAGCGCGGGGGAGAAGAACCCCCGCGCCTCTTTCTCTCAAATCTCAATACTCCCGTCGCCGGTCGCGGAACCGCGGGCGATTCGGCTATCGCCCCTACGGTGTGGGCGGAACGCTGTCCCGCGTCCCCCGTCCTTCTTGTCATTGCGAACCAGCCCGCAGGCTGGTGTGGCAATCCGCATCCCTCGTCTTCTAAAATCTAAAAACTAGAAACTAACAACTCCAGCATTCCCCGTCTCCTCAAATCACAAAACTCAAAACTGAAGAGGAACGGATTGCCACGACAGTGTGCGCACTGTCTCACAATGACAGAGCTTCGCTCTGTGCGCTCCGCGCCCCCGGCCTCTAAAAACCAGAAACTAGAAACTAAAAACTCTCTCACTCCCGTCTCCTAAAATCTAAAAACTAAAAACCAGAAACTCACGCACTCCTCAAAACTCAAAACTCAAATCTCAAAACTACATAACGGAGCCGCCCCTCGCATATGGTGTATGGAAATACCGAATGCGGGGGGCGGTTTGCTGTGCGAAGAGGACGCTGCGGCCTGTGGGGCTTCATCGCCATCGGGGCGGGACTGCTGATTCTGCTGGCACTGGTGCTGCCGGGGGAATTTTGGCTGTTCGCCCTGGCGGCGGGGCTGGTGGGCCTGGGAATCTGGTATCTGCGCTGCTGCTGTTAGGGGGTGCTGCGATGAAGATTTACGTATTTCGCCTGCCGCGCTGGCTGGGCGCGCTGCTGATCCGCCTGCGGGGCGGCGCATAGCCAAAGCGCATCGGAATGAATCAAAAGCGATGGAGGGGAAACCATGGAAATCAAATGCAAGGAACGGGAACTGCCCGTGTGGCAGGACAGCCTGCGGGAGAAGCGCAGCGGTCTGACGCTGGAGAGCGTGGTGCCGGACACCCAGGGCGACGTGGCCCGCATCGTCTGGACCCAGGGGGGCGTGCTGCTCAAGGGCAAGGAGCTGGGCGCGGGGAGCCTGGGGATCAACGGGGAGGCCTGGGCGCTGGTGCTGTATCAGAACGAGGAGGGCAAGCTGGAGAGCCTGCGCCTCAGCGGGCTCTTCCGCATGGACTGCGAGCTTGCCCAGGCGGACGAGGAGGCGCTGCCCCAGCTGCGGCTGCGGCTGGAGCGAGCGGAGGCCCGGGCCCTGAACCCCCGCAAGCTCTCGGTGAATCTCAGCGTCTGCGCCGCCGTCCGCAGCTTTCAGCGGGAGAGTCTCTGCCTGGAGAGCAGTCTGGGCGAGACGCCGCCGGGGCTCTGCCTGCAGTGGGAGCAGCGCCAGGCGCTGGCCCTGAGCCGGGTGCTGGAGAAGCCCTTCAGCCTGCGGGATCAGCTGCCCTTTCCCACCAATCGGCCGGGACCGGCGCGGCTGCTGGGCCATGAGCTGCGCTTCGCTCGGCTGAGCCTGGAGCAGATCGGCAGCCGGGGCGTTCTCAAGGGCGAGGCGGCGCTGGAGCTCTGGGGCCAGGACGCCCAGGGTCTCCCCAGCCGCTGGAGCTTCACGCTGCCCTTCTCCCAGCTCCTGGAGACGGGGGAGGAGGAATATGCGCTGCGGGATCTGGTGATCCAGCCCAGCGCGGTCTATCTGGATCTGACCCCCGGCGCGGAGGGAGAGAGCGCCCTGGACGCGGAGATCCAGGCCGTCTGTCAGCTCTCCCTCTGGACGAAGCAGGAGCTGCGCGCCCTCACCGACGCCTACAGCGTCTCCTGCCCGCTGGAGACGGCGGGGGAGGAGCGGAGCTGCACCCGCGAGATCAGCCGGGGCAGCGCGGTCCTGCGGGCCGAGGAGAACCTGCCCCTGCCGGAGGACTGCGCGGACCTGCTCGCGGCGCTGCCGTCCTTCGGGCAGCTGCGGCGGGAAGGGGAGAGCCTGCGCCTGGATCTGGGGCTGGATCTGCTCTGCCGCAAGGGGGACGGGAGCCTGGACGCGGTCCATCGCCGCATGAGCCTCACGGGGACCGCCCCGGCGGAGAGCTGCCTGGGCGAGCTGCGCTGTGCCGCGCCGGAGCTGAGCCGGGAGGGTGAGACGCTGCGCGTGCGCGCCGCGGCGGAGCAGGACTGGGAGCTGCGGGACACCGAAAGCCTCCGCTGCCTCACCGCGCTTTCGCTGGATGAGGAGCATCCCTTCCCGGCTTCCCCTGCGGTGTACCTGGTCCGGCGGGGGGAGGAGAGCCTCTGGGACCTGGGCAAGCGCTATCGGGCGGACCCGGCGGCCATCCAGGCGGCCAATCCCCAGGGCGGCGAGCTGCTGCTGATCCCCCGGTGAGGCGTGAGTTTTTAGTTTTTAGTTTTTAGTTTTTAGGAGACGGGGACGCGGGATAGCGTTCCGTTCATCCGTAGGGGCGATTCACGAATCGCCCGCGGTCCGGTGATCGACGGCGGCGGAGTTTTGAGTGTTGAGGAGACGAGGGTTACGGATTGCCACACCAGTGACGTCGGTCACTGGTTCGCAATGACAAGGACGGGGGCGCGGTGCGGGCGTCCTGCCTGCCCCTACCGCCCCGGTGTGCGCACTGGGGCGCCTCCCCCGGCGCTGGACGCCTCCGGCAGGGGAATTGTGTTTTCCTCTTGCACTTCGGCTCCTCTTGTGCTAGAATCTCATGTGTTGAATTTTGCACAAGAGGAGCTGTTACATATGTCCGGACATTCCAAGTGGCACAACATACAGAAAACCAAGGGCGCCGCGGACGCCAAGCGGGCCCAGGCCTTCACCAAGATCGCCCGTGAGATGATCGTGGCCGTCAAGGAGGGCGGCGGCGGTGATCCCCGCTCCAACTCCAAGCTGGCCGCCGTGATCGCCAAGGCCAAGGCCGCCAACATGCCCAACGACAACATCAAGCGCACCATCGACAAGGCCCTGGGCGCGGGCAATACCGAGAACTATGAGAAGATCGTCTACGAGGGCTACGGTCCCCAGGGCGTGGCCATCATCGTGGAGACCATGACCGACAACCGCAACCGCACCGCCGGCGAGATGCGCCACTACTTTGATAAGTACGGCGGCAACATGGGCGCCGCCAACTGCGTCAGCTGGTCCTTCGACAAGAAGGGCGTCATCGTCATCGACAACGAGGACGAGGAGCTGGACGAGGACACCGTGATGATGGACGCGCTGGACGCCGGCGCCGCGGACTTCGAGGCCGAGGGCGAGACCATGACCGTCTACACCGGCGAGGACGACGTGGCCGCCGTCTCCGAGGCGCTGACCGAGAAGGGCTACAAGCTGCTGGAGGCCCAGGTGGAGATGCTGCCCCAGAACGGCTACATCAAGCTCACCAATGAGGACGATATCAAGAACATGCAGAAGATGCTGGACATGTTCGAGGATAACGACGACGTGCAGAACGTCTGGCACAACTGGGAGGACGCGGAGTAAGCCGCCTGTCTGCCGCCCCCTCTCCGCTCCGCGCGGGAGGGGGCATTCCTATTCTATTGGATACGAGGGAGAAAACCATGGACGAAAACGAAAGCATCCTCAGCCCGGCGCCGGAGCCGAAGAAAAAGCTGAAGCGCCACTTTTTCCTGGCCGTGCTGGGCATCGCGCTGGGCCTCATGCTGCTGGGCCAGCTTCACGGAGAGCTGTTTCTCCTGCCCCTGTACCTGCTCTTCCCGGAGATGGACGCGGGCGCGGCCTTCCTGCTGCAGTACCTGGTGTTCATCGGCATCGACTTTCTGGTGATCCTCTACTGCGCCCTGTGCGAAAAGCCCATCCTGCGCAGCTTTGGCCCCGCCGCGGCGGGCAACACCTGGAAGATGCTGCTGCTGGGCCTGCTGATCGGCTTCGCCATGAACGGAGCCAGCATCCTGGCGGCCTGGCTCCACGGGGATCTGGACTTCTCCGTGGGCCGCTTTGAGCCGGGCTATCTGCTGCTGGCGCTGCTGGTGGTGTTCGTCCAGTCCGGCGCGGAGGAGCTGCTGACCCGGGGCTACATGCTGGGCGCCCTGCGGGAGCGCTACGGCGCCTGGGTGGGCATCGTGGTCAACTCCCTGTTCTTCGGGGTGCTGCATCTGCTGAACCCGGGGATCACCGTCCTGTCCATGCTGCAGATCGTGCTGGTGGGCTTCGCCCTGAGCCTGATCGTCTATTATTTTGACAGCCTCTGGATGTGCATCGCCATCCACACCGCCTGGAACTTCACCCAGAACTTCCTTTTCGGCCTGCCCAACTCCGGCATCGTCTCCGCCCGCTCCTTCCTGCACCTGGAGGCGGCGAGCAGCAGCCTGTTCTATGACGCCGGCTTCGGCGTAGAGGGCGGTCTGCCCGGGGTCCTGGCCCAGCTGCTGCTGGCCGGGGCGGTGCTCCTGCTGGCAAAGCGGAAGAGGAAAGCTTGACTTCCGCCCGCGCATGGGTTATCATGAGAATCAGTCATCGCGACTTCAACACAAAGGAGAAAGAGAAATGGAACTCATCAAGAAGATTCTGAGCATCATGCTGGACCTGACCAAGAAGCTCATTGCCCTCGTCAAGGGGGACGGGATCGAGGATCTGAAGAAGCGCCTGCCGGTGGTGCTGGGCGTGCTGCTGGCCGTGCTGGGCGTGTGCAAGGGCTTCACCGCCGTGGGCCGCGCCAAGAAGGCCGCGAAGAAGGCCAAGAAGGCCGCCGCCGTGGCAAAGGAGGCCGTTGAGGTCGCCAAGAAGGCCAAGAAGGCCAAGCGCTGCAGAAAGAGCTGCAAAAAGACCGAGAATACCGCGGAGAAGAAGGCTCTCGGCCTGGTGAAGAAGCTCATCATCAAGAAGCTCAGCGCCTGAGAAACGCCGCATCTGCTCCCATCGGAGTCCTGTCAAACGACAGGACTCCGTTTTTTATCGCCCGCCGCCGGTCACGGAACCGCGGGCAATTCGGCTATCGCCCCTACGGATGAACGGAACGCTGTCCCGCGTCCCCCGTCCTTCTTGTCATTGCGAACCAGTGCGAACTGGCATAGTGAATAATGAATAATGAATAATGAATAATTGTTGTGTCGCCTCCGGCGACGGATTGAAATCCCTACCGCCGCCTCCCCCG
>ODAJ011957607.1_pt1 | contig 19344 bp, 18 predicted proteins | sample 1539241 | NCBI WGS metagenome assembly ODAJ01 (sample SAMN02144231, study PRJEB22623) | gut metagenome | biome: sheep rumen | host: Ovis aries | place: New Zealand | reverse complement strand
ATATCTCTATGTAATCCAGAAGATAAAGATAATCCTGGATCATGTAATTACGAAACCTCTTCTCACTCAAGGTTCCCAGTGCCATTTCTCTTACGAATGGCTTGTCTGCCGCTTCACGCCATAGGTCATTAACTCCGGCATATAATTGATCCGAAAACTTCATTTTTCGGCTCCCTTTTATTTCTCTGCTATGATGGCTACATACCCGCCGCTCTTATATCCTTCAACGACGTCCTCGGGTTCCTCGTTGGTATAAAGCGGATTCCTGATGAGAGTCTGGTAAAACTCAAACTTTTCTATACCAAGAGATTTGAGCACGCTGATCTTTTCTTCAGTCGTGTGCCACACACCCGAGCATGCCAGCGCCAGAGGGTAAGGAAGCTCCGGCATAGCACCGGCAAGGTATTCGTGATCATAAGTGTTCAGACTTTTTCCGAGAAGGTACATGAATCCGAAAGCGCTTTCCTTAGGCACATCAAGGAGTATCAGTTTTCCGCCGTCCTTGATCGCACGCAGGCTCTTTTCATACACCGGAGTAAGGTCTTCCATATAGCTCGAGCTCCCGTTGAAATAAACTATGTCATAATAGTTCTCAGGAAGGTCGACATCCTCTATCAAACCGTACTTTATCACGTTGATACCACGCTTTTCGGCTATCTTTCCCATATCCTCGGACGGCTCAATGCCCTCAACGTTCGTACAGTCCATATAACTCTCGAACAGTCCGCTTCCGCACCCTACGGAGAGAAGTTTCTTGCCTCCAATGTCTCCGAGCACCCTTTTGAAAAGTCTCAGCTCACTGGTGAACAGGTTCTCGTTCTTCATGAACCATTCATCATACTTTGCAGCATATCCATCAAACTTCTGTCTTGTCTCAATACCCATGTTATGCCTCCTTCACAATCATATAATTATGCATGAGCGGTCCGGATCCTTTGCCCAGGTCCAGCATTGCCTCAAGCGCTCCTGACAGATACGCCTTGGCACGTTCTACCGACTCTGCGAGGCTGAATCCTTTTGCAAGATTGGACGCGATCGCACTCGAAAGAGTACACCCTGTTCCATGAGTATTCGGGTTGTCTATTCTTTTGCCCATGAACCACACCGGTTCCTCACTCTCAGCGCTGAAAAGAACATCATTGGCATCGTTGATGCTGTGCCCGCCCTTGACGAGAGCAGCACAGCCGTAACGCTCAAACAGTGTCCTTGCAGCTTTCTCCATGTCAGCTTCATCTCTTATAGTCATGCCCGCGAGGATCTCAGCCTCCGGAATGTTAGGAGTGATCACTGCAGCCAGAGGCAGAAGTCTGGATTTGAGAGTGTCTATCGCAGTATCCTCTATCAGGCGGGCTCCGCTTGTAGCCACCATGACAGGGTCAACCACGATATTTACAGCTTTGTATTCCGTAAGGCAGTCTGCGATGACCCCAATCAGCTCTGATGAGGAAACCATCCCGATCTTTACCGCATCAGGAAAGATATCCTCAAATACTGCATCCAGCTGTTTCTTAAGAAACTCCGGTGATGCTTCAAGTATACCTGTCACGCCGGTGGTATTCTGCGCGGTGAGCGCTGTGATCGCGCTCATTGCGTATACCCCATTCATGGTCATCGTTTTGATGTCTGCCTGAATGCCGGCGCCTCCGCAGGAATCTGACCCCGCGATCGTCAATGCTTTCTTCATTTCGTACTCCTTTCCGCTAAAAGCATTCACTTTTGTATAGCGACATCGAGTGGTGCCCCCGGGATGCCGCTTTATTTGATTGTGTATTTCAAGACACGCAGCTATCGGCCGGCGCGTCATGCTCGAATATTACGCCTTTGATCTCATGACTGAATCTCATCATACCCTGACCATCTCCTCAGTGACCTTCTTCAGGGATACTGTCGCTTGATATATATCCTTCTGTCCGTATATTGCACTGATCACTGCTATGCCGCAAATGCCGCTCCCCGCAAGTTCAGGTGTGTTTTCCCTTGTTATGCCCCCTATGGCGACGACAGGGATCGAGACTGCCTCGCATATAGCTTTAAGTGTTTCAAAGGTTACATCATCTGCATCATCCTTGGACCCCGTTGGAAATACCGCACCGACTCCCAGATAATCAGCGCCGCGCTTCTCTGCGAGGACTGCCTGCTCAACTGTCTGTGCAGATACTCCGAGTATCTTGTCAGGTCCGATAAGGGCCCGCACATTCCCGGCCTCCATGTCGCTTTGCCCTACATGAACTCCGTCGGCATCCATTCTGACCGCGATATCCACATTGTCGTTGACCACGAACGGAACCCCGTACTCCCGGGCCATTTCCTGGAGTCTTACAGCCTCATTGTAAAAGTTCTCATCATCAAGGTCCTTTTCTCTGAGCTGCAGGAATGTTACACCGCCCTCGAGGCTTTCGCGAACTACGTCATACAGAGTCCTGTCACCCAGCCAATGGCGGTCCGTCACTGCGTACAGAAGCAGAGACTGTGCCAGTTTATCTCTCATCTCAGCTTTCATCTGCAACCTCACTCCTTTATCTGACCTCGTACTTTGCGCCCATATCAAGGGTCTCACCATCCATATTGAAGATGGCGTCGATTATGCGGTTTCTGTATGTAGAATTGCCGTCGCCTTCCTGCATGCGGCTCCATCCGATCTCTCCGGCAAGGCCCATTGTGCAGACTGCTGCAGCTGCTGCGTCAAGCGGCGCATCCGGATTAGCGACGAGGAAAGCCGTCATCATTCCAGAAAGCTGGCAGCCTGTGCCGGTGATCCTGCCCATCTCAGGTCTTCCGTTTCTGATGACATAGCATCTGTCAGCATCAGCTACAAGATCGATAGCTCCTGTGATCGCGATGACTGATCCTGTTTTCGATGCAAGATCCTTGGCGAACTTCACAGCACTGTCAAGTGATTCCTCTGTTACCGCGTCAGCTACATCAGCATCTACACCCTTGGTTGTGCCGCTTCCCAGAGCAAGAGTCTTGATCTCAGATATATTGCCGCGTATCGCGGTAAACCTGATTCCATCCATGAGCCCTACAGCAGTATTTGTCCGGAGAGCAGATGCCCCGGCGCCTACAGGATCAAGCAGGACGACATGTCCGAGTTCATTGGCTCTCCTTCCTGCGCGATACATTCCTTCTATGCTGCTCTTGTTGAGAGTACCGATATTGATATTAAGCCCACCGCAAATAGCCGTGATGTCTTCCACATCCTCAGGCTCATCCGACATGATCGGACTTCCCCCGCATGCGAGCAGCACGTTTGCAACATCATTTACAGTTACATAGTTTGTGATATTATGGACCAGCGGCACGTTCTTTCTTACGTTTTCCACATATTTTCCAAGCATTTCCGACCTCCTAAAAACAAAAAAGCAGATATGCCTATAGGTCATATCTGCCTGATGACTTGCTCATACAAAACGGCTGTATATATCCCTACGTTGGCATTACCCAAATCAGGTTACGGGTCCGGGACATATACCTCCCGTTCTCAGCCTGCCTGCACAAGCTCCCCTTTTTCAATATTACAATACTCTAAATAAAATGTGATTTCAATCAAAAAATGAACTATATCAATACTCCTGTCTCTGTCAGTGATAAAACCTCTTTTCGGCAATACTGTCATTTATCCAAAAAACCGGGAACAGCATTAAACTGTTTCCGGTCCTTCACGCGCGTCCGCGAGGTGACTCGAACACCCGACCTACCGCTTAGGAGGCGGCATAGAACGATGTTATGGGGTGATGGGAAATGCTATGAAATCCGCTCTATTGCTGACTTTTTCAAGAGTAGAAAGTCCATCTCGTACCATCCCGTGATGGCTGATATCAGCAAGTTTTTCACCGTCCCGTTTGCATGTCTGTTAGCAGGACGCTGAAAAAAGTTTGACGGTCGCTTTTTCATTTTGTATCACCGAGTGATGGGATTTTTGCTCCAGTAATAAGTGGTCTCTTATTCCACGTTAAATATATTATATAATTCCGCAACTTCATTTTTGGCAGCCAGATTATACTCATGTTGGATTTGCTCTTGTGAGACAAGTTCAAATTCATATCCGGTTCTATAAACGCTTCCCCGAATATTATAATCCCAACGTTCAAAAGGACGGCCAAAACACCCTAATGAAACAAATATAATTTTATTCGCTCCAAGGTAGTTGAGAAGATTCCTCACAGCGTTAAAAGAATTTCCAAAGGTCATGTAGTCATCAAACACGCAGACATTAAACTTTCCTGCTCTTCTAAGTTTATTTATCTTTTCTGCAAATTCACTATTAATGCATAAGGTGGAAAACTCATCTACAGGACCTTGTTGCGCTCGCGTGCTACTGCCGGTTCTATGCGCCTTCCTTTTTGGATGTTCCCTAATCAAAAGATTGTCATTGCGCATACTATTATGAGGCAACCGTTTCCCCTTTATATATCTTACCTGCTGCATAAATTCAAACATATCAGGATTAAGCGTGCAGTCAGATGATGGAATCATTCCAAATAACTCAATATCATCAAAAAGATCTGTATTAGTCATCCCTGACAAAAAGTGGTACAGAAGTATTTTATAATAAGATCTGCTCTCTCCTTCCTTTAGCAGATTCTCAAAGTTCTGCATCAAGTCTCGTTCGCTCACTGACCATGCATATTTTCTATATCTTGCGTCCATTAAAGATACCACTACTGTATGGTCGTCCACCTGACATTCAGAATACCACATGTTTTGGTTATTCAAAACTTGAATGAATTGAAACAATTGATTTGGATAATCAACAGAGATTCCATAATACTCCGCCCTGGTTTCATATGGTATCCATAAAGGAACAATCAGCAGAACTTTAAAACGAACTGCCATCTGAAAATCAACGTCCTTACTACTTACAAAAATATACTTTGAGCTTTCATCTTCCTGCAGCATTTGTTTTACCTGATCCCTTGATATATACCTATACAGAGGATGCGGTTTTTCAAAAGCCTCCCTTGCGTACTGAAGTGAGAGCTGGTCTCTGCTAAAGAAATAAACTTGATTTCCCTGATTATATAAAAAGCCATCAAGCATCTCAATAAAACTATCACGATAGCGCTTGATGGCTTGATTTTCGCCTTCGTTAAGTCCGTTAAATTTTAGGCGAAGTAAATCTAAATTGCATAATAATATCTTATTCATCGAAGTCTCCGATTACTATTATCACATCTATAAAGTTATCTCCTCATCGGGGCGATCAATTTCGCGGTTCACACAAGCAACGATTTGTTTTCTGCCTGTATCAAAATTCATCGTTTGATTTCGGCACCCATAACAGCTATAAAAAAACTGTTTGCTTCTACTGTTGACCAGCAAATGCATTTTTTCGCCACAATTAGGGCAGCTTACCTGCGCCGGAATAGAAGACCAGTACGTCTCATGTATCTGGTTAATGGCAAGGACAAGTATGATAATGCTTCCGGCACCTGCTTCTTTGAGCATCCTTACGCATTCTCTTAACGTTGATCCAGTACTTGAAATATCATCTATAAGAACAATATTTTCTCCGTTCAGAGGTTTTGTTGCTTGAAAAACACCTTTTATATTTTCTTCTCTCTCCTGCTGAGACAAAGATTTTTGGGAAAAATACTGTCGGCTGCACTCTAGCAAACCCCCATAGTTTCCTATCCCAGTTGCATTTGCAACAGTCTGCAAAATACCAGAAAATCGATTATTTGTCCCAAGTCTTGCAGGAACACTACATATGCCATCTACTTTTGTCGTCGATATTATTTTCCTCAAAGCAGTCGAAAACAGTTCAGAGAAGACATCATTGAATGCTCCGAAGTATTTCTTTCCACTTCTTTTATTCAAATAAATGGCGCTTGAATATGGATGCAACTGAGACATGTAGTGTGCATAGCCATAATATCGTCCAAGAAAAATCAATGGATAAGTATCTTCATCCACAGTAAACGCAGCCGAAATCATCCTGCCTTTTGGGTCTTGTCCTGGAAATAATGCGGACTCTCCAATAAACCCTTTTATGCCTTTTTTTAAATCATTGTACAAAGTGGGAAGATCCTTTGATACGAAATCGGCTACTCTGCTTGCATCTTCATAACGCACCCGTTCTGTCACCCATATCGTTCCCGTCAAGAATTCCATTGCGTTATTAATAAAATCAATGTCTTTGGAAACATATGCAATTTCGGTTGGTTTCAAATCCAACAGTTTGACGCATTGCCTTTGTGTCATAATGCTAGGGGCAAAAAGTTTTTGGAACGGCTCTATCTGAAGGACTGTATTCTCTCCAAAATGTTCTCTGACCAAATCTGCGTGACTGTTTTGTGCTGTCAAAAAGACGCATCTATATTCTTTAACAAAAGAGTCCCATTCTTCCAAAGTTTCACTAAAAAAGCTGTCTATATCGACAATGAGGCCCTTCAACTCGGTTATGCATCTGAACATTCTACTCACCCACCGTTACAGCATCAAACCAATCAAAAAGACTACCCTGTACATATTTTTCGGTCTTCTTCTCCTCTAAGTAATCAGAAAGCGTTTGCTGCGTTGGCTCTGAATCAACTCTAAATATATGGCTATTTGAAAGAGCTTTCAGTATCTCTGTTGAATTATTGACTACATGAGCTCCTCGTTCCACATATCTTTGAGGCCAGGTAACATTTGGTAATTTTAAAGCTGAAGCTGGTATCAATACTAAGCGATTCTGTTTTAAAGCAAAATCAGCCTGTTTTAAAGCCCCTGATGTCTCACCAGCCTCCATTATAACCGTCGCCAAAGAAAGCCCACTCATAACTCCATTTCTAAGCGGGAAAAACCATCTTTCTGTTTGGTTTGCCGGAGAGAACTGACTAATCACCAATCCTCTTTTCTCTATCTCTCTCTGAACGTTTTCATTTTCTTTAGGATAGTACTGATTTAAATTTGTGCCTATTACAGCTATTGTATTAAATCCATTCTTAAGCGCAGAAACATGACCTGCAACATCTATTCCCTTTGCAAGTCCAGAAATTACGGTAATTCCATTTTCTCCGAGAATTTTTGCGAGGCGTACTGTATTCTCCTGAGCCTTCACTGATGCCTGTCTTGAACCAACCAGTGCAACGGTTCTTTTTTCAAATAAAAGCGATTTTCTTCCTCGAATATAAAGAAATCGAGGCGCTTGTTCTGTCTGTGCTAATAATGGAGGATAATCGTCACTTCCTCTTTTTATAATTTCATCAGTTTCACGTAAGGTTTTAAATGCCTTTTCTGCTCTATCATAAGCGTCTAAGAGCATAAGCCGATCAATTATAAATTCTTTTTCATATGCACCAATAACACTCTTGTCTGACAAAGGTATTGTTACATCATTAACTTTAGAGAATTCATCGAAATCAGGTTCGAGAGAATGCTCTGTTCGACTTAAAACATTCATAAGCGTTGCAAAGTTCAAAGCTTCTTGCTTCACTCTGGTATCAATTCTGAACATACCCTTCCCCCTTTCCTGTTCAATCGTAGTAAAGATTTCCAGCTCTCTTTTTCTTTTGTTTAACTCATCTACATGAAACAGAGTTGCTGATGCAGACCTTTTCAAAGGAGTAATCTTTCCATCTTGGACAAGCTTATTAAGCCTCTGCATGGATATTCCTAAATACTCAGCAGCTTCTTTTGAGAAAAAAATTTGATCTGATAACTCTTTATAAAAGTCTGGCATCCCACAATCCTCCATAATCAGAGTTTATTATAAGTGTTGTTGCCTGTCAACTCTTAAATTGGCTATCCTCTTTTTTTTATCATTTTTCATCTTGAAAGAAGATCAAACCATTCTGTAACGCAGAAAAAGAGGGCAGAACACTCACAAATTCCTCTGTGAGCATTCTGCCCTCTGTCGATCAGCACATTGAAGCTGTTCCACATACTTTGGCGTATGTTTTTTCCTGTCATAAACTTGCTGCCAGCGTCTTCAAAAGCGCGGCCATTTCCGGCTTCTGGAGCAGCTTCATGAGAAGCGCGGCATCTGCCGACGTTTCGTCTGTATTCTTATCTGCCGCTTCCCCAGCCGTTCCCGTGGAAACTGCCTGTTCAGAATCTACGGTGCTGGAACTCCCGTCGGGATCCTTCTTCCCTGAATAAAAGGCTTCCTCCATCCTCTGAGCGTTCAGGCAGCGGTCATCGTCAATGATATGGGAATATACATCCGCCACCATCTTCAGCTGTGCATGACCGGAATCGCCCTGAACCGACTTCATATCCCCACCGTTCAGCTTCAGCTTATAAGTGATACTGGTATGGCGGATGCTATGGAACACAACCTTCGGAAGATCGTTCTTCCGGATCAGTTCGGAAAAGAGCCTGTTCATGTGTGAGGATTCGACCGGCCTTCCGTTCGTGGAAGCAAACACAAGACCGTAATCCACATAGTCCTCACCAAACAGTCCCTGAATCTCTTCCTGATCCTTCTTGTGCTGGACCAGCATCTCCGCCACAGTCCTGGGAAGGAAAATCTTCCGCACGCTGGTTTTGGTTTTCGGCTCCTTCAGTACCAAAGTCGTATTGGTGCTGCGGATTGCAGGAGGAAACCTGCGGATGACGCCTTTATCTCCAAGAGTTTCCATAGAAACCCGGTTGACACGCTGCAGCTCTTTGTTGATAAAAATATAGGCCTGCCCGTTTTCAATGCTGGTCTGGGAGATGTCAACACAGTCCCAGGTCAACCCGAGCAGCTCACCCATCCGGAGAGTACAGGAGAATGCCAGGTTCATTCCGAGTTTCAGATCGTCATTTTCACACAAATCCAAAGCTTTGAACAGCACGTCTGCCGTCCAGATGTCCCGCGGCGTATGCTCTTCCTTCGGAAGCGTTGCATGTTCCACCGGATTTCTCGTCATCAGTTCCCATTTGACAGCCTGATTAAAGGCGTTCCGAAGGAGTTTATGGATCTCCCTCACAATATGCGGGGAAACAAATTCATTCCTTGGGCGCATGTTGTTTGAAACAACGGATCTCACAGACAGCAAATCCCGATAGTATTTGTCCATAATCCTCGGTGTAACATCCTCCAGCTTCATATCCCCGATAATCGGAGATATGTAATTTGAGATTAAAGCCTTTCTTCCCTCGTAAGTTGAGATTGCCCAGGTATTTACTCCGTAGATCGCCATATATTCCGCCAGAAGATCATTGATCGTCTTCATTGACGGCGCGATGAATTCATTGTTTTCCTGTTTGAACTCCACTTCCAGCTTCCGCTTTTTCGCTTCCGCCATGGTGTCAAACGATTCCCATTTCTGGCGCTCGTTTCCATTCTCATCCGTATATCGGTAGACAACGGAAAACTTTTTCCGCCGTTTGATAATCGATGCCATACAAGCCTCCTTATTGCATACCGTGGCTCTCCACGGCATTCACTTTCCTGTAATGCGTCTGGCTTTGATACCATTCCTCAAAGCTATCCACCATGACGCGCATCTTGCCTGCAACCATAACCGTTTCAAACCAGCCCTTTTTGATGAGCCAGTAAGAATTGGTCTTCTTAAGTCCCAGCATCCGTCCCATCTCCATGACAGACATGCTCTTTTTTCTCATATGCCTCACGTCCTTTCTTGGTAAGCGCTTTACCTGCCCCCATTCTATCGAACGTCCGGTTTGTTTTTAAGGATGTCGCCAGCTGAAAAAAGTACCGGCGACATCCTTGACATATTCAGGCCAATGCATCCAGCCATTCATCAAAGCTTTTCTTGGAAACGCGGATACGGCCTCCGATCCGGACGCAGTGAAACAGGTTCTGTTTCACCAAGCTGTACGCAGAGGTACGGCAGATCCCCAGGATATCCTGAATCTCATCCACGGTATATGTTCTTTTATCATCTCCGCTGCCGACTTCATTCCGCACAGCCTCCTGGTTCATTTTTGCGATAACATCTTCAAACATTGCTCTTTGCCTCCTGTTCGATCGTCAGCTCTTTCGGGATCCGGATGATCCCCATGCTGATTTTTATGATTCTGTTGATTTCTTTCATATGCTCCGCCGGGATCCTGCCAAAATATTTCAGCACCCGGCATTTGTCGATTGTCTTGATCTGTTCCAGCTGCACCACCGATGCCGTCTTCAGCCGTCCGACTGGCGGCAGGATATAATGCGTCGGCTGGTCTTTTTTCTTGTCTGTGTGGGAAGTCATCGTTGCCACAATGATCGTGGAGCTGTGGAGATTGCCGGTATTGTTCTGTAAAACCACCACTGGCCTTTTTCCTCCCTGTTCGGATCCCTTAAAGGGATTCAGGTTCGCCAGGTAGATATCTCCCCGACGGTATGTCCATTCCTTCTTCATACCCATGCGTGTCTGCCTCCGTCAGAACTTTAGCGGCAAGGCCGACTTTTTGCTGGAGCCGTTATAAGTAAGCAGTACCTGATAGGTATACTTCTTGAATCCCGGCATGTTGGAAGCCATCGCTTTGCCTTCCCGGTAGATGATCAGCGGATCCACCCGGCGGCAGCGCTTGATAAGCCTTTCCCGGTCATATTCCCCATAATAGAGATCCACAAATCGGATCATGCCCTGGACTGTCTCTGAACGAAGGGAATCCGGATCTCCATCCCATGCCTCCAGAATAATGGAAAGGGCTTCCCTATACCGCTCCGCGCCGACCTTATGGAATTCCTTGAATGCCGTTGCAATGCAGGCCAGCCGCTTCTTCCCACGCTGCTGCCCGTAATCCAGCCGCAGACCGATACTCTCTGTTGCCTTGAAAAAGGCTGTCGCTTCCGGATCACCGGCAAAAACCAGAGCCCGGATTTTGGAGCCTGCCGTGAGATTGGCAGATGCGCCGGTCTGTTGGGCAAAGAGCATCGCCTCATCGGATTCCGTCAGGCCGTAATAAACCTTGCAACATATCGGCAGGTCTCGGCCTTTGTTCCTGTGCTTCCTGGCGGCAATGGTATGCTGGCCGTCAAACACGTAATAATGGCCATTACGGCAGCTCACCTTTGGTTCATTCGCAATCCGCTCATCAAACTCTGCCGCGATCTTATGAACCCTCGTTGTGTTCAGTTCCCGCTGATAGGCCTCCCTCGGCACTTCCAGCTGACGGCTGTTCAATGTGATTTCCCTGTAGCTCAGTTCATCCGTTTTCATGGTCTGGCTCCTTCCGTATTTTATTCAGGTATGTAACCCCTTCTTCGGCAAGCGTCTTCACCTGCTGGCGGTATTTCTTTTTCCTGTAAATATCTTCGTATGTACTCAGGCAGAGGTCCCAGCGGTCAATCAGTGTATCCAGTGCGTCCCGCAGTTCATACAGCATGTCCTCCGCTGTTCCCAGTCCATCCGAGGTAAGCATGTTGTCGGATATCTCCTGTATGGCCTGTAGTTCTTCGGCCTTTGTGCGATGAACTACACCGGCAGGGGAGTCATCGTCATCCACTTCCCGCAGACTGCCATTCTCATCATCTGACCCGGCATTTGTGCCGGCACCGTGCCCGTTCGCATCGTCTGCCCCTACATTTACGCTGCTAGCGTACCCATCCGCATCTGGATCCGGCTGTTCCTGCTGCCGCCCTTGAGCTTCCGAAGTGGGAGAGGGGTGCTGTAATTTTCTGGTCAGCTCTTCCCGCCGCTCCGGCTCGGCTTTTCCAATCGCCCGGATAGCCTGGTCTGTTCCCTTCAGCTTCCCGGACAGAATTTCCTGCTTCATGCCTGGAACCGCTTCCTCGGCAGCGTCCACGCCTCGGGCAAATTCCTCTGCGCGGCGAACGAAGCGCTCGCTTGCGCCTATCTCCCTGGCAATTTTCTCGCTTGTCTTTTCAGAAGTTGGTTGGTGGTCATTTTGTCCACTAACCTCTTCAGAAAACTGATTTTTTCCAGCTGCATTCGGCACAGAGGCTTTCTCCGCCTCGTACTGCTTCCCGATCAGGTATTTCCGCTGTTCCGGCGTAAGGTTCCGCCGTCCCAGCTGGTTCCTGCAGATCCAGGCGATCACGGCGAACCGGTCCGGAAAAACCTTCTCAAATGTGTCATACGGGATCTCCGGGTGTACCTGCACGATCCGGTAGCGGTTATGGCCGTCCACTATTACGCCGTTCCAGATGATCAGCGGATTGATCACCCGGCCATCGGCCAGAATGTTTTCTTCCAACTGCCGGTATTCCTCGTCTGTGAGGGGAGGAATCTTTCCGGCAAGTTCGGGATCAATCTTCAAGTCCATTTTATTCCTCCTGTGTAAAGGCAGGCCACTGCCGGGATCATTACTGACTGCACGACAGGCCTGCCATTCATCTTTATATGCTCGTTCTCCTATTTGTCCACGGCGCCCCGGAGAACACAGGTCATAAACCTGTATGGGAAATTCATCAGGCGGCAGATCTGCTGCTCTGCGCTCATGGGAGTCTCACCCCTCCGCGGTTCTCGCCGAGCCGCCCTAAGACGGAAGTATCATTATCCCCTTCCCCAGGTCATGGCCGCCGCCGGGTGCAGTCCCGGCATTTGCAGTAGGTTTGAACCGCTCCCGATGAATTCCTGCCGTCATAAGTAAAAAGCGCTGCAGTATCCGTCCGATCATGGCGAACCCCTCTTAGGCTCTCTGGGGAAATCAAGAATCAGAATGTGCCTGATGAAATGTATATTCACTTGTCAAAGTTCGCAAGGCAGCAAGTTTGCCGCTCTGAAGTTAGTGTAATAAATTGCGATCCCCGTTTTTAGAACATCTCCTGTTCGGATGCCGATCCTCTTATGTTCGTTCGTAAGGATTATCCGATTTCCTCTGCTATGCTGATCAAGCTGTCGGCAACAGCAAGAAGATCTTTCCGCAGCTTTCCGTTTCCGTAATTTACGCCAAGCAGGAGATAGTCCAGGCTGACATCAAAATAAGCCGCAATCTCTATGACCAGTTCAACTGAACCGGCACTTCGTCCGGACTCAAGCCGGCGAAGGTGGACATCTGAAATGTTCAGTTCTTCTGCCAGCCTTTCCTGCGTCATGCCTGTTTGTTCCCTTAATAATCGTATTCGTTTTCCATATTCTTCTTGGTGAAACAACATCTCTGTATTTCCTCCGTTTATCAGACTTGGTTTGTAGAAGCCTTTTATCCGGAGGCGACCGACAAAGACGTTGCCGGAATGTTTTCCCCAAAAACAAGCTGCCTGTGTGAAAACGCTTCACACAGGCAGCAGTATTCTTTCTGATGCTCTTATTCAAAAAAACACTTCCATTCGTTTGCCTTTTTGTTGTGCATGCTCAGCGCATTTGCACATTACAAACTGGAAGTGATTTCATTAGTCAGGGTGGGAGTGATTTTAGCAGTTAGTTGTTAAACTATTAAACCAGCATGGTTTTCCGAGTGAGATGAATAGTGATTTCTTCAGTTAGTTGAACATAACGCGGCTTTTGAAAGGTCTTTCAGCTTTCTGTATAGAAAACCTGCTTTTTGTAACGAATTGAAAATGCTTATTTTAGTGTCGAATTGGTATTTGCGATTAACCACTCTTTAAAAATTGTAAATCAAATATTATTTTAAAATTTCAATTTATTAGGTGGAGACTCAATTTTATAGTTCGTTCCTTTTTCTATGGCCTTTTTTTATACTTAAGGTGAAGGAAACTGGGGAACGGAGTTGAAGCAATATGACAGTTAATTTCACTAAGGCAGAAAGGGTGCAAATCGGACGGCGAATCGCCGACGCCAGGGTTGCGAAGCGTCTCACGCAGGCGCAGGTCGCAGAATACTGCAATTGCACCACCAACCACATCAGTAATATCGAATGTGGCGAAGTCGGTCCTTCTTTCCCGATCATTGCAAAGATTGGAAAACTGTTGGACACAGGCATTGACTACTATCTGTATAACCTTCCAGACTACTATTCAGAGCGTATGATAAGCGCGGATATTTCTGAAGCTCTTGTTGAATGTGATTCCGAAACCAGAATGTTCTGCAGGGAAACTATTTTAAGAGTTGTGGAGTACAGCAAAACGATGAAAAAAAAGAACTACAAACGTGAATAGAGGTTATACAGATGGTTGAAAATCTGAAATGATGGACAGCCATATCATAAAGAGAGGATTGGAAAAGCCGCTGGCTGTCAGTCATATTGACTTGATAGCTTGCGGCTTTTTCCAATAGTCAGGGAGTGATATCTGTGAGTGTGCAAAAGGAGAAGAGCAGATTGGACATCTCTGTTTGCGGCAATGAAGCGACTGAAAAACGTATACCTGCTGACAGCCCAACTACATCCGGTAATAAAGACGATTTCCCTGTGTCTGCCGCTCAGACGGACACAGTTATTGGTCATGTCTGTATTTCCGCAGATGAATACCAAGAGTTCCTGCACAGCAGACAGTTTGAACGCGAACTCATAGAATTGGAGCACAGACTTCATAATGCGGAAGATCCTATGGAGATCTCTGTTGAAGTGCTAAAGACTGCCTGCCGCTTCTATGACGCGGATTGGGCGGGTGTTCTTTTTGTGGATATGGAGGCTGCCATGTGGAGAGCAGAGGTTTGGTACGATGTGCAGAAAGGGGCTAACAAGAGTATTTCGATCAAAGAGCTTGAATATTCCGATAACTTTTCAAACTGGGTAAGATGCCTGAAAGAATCGCAGCCCGTCATCATTGAAAACTGCGATGCAGTTGCCGATCCGGCAGAGAATCACTTCTACAAACAGGCAGGGGCTAAATCGATCCTTGCAGTACCATTTTGGAAGCATCCAACCGGTTTTCTGGTTTTAAAGAATCCCAAGCAATACATTTCAAACAGCCATATGCTGCAGGTATTGGCTTATGTTGCCATGCTATCAACCGACCGAATCGTGAAAATAAAAAGTATTGAGAATATTGAAAAACCCACTGAACTGAAAACTGATAAAGACATCATGATCAATGTCCTTGGCGGATTGGAAATCATTACAGCATATGGAAGAGTTACACAAGAAAAACTGAACTCTGAAAAAGGATGCAAGCTGATCGCCCTTCTCCTCCTCAGTCAAAAACCAGTTCAGCCCTGGGATATTGTCAATAATCTGTGGCCAAACGACCCTGCGAAGGATCCGATGGGGAATTTGAGAAGCCTGATCCACTCCATACGCATTAAGCTGGACTTTATCATGGATGACTACTTGATCGTAGCATCAGGGCACGGATATACTTTAAATCCAGACTATAACATCATTTCAGATTTCTCTCGTTTTGAGAAACTGGTATCCTCTGCAATTAACATGCCTCTTTCAAAAGAACGTACAACCTTACTTATAACAGCCTTTAACCTATACAAAGGAAACCTGCTCCCTGCCGCCTCCGGGGAACATTGGATTATTGCTGAGAGTGCACACTACAGCACTCTTTATATAAAACTTGTTGATGCGCTTCTTGATTCTTTGGATGAAGAGAAGGAGCTTTGGGAAATACGGGATTTTTCTACCCGCTCGCTTAAGATTGAACCCGGAAATATCCGTGCCTATCTGCATCTGATAAAAACATTTCTTAAAGCAGGATCAATAGAAATTGCAAAACAGGAGTTGATTATTGCAAAACAATACCTCAGCGAAGAAGATTATTTGCATTTAGTGGATACGTTGACAAACGGGGGTAAGGATTTTCCTTATCTCACTTAGAACTTCACGATAACCCCTGTTCTCTCTTTAAGAAAAAAGACTTGTTGTTAAGTTTATACCTGTATCACTACTTTTAGCGCTGTCCGGCGGCCACCGATGCGGTTGCGAGAGGCCGCCCAGCGTTGAATTGGTCTGGTGGGGTATAAACTGTTTGACTATTGACTGTATCATAGTTATCTGAAGTGTTTAGAACAAAAGTTATTGTGCACGAACAATCTTTAAGGACTGTGTCTGCTTCGCTTAAAAGTCCAAAGGCATTGCGATCAAAGCCCTTATAACCTGCTTAATCCGACGTTTGATATAGTCCTGTTGATACTGCATCTGGACACTTCTTTCGTTTGATATTACTTTTCCATTAATCCTTCCATTGGAAAGCTCAACCATCCCGCAAATAGGTTATTGCGCGATTTCTCTTAAACGGTCTATCACACTATCGTTTACCGCATACCCATATAGTAAGGTTGGAATACCCCATCCCAGAATCAGAAAAATTGGAATCGCAATGATGACAGGCATGATTGTCAGATGAGGGCTTAAAAACCAGAACATACTGCTCATCGTTTTGCTCAGAAATGGATATAACGCAAGTGAAATAATTGCCGCTGACACAACTGCTCCCAGCGTATAAAGCAAGCCTTCCTCAATCAACATCCGTCTCAATTGACGGTTTGTCATGCCGACAGCCTGAACAACCGCAAATTCTCGCTTTCGAGATAGTATACTTGTCATAATGACATTAAAATAGTTCAATATCCCAATCACAGCAATGATCACGCATAGCAGGCCGCCGACAAGGGAGAACATATTCTTGAATCCCACAAAATCCCTCCGAACAGTATCTTTACTCTCATACATAAGCTCTGTGTTCTCTGTTGTCAGTTCTCTCATAAACTGCTCTGCTACCATTTCTGCGTCACTATTTGGCGTATCAAACAGAAATACCATTGGTATAGTTTCCAAACCGCTGTCTACGCTTAACGCTTCTTGTGAAAGGATCATTTCAATCCCCCCTGTACTATACCGAAATCCCATAGCAGCAGGGCGTGATACGTGAGCCGCAACCGTGTAGTCCACATTTCTTCCGTCCTTTATGAAAAACTCCATATATTCCGGTGGTGTTGTTTCATCACTAAGGTCTCCGGTTCTTGTATCTATATAGTATCCCTCATTTACATAAGTGACCGAGATTGTTTCACCAACTTCTGGATAGGCTCTCTCATTCTGAGGGTTGCCATAGTCATCCATTGGGATGATAAGCGCCACTGCATGGCTGTCAGTAGCTTTTACTGCGTCAAGACTCCCGTTCAGTAAAGTGAGTTTCTCGAATAAGTCTTCATCCAGACCTTCGACCAGTACTTCACTGGCAATCATGCCGTTTCTTTCTGCACCAGTCTGATATAGCTCATCAAAGAATTCTTCCGAATCATTTGCCAAAGCAATCTCTTGCAGGGCTTCTTTTTTTAGCCAGATCTGCGCACGCCATGGGTCGGTCATTGCATATCCGCATCCTGACGTCTCCATATCTATGTTTTGTCTGATATCTCGCAGGATTTCATCCGGGATATATTCCTGAGCCGTTTGATAATGGAAATAATCTGTGCTGCTTACTACAAAATCGGAACAGCTCATTGTGGAAAGGTATTTATCCATATCAAACCCTTTTGTGAACGTGTAAAGACTATTGAGAAGGATTAAGGAAAACGCAAGCGACACAAAAACGATGACTGACTTTCTCGTGTTTCGCTGCAGATTAGCAAGCGCCATTTGCATGAGCCCGCTTCGACGTGTTTTTCTGTGTTTCCTGTTTTTTATCTCCTTTTCTGTATACCTGGTTGCGTCCACTGGAGATACCTTTGACACAGCCTGAACAGGACGCATACATGAGATCCACACTGTAATGAAAGCAAAAACTGCAGAGCCTGCAAAGATAGCCGGAGAAACACTAAGTACAGTACTTGTTGTTGTGCTGCTCATGCTCTTCAGAACAACAGGTGTCAGCGCAGCCCCTACACCATATCCGGTCAATAATCCAATTGGAATCCCAATCATGCATAACAAAAATATCTGCAAACGAACGATTCGTTTCAGTTGCTTCGGCGTAACACCGATCGTCTTTAACAGTCCATAATGCCGGATATCATTACTGACAGAAATCTGGAAGATGTTGTATATAATCAGGTATCCTGTTATTCCAATTACGAGCAGAATCAATACGATTCCAATTAATGTTCCGGGATCTGCGTTTTGAAAGAGCTGTTCAGATGTCATTCCCCAGTTAACACCGATACGTGCCGCCTGGTCTGAATCACGGTCATCCCATGTATATCCCAAATCCAGGTCAACCTGCTCCATTTGCGAACGAATGCCAAAAGGAGAGGCCATCATAACATTCAGATCATTCCGAAACTCATCGAGCCCATATACTTTTGCCTCTTGTGCCGTCGCAGCCGCATATTCTCTGGAAATGTTGATATAATGAACCGGCATAATTTCATCATATTCCCAATATCCTACCAGAAGGAAGGTATCCGTCTTCTGGTACGCATCAGGTGTTCCGATGCCGACCTCAAAGGACAGAGCAACCTCTTGATTCAGTTCCGGCTTCAGCCCAAGGAGCGCCAGGGATTGGGTATCCATTGAAACTTCATTACCTGTTTCCGGCATACGTCCAACAGAAGGCATGGCATAACTCCACTTTGTGCAGTTTTCATCCATGAAGCTTACCTCAGCAGACTTCTTCGAAAAGGCACCGTCTCCTATATAGCCAATTACCGTTCTCACTCCGGATTGCTTTACCTTAGGATGGGCGGAGATAGCCTCAATCTGCTCTGAGGTCACGTCCTTGAAGGTGCCATGTGAATACCCGCCGATCTGTCTGTAACTATATTCCTGATAGCTGTTGTTCAAGGACAAAGCAACGGTAAACACGGCTGTGAAAAGCAGTGTTGTCAGGAGAATGGCGATGACGGTAATAATATTCCGCTTTCGGGATGCCGACAAGGATCGAAGTGCCAGTTTTCGTATACATTTTCCGTTGTTGACGCGCATCCTTATCGCACTCCTTCCTCTTTTTGAATGATTTTTCCGTCCTCAATCCGGATGATACGATCTGCCATCTGTGCAATTTCCTCATTATGTGTGATCATCAGAATTGTCTGGGTAAACTTCTGGCTGGAAAATTTTAATAGGCTTAAGACATCCTGGCTGGTTTTGGAATCAAGATTTCCGGTAGGTTCGTCCGCAAGAATGATTGCGGGCGCGGCAGCAAGAGCACGTGCTATCGCAACTCGCTGCTGTTGCCCTCCGGACAATTGGTTTGGAAGAGCCTCTTTCTTTTCATCCAACCCAAGAAGATGGATAATATGTCCGACATACGTTTCGTCCACTTTTCCGCCATCCAGCTCAATGGGAAGAACAATATTTTCATAGACATTCAAAGTAGGAACAAGGTTGTAGGCTTGGAAAACAAACCCTATTTTCCTCCTGCGGAAGATAGTCAGCGCTTCCTCTTTCAAAGTAAAAATATCCTTTCCATCCACTACGACCGTGCCATCAGTAGGGCGATCCAACCCTCCGAGCATATGAAGCAGCGTAGATTTTCCACTGCCTGATGTTCCGACAATCGCAACAAATTCTCCACGTTCTACAGATAGGTTTACACTATCAAGGGCATGAACCGCGTTTTCTCCTTTCCCATATATCTTCTTTAGGCGTTTGCGAAACGCCAGAAGCCGCATAGTTACGGCATTCTTTTAGTTACAAATTAGAACAACTCCTCACTGGCTCATGGTAAAA
>ODAJ012119051.1_pt1 | contig 19351 bp, 19 predicted proteins | sample 1539241 | NCBI WGS metagenome assembly ODAJ01 (sample SAMN02144231, study PRJEB22623) | gut metagenome | biome: sheep rumen | host: Ovis aries | place: New Zealand | reverse complement strand
GCTGGAGGCAAAAGATCCTTCAGTCAGCCGGAGAAGCACCTGCACCTTATCCACGTTAATTAACCTCAGTGCGGCGCTCACTGCTGCGGCTGAAGCGGTCCATAGTAACAGCTGGCTGTCGCGGGTCTTCCGGCTTCAATACGTCGAAGATTGTGATAATTCCTTACGCCAGACCGTTTGCGGAAAGCCATTTCTTTACTTTATTTCCAGAACCGGCCGCATTACTGCCTGTGATGGAAAGGCCGCTCTTTACGGCCGCGCCGGGGCAGGTTTTTTTGATATCGCGTTCACTGCCGCTCAGGCCGCTGCCCTCATTGGTGCAGAGCGGGAGGATTGTTTTTCCGGAGAAATCGAAGGCTTCCAGGAATGTGAAAACTGCCATCGGCATGGTTCCCCAGTAATTCGGATAAGCCAGAACGACGGTGTCATACTCGTCAATGGACTCCGGCATGGAGACCAGTTCCGGCCTTGCCTTTGCCCGAAGGTCCTTCTTGGCTTCCTCGATACAGGTCATATAGACCGGGGAATAGGGATTCTTCATTTCAATCTTGAAGGTGTCGGCCTCGATCATTTCCTTCATGAGGCCCACCACGATCTCCGTGTTGCCGACTTTCACATAGCGCATGGCGCCGCCAAAATAGTTTTCATCCGCTCTGGAAAAAAATGCGATCAGTGTCTTTGCCATTGTTTGTCCTCCTCTTATATGTGTTCAACATGTGCCTGGTCCCCGGAGGGATCCTGCATTAAGTTTGTGTTTCTGTTTCAGTTTATGGTTTTATTATATGGAGCATATATTGTGAAGTCCAATTGAAACATGCTATAATCAATTTAATTTTTAAATAATGCGGAGAGAATTATGACTACCAAACAGATCGATTACTGTATCGAGCTTGCCCATACCCTGAACTTCAGCCGGGGCGCAGACAACATGTTCGTCAGCCAGCCGACATTTTCCTATCAGATCAGGCTCCTGGAGGAAGAAGTTGGCTTTACGATCTTTGAGAGAAGCGGCAAGGGGGCTTCCCTGACCCCTGCCGGGGCACAGTTCGTTTCCTTCCTGACCGGTATGCGCGAAGACCTGAAGCGCGCCATTGAACAGGGGCAGAATTTCAGCGCCAGATATAAGGACAATATTTCCATCTGCATGATGGTGCGGCAGGCGCTGTATTTCCTCCCGGAGGCAATGCGGATCTTTGCCGAAGCTCAGCCGGATGTACAGATCACGCCTGTCTTTCAGTATGAAAACAGCATGGAAACATTCCTGCAGAATGAAGCGGATATCGTATTTGCCCTGAAGGAACAAACCCGGCAGGTCCCGGGAATACAGGTCCATGACCTCTTTGAGAGCAGGATCTATCTCATTGCAGAGCGGAATGATCCGCTGGCAGAAAAGAACCTGATCCGGGAAGAGGACCTGTACGGAAGAACACTGATGGTCGGCGGCGGCTCTCCTCTCGCCCTGAAGACGGTCCAGCATCGCCTGATCAGCTCAGGGAAGATCGATTACTTCAACAGTGCCGATCATGACACCACACTGACCAATGTGGCCGCCGGGCGCGGGGTCTGCCTGGCACCGGGCTTCCTGAATGATCACAGCGGCCAGTTCGCCTGGATCCCCTTTGACTGCAGGGAAAGCTTTTCCTGCGTCCTATGCACTCATAAAGAAGACCGGAGAGACAGTCTGCGGTCCTTTCTCTCCATTCTGACGAAGCTTTACAAGGACGCAGTCGCGTTTCCTCTATAATTCAAGACTCGCTCGCGAGTCTTGCGCGATGAAGAATAAAAAAAGGACCGGGCTCTTTGAGTCCGGTTCTCGCCTTTTTATCTGATAACAAACTCATGTCCACTGACTGCTGCCTGTTCGCAAAAATGCGTTCAGGAACATATCAACGGTTTTCCTGTTCGTCAGGAACATGTCAACCGGTTTTTGCCACCAGCCCGTTGGGAACACCTCCCAAACCCAGAGATCGCACTTTGTGTGAGCTGCGCGTTTTTTCAAAAACGCTTTAATTGCATGAGCACTGTATTCAGACTGCAGCCATGACTTTTCCGAAAGCATCCAGCGCATAACCGGTACCGACCATATCCAGCTTCAGGATATGCTCAGGGGAAGCCTGGTTCGGAGAAGCTCCTGCAGTATCGATGAAGTATTTTACATCTCCGAGAGACGCCGCTTTTTCGGTAAACGCCTCCACGGAATCCTTCTCCAGCGCATTGACGATCATGGTTTCCACGTCATGACGTGCACTTTTTTGTCCAAACCATCCTTTTATAACGGTTGCAGGGAAGCGCAGGGACGGTCCTTTTGTTTCTGTCCCCCTGCTTCATAAAACAGGGGGACAGAAACAAAAGGACCGTCCCAGATATCTGCAGAACAGATAACTGACACAGCAGACCCGTGTTAGACTTATTTTGGAACCCAAAGAGAAATCCGGCACTTTCTGTCGGTCTGTACTGAAGCGGGGGTCTTCTCTATGTATTTCAACACGAGTCTTCTACATGGAAAAAATACGGCACAATATGCGGATGGCGCCACTCTGGTCCCTGTTTTCCAGTCCAATGCCTTCTGCTGTCAGACCATGGAAGATCTGGAACGGGTCTTTTCCCACAAAAAGTCCGGGTTTGCCTATTCGAGGATCGGCAACCCGACGGTAGCGGCTTTTGAACAGAGAATCAGTGAGCTGGAAGGAGGAATCGGTGCTGTCGCAGCCTCTTCCGGCATGGCTGCTGTCTCACACACCCTGCTGAGTCTTCTGATCCCGGGAGATGAGATCATCGCCTCCGGCTGTCTGTACGGCGGGACGATCGGACTGTTCGATGACCTGGAACGGTTGGGCATTCACACACACTTTGTTTCCCGTCTGGATGAGGAATCGATTCAGGCTGCGGTCACCAGCCGGACCAGGTGTGTCTTCGGAGAGGTGATTGCCAATCCGGCACTGAGCGTTCTGAACATCCGCGAGGCCGCCCGCGCAGCTCATACGGCAGGGCTCCCTCTGATCGTGGACAATACGACAGCTACGCCGTTTCTGTGCAGACCATTCTCACTGGGGGCGGATATCGTCATTCATTCGGCGTCAAAATATATCGTCGGAAGCGGAGATGCGATCAGCGGTGTGGTCGTGGACGGCGGATCATTTTCCTGGGACCGGGCACATTTGCCTGCCCTGGCGGGTTTTGAAAAGTTCGGAAAGCTTGCCTTTCTCATGCGGCTTCGCACCGATATCCACGAAAACCTCGGCGGATGCCTGAGCCCGATGAATGCTTTTCTGGGCACTCTCGGTCTGGAGACTCTGGGTCTTCGCATGGAGCGCATCTGTGAGAATGCGGCCCGGCTGGCAGAAGCGCTGAAGGGAGCCGGAATCCCGGTCAATTACCCGGCGTTGGATGAGAGTCCCTGCCGGGACCTGTGCAGGGAGCAGTTCCGGGGACTGGGCGGCGGAATCCTGACTTTCCGCACAGGATCAGCTGAATCTGCCAGAAAGGTCATCAACAGACTCCGGTACGCCTGTATCGCTTCCAACATCGGTGATATCCGCACTCTTGTACTTCTCCCCTCGACAACGATCTTTTTAAAAAACACGGACCGGCAGAAGGCGGCCGCCGGTGTCTTTGAGGATACGGTGCGTGTCTCCGTCGGGATCGAGGACGCGGAGGATCTGATCGAAGATTTCCTCACTGCCCTGGAAGCCTGTCAGGAATGATTTCGGAATAGTGCGCAACCCTAAAAAAGCCGGCACATTCTCGCAACTGCTGATCAGTCACGAGAATATGCCGGCTTTTCTTCATATAAATTCTTGCAGCTCTTCCAGGTTCTTTCTGTACAGTGAGGACTTTCTGCTGTTCCAGGAGCTTTCTTTATATAAATGTCTTCAGCTCTTCCAGGTACTTCTGCGCAATGCCGCTGAGGGGTACCTGCTTCTTTTTGATATATCCGATCGTCATCTTCTCTTCTGTCCGCAGGGGGACAGCCCGGTAGAGATCCCCGTTGAGTTCCTCGCAGATGATCCCGCTGCAGAGAGTATATCCGCGCAGTCCCACCATCATGTTCAGTATAGTCGCGCGGTCACTCACCCGGATGACCTGACGATAATGATAGGTACTCATGACTTCCTCAGCAAAATAAAAGGAATTCTCCTCTCCCTGGTCAAAGGAGATGCAGGGATAGGGCGCAAGCTGCTCTATACTGATCTCCCTGCGGTCTGCCAGTGGATGTTCCCTCCATAAATAAACGGAAATCGGGCAGTCAAACAGGGGGATAAATTCAATCCCGCTGTCGTTGAATATTTTCGTCAGTACATTCCGGTTGAACTCATTGAGGTAGAGAATGCCCAGTTCGCTTTTCAATGTCCGGACATTGCCGATCACTTCCCCGGTACGTGTCTCATAGGCGGCAAATTCATAGTGATCCGCCCCGCAGGCACAGACTGTCCGGATAAAGGCCTGTACGGCAAAAGTATAATGCTGCATGGAGACAGAGAACCGGCTGCGGCGCTTTTCTGTCCGCAGATAGCGGTCCTCCAGCAAAAGAAACTGATCCTTTACCTGTCTTGCATACCCCAGAAACTCCTCGCCTTCCGGTGTGACCCGTATTCCCCGATTCGTGCGGTCAAAAATCGTCACACCAATCTCCTGCTCCAGTTCCCGGATCGCTCCGGACAGTCTCGACTGGGAAATATAGAGATTTTTGGAAGCACTGTTGATCGACCTGCTCTCAGCGACCGCCAGTACGTATTCGATCTGTTGTATCGTCATGAAATCACCTGTTCTTTACCGCTGTCACTTCACTGTTTCCTTTTCTATGACTGGTATTTCGAAAAAGATCCTACATAAGAAATACTCATCCCTGTATGAATCGGATCTCCTCCTTTTCTACATGATCGTTTTCGATGCGAAATGCATTGAGGACGGGTGTATCGCGCTCCATGAGGGAAAGGATCATGTACAGGGCGCTGCTGTCATAGGCAAGGCGTTTGTCCTCCTCACTTGGGCGGGACGGCGAAGCAGGATGGCTGTGCCAGTTTCCCAGCGGCCTCCATCCGTTCGACCGCATCTCCTTCACAGCGGCAAGCTGGCCCCGGGGATCCAGTGAAAAATGCTCTTCGCTGTGGTCTGTATTTTCCAGCAGATAAACGACCTCGATATAAGTGTTTCCTGTTTCATCCTTTTTGCCTCCGAGAAGGCCGCAGGCCTCTTCCGGAAGGCACTTTACGGCATGCGCCAGAAGCTTTTCATATTCTTTTAACTGCAGATAAATCATCTGTCTCTCCTCTCAGGCCATGCTGCTCCCGGAGCATATCCGACAGCAAACCGCTGTGCAGTCTGCGCACGTCGGTCTCCCGGCTTTTCCCGCTGTTTATTCTTTATTTTAAGTCACAAACGGGCAGCTCATAATCGAAGGGCACATGGATGGTACGCTCGCCGCTGCAGACAGCACAGTGGCTGTCCCTCGGAAGAGGGACCGTGCGGAACTGGGATTTCAGGGCATTGTAAGTCAGAAGGCGCCCTGTCAGCAGGTCTCCGGCACCCGTGATATATTTGACCGCTTCCATGGCCTGCAGGCAGCCGATCACGCCTGCCACTGCACCTACCACGCCTGCCTCTCTGCAGGTGGGCACCGCATCCTTTGGCGGCGGCTCCTTGAAGACGCAGCGATAGCAGGGTCCCTCTCCCGGAACATAGGTCATGAGCTGTCCCTCGAAGCGGATGATGCCCGCATGGGAGAAAGGTTTTTCCTCCAGGACACAGGCGTCGTTGATCAGGAATTTGGCCGGGAAATTGTCGGTTCCGTCCAGGACAAAATCGTAATCCCGGATGATCCCGCTGATATTTTCCGATGTGATGTATTCATAATAGGTATGAACTGTAATCTCCGGATTGATCGCCAGCATGGAGTCTCTGGCGGATTCCACCTTGGGTCTGCCGATGTCCGCTGTAGAGTGGATGACCTGCCGCTGCAGGTTGGACAGGTCGACGGAATCTGCATCTGCAATTCCTATGGTTCCGACGCCTGCCGCCGCCAGATAAAGAGCTGCCGGCGCGCCCAGTCCCCCGGCGCCTATGATCAGCACCTTTGCCTTCATCAGTTTTTTCTGCCCTTTGGGGCCGATCTCTTTTAAAATAATGTGCCTGGAATATCTTTCCAGCTGTTCATTCGTAAAAGCCATGCTGTTCCTTTCAAAAGATGCCTCCCTCAGGATCGGCACTCTCATCAATCATTGGTTGCGCACAGAGACGGGATCGTGCCGCCTCCCATGAAATACAGAAACTCCACAACGTCCCCTTCCTGTAGGCTCCGGGACGCCCTCTCCGCATTGGAGAGGAAGGTATCGTTGACCGTCACCGTGACATACTGCGGCATCTCGACTTTTTCCGCCTCAATCAGTTCCTCAACGGTCAGTCCGTCGGCATATTCTTTTCGTTCTCCTGCAACTACGATCGTCATAAATAATCCCCTTTCCAACATGCCGCCCCCGGCTCAAGCCTCTGTTTTCTGCACAATCAGGTCATAGGTCCCATCCTCATTGTGAATCAGCTTCAGCACACGGTGCCCCTCTTCCTTAATACTGCGGGGCACATTCTGGACCGGCTCCCCGTCGTTCATATGAATGGAGAGGATCTCTCCTTCTTCCAGTTCCTCCAGGGCTACCTTGGCCTTGACAAAAGTCACCGGGCAGACAACATCCGTAATGTCGACAGTATCTGTAATCCTGAATTCCGCCATCATTTTCTCCTTTAATCAGCTGTTATAGGCATTGAGTACTTTCTCCGTAAAAGACTCCCATCCCAGGCGTTCCAGTGTTTTCGCAAACCGTTCTCCGGGCTGAGCGTTATCTGCGAAATAATCGATCGCAGCATCCGCGACGCGAAGGAGGGTCTCTCTGTCCCGGATTACGGGGAGGATTTCCCTGCCTTTTTGAATATCATTTCCAAAGGTCCCTCCAAAGGAGACCAGGAAACCTTCGCTGCCCTTCCAGGCACCGGTCGGACAGGCAGTCACGCAGCGGCCGCAGTGATTGCACTGGTCCGGGGCGACGCGGATTTCCCCGTCCGCGATCGTTATGGCGCCGCGCCGGCAGGCTTTTTCGCACACACCGCAGAAAATACAGTCTTCCCGGTTCCAGTCTATGACCATTCCGCCCTTGACCCCGAGGTCGTTTTCCTCCGCCTTCAGGCAGTTGTTCTGGCATCCGGTCACGCCGAATTTGAACTTGTGCGGGAGCTGGCGGCCGAAATAACGCCTGTCCAGTTCCTCTGCTATTTCCAGCGCGTCAATACATCCGCTCGGACAGCACCTGCCGCCCTGACAGGCTGTCACTGTGCGCACACGAGGTCCGCAGACGCCGGGCTGTACGCCCGACGCTGCCAGGAAATCCTTTACCTCGTCGATCTCTTCCAGTCGGATAAAGGGGATCTCCACCCCCTGGCGGCTTGTCAGATGCACATAGTTGTGTCCGAATTTCTCCGCCGCCTCCGCAATTGCTTTTAACTGCTGCACCGTGACGGTCCCGCCGACCACCCGCAGGCGCATGGAAAACATATCTTTTTGTTTCTGACGCATAAATCCGCCGGCTTTGAGTGCTGCATAATCCGCTGCCATTCTTTCCTCCTTACGCCTCTTAAAGGCGGTTTTAACTGAACACATAATTTACTGTGTTCTCATACATCAGCCTGTCTTCCTCGGGGCCGCCGGGGCGAAGGTCCAGGATCCTGCCTGCAGGGGAGACTGCTGCTCCGGCTGTTCCTGCCGTCTCATCCGGGGCAGGGGTCCTGCCTGCCGGGGAGGCCGAGGTGAGTTCCCGCAGACGCTCTTCGAACTCCGTCTGCCCCTGCGGGCATGCGACGACTGTAATGAGTCCTGCCTGCCGCAGAATATCGACGGCAAAGACAGCCTTGTCGATTTCCCTCTCCTGTGTAAACAGAACCGTCATGGTATGGAGCCCCTGTGTGATCAGCTCCGTCTCAAATCCGGCCGCCGCTTCCGGTGTCTCCGCCAGGATGATGTAGGGAGTCTGTCCCAGCTTTCGGGCACGCATCTGCGGCGTGACATGTTCCTTTTTGTTTTCTTCAGATCCGTGGATCTCTTCGATCACGCCGCAGGCAACAGTCGCATTGGTGACCCTGTCAATCAAAATGAGTTCCCCGAGGGTGCGGTGTCCGGAAAACCGATCGAGAACTACCGGCGATGACAGTTCCAGTCGGCAGCGGGCAATCTCGTTTTTCTGCATGAAGACCGGGTGGCGCTGCTCTCCGGTATTGACATCCACTGTATAGAGGCTCTCCGATACCTTACACGGAACAAGCCTGGTGCCGATCTTTGCCAGAAAATCGCGGCCTGACATTAGGATCCCGCTGTACATCCATAAAAGCGTGGCGTCAAACACCGAAGCCACAGGGACATCCGCATCTTTCACCAGAACGCAGCCCCGGGAGATGTCCACCTCTCTGGCCAGACGGAGCATGGCAGGCTGTCCCTGCACTGCCTCCTTTACCTCTTTGCAGCCCACATAGACGGCTTCGACAGGAGCCTGTTCGCCTCCCGGCAGAACCGTGATCAGATCTCCCGCAGAGATGCTCCCCGCCTCGATCTGTCCCTGAAAACCGCGGAAAGTGTGATCCGGCCTGCAGACCCGCTGGACAGGCATATAGAAGCCCTCCTCTGCGAATCCGTCCACCTGCACTGTCTCCAGCCACTCCAGAAGGGGCGGTCCTGCATACCAGTCCATCAGGACGGATCTGCGGGTCACATTTTCGCCTTCTGTCGCGGAGACAGGGATGATCTGCACCTTCTCCAGCCCCAGGTTCCCGCAAAGATCCCTGACCTGGCCGGAGATTGACTCAAATATCTCCCGGCTGTACCCTGTCAGGTCCATTTTGTTGACAGCAAACACGAACTGACGGATTCCCATGAAGCTGCAGATCCGCGTGTGCCGCCTGGTCTGGGCCAGGACCCCTTTTGAGGCGTCGATCAGGATGACGGCCAGGTCCGCAAAGCTGGCGCCGACCGCCATGTTTCGGGTATATTCCTCATGTCCCGGAGTATCCGCTACAATGAAGCTCCTTTTCTCTGTCGTAAAATACCTGTAGGCAACATCAATGGTGATGCCCTGTTCCCGCTCCGCCATCAGACCGTCCAGAAGCAGGGAATAATCGATCTTCCCTCCGCGCGAGCCAACGCGGCTGTCCAGTTCCAGGGCTTTCTCCTGGTCTGCGTACAGAAGCTTGGTGTCGTATAAGATATGACCGATCAGGGTGGATTTTCCGTCATCTACACTCCCGCATGTGATAAATTTCAGCAAACTGTTCATAACTGCACCTGTCTTCGTCTTACCTGCTTTATCGCTTCTTTCCGATGATCGCTTCTTCCTGATGTCCACATGCTGCAGAAAGAAAATTTCATTGTGCAGTCATGCAGGCCGGAGCCGTCAAAAATAACCTTCGCGCTTGCGTTTTTCCATACTGGCTTCGCCGCCGTCGCGGTCAATCACCCGGCTGGTCCGCTCGCTGGTTACGGCAGAAAGCGTTTCTTCGATGATGGCGTCCAAGGTATCCGCGTCCGACTCGATTCCGCCGGTGAGGGGATAACAGCCCAGTGTCCGGAAGCGGATCTTTTTCTGCACGATTTCCTCTCCGGGAAACAGAGGCATACGATCATCGTCGACCATAATGATGCTGCCGTCCCGGTAGATGACGGGCCGCTCCGCCGCATAATAGAGGGGAACGATCTCAATCTGTTCCTGCCGGATATACTGCCAGATATCTTTCTCGGTCCAGTTAGACAGAGGAAATACCCGGATACTCTCCCCTTTACGGATCCTGGTATTGTAGAGCTTCCACATTTCCGGACGCTGGTTTTTTGGATCCCAGGCCTGCTGTGCGTTGCGGAAAGAAAAAATCCTCTCCTTGGCGCGGGACTTCTCCTCGTCCCGGCGCCCTCCGCCGAAGGCTGCCGTAAACCCGTACTTTGAAAGCGCCTGTTTGAGGGCCTCCGTCTTCATGATATCTGTGTAGGAAGAACCGTGTTCAAAGGGGTTGATCCCCATACGGACACCCTCCTCATTGGTGTAGACCAGAAGGTCAAGTCCGTACTTCTGCATGGTGTAGTCGCGAAAAGCGATCATATCCTGGAATTTCCAGGTGGTGTCAATATGCAGAAACGGAAATGGCGGTTTCTCCGGCCAGAATGCCTTCAATGCAAGATGCAGCATGACAGAACTGTCTTTTCCGATCGAATACAGCATCACCGGCTTTTCGCATTCCGCAGCGACTTCGCGCAGAATGTAGATTGCCTCAGCCTCCAGCTTGTCAAGATGTGATAAGGTTTGCATAAATGTCTCCTGTATCTTCTAGTGTGCCGTCTCAATCATCAGTATCTGTTGGCGTCATTTCTGTCCACGGTAATCGTCACGGTTCTTTCAGGCTCCGCAGTGATTTCCGGACTCTCCGGAAGAGTGATCCCATCGCCGAAACCGTCTCCGCGATTTCGCCTTGAGGCCGCTCTTGCGAGCGGCATGTCGGGAAGCGTGATGATCCAGCGGGAAAATCTCCCTTCCTGCACGACGCGCATCCTGCCTCCCCGCCCGCCGATATCCGCACCCAGGTAGTAGGTGATCGCACCCGCTCTGCAGGCTTTCAGGCAGGAGGCGCAGCCCCAGCACTCCTCCGGATGAGGAAGGAAAGCCGCCTCCCCCTGCCGGATCCGGATCAGATTTCCGGGGCAGATCTCTGCACAGGCACCACAGCAGATGCACCTGCCGGTGTCTATCATTACACTCATCGGTATCTCCTTTAGCTTATAGAAGCGGGGGTCATCCCCCACTGAGATAAATTCAAGGCACTTGCAGCGGACGGAAGATCATCCGGATCTCGCCGTCCTGCAGAACGGAATTGACAAACATGGCATACCGGTCATCCCGGGCCGGGTAATCTGTATGGATCCCGAACCCCGGCCATCGGGTCTCCCGGCGGGCCTGCAGGTGGGCGATCAAGGTCCTGCATACCTCCAGCCGGTCCAGCAGTTCATAAATGCGGTACAGGTCTTCCGCAGACGACACCGCAAGTGCTCCTGCCAGGTTTCTAAGCCGCAGGATCTTTTCCTTTGCAAGTCCCAGCCGGACAGTATTGTATTGATAACCCGTCCGGATCCCGCCGGCATATTCGTCCATGACTTTCTGCATGGCTTCTTCCAGCGCAAAGACATCGCTGCCTCTGCTTTCTCCTTTGGCTGCCGGCCTGACTCTGCTCTCATAGTCCGCAAAAAAGGCCTGCACCTGTCCGTCGATCGAATCCCATTGTACCTGCTGCAGGTCCGGAAGATCTTCCAGTATCGTCATGGCTGCGATCTTTCCCTCCGCCAGCGCGCCGGGGACGAATTTTTTAGGCGCGCCGCCGGCCGCATCGCCTGCCGCATAGAATCCCCGGAGAGTAGTCCGGCGTCCTTCGTCCACCCAGAATCCGCTCCCGGTATGTCCGCCGACCACATAGGGCTCTGTACCCTCCACTTCTACATTGCATATGGATGGCATCTCTCCGCTCTCGATCCAGTGCAGGGTCTGGGCGGGCGCCATATTCAGGTAAGCCCGCAGCAGGTCCTCTTCCTGCTGTGGGGAGATTTCGCTGGTTCTGAGGAAGCAGGGCCCGCGGCCCTGGCGGTTTTCTTCGGTGACACCGTATGCCCTGCCTGAAGTGGACAGTCCGTATCTCTCTTCGAAAATCTCTCCGCGCGCGTTGATTTCCCGCGCCCCGACGCCCAGAGCAATAGTGCCCGTGGGGGCGATCGTGTCCTTACACCGCTGCGCGACAAAACGCATCTCAAAGCTGGTCATCTCCGCGCCCGCCCGGATGCCCATGGCATAACCCGCGCCGGTATTAAAGGGCGGATACCACATTTTGTGCCTGGAAAAGCCCGGATTGTTGGGGCGGTAGAGTCCTGCCGCTCCTCCGGTCGCGGCCAGCACGGCGCGGGCAAGGATACCCCAGGCCGCCGATCCATCTGCCGAGATGCCCACAGCTCCGCAGACACGCTTTTCCCCGGATCCCGTTGTCAGAAGATCTGTCAGGATCACATGATTGAGGACCTTGACATCAGGATATCGGGCGACTTCCTCCGCCAGGAGTGGTTTGATGTTCTCTCCGTTGATCCGGATATTATGCCTGCCGCGGGCAGCGTAGGAACCATCCGCGTTTTTCTGGATCACCAGCCCCATTTTTTCCAGGTCCTTCACGGCATCATGAAAGCCTTCGGCCATTGTCAGGACCAGATCATCCCGGACGATCTCCTCCGCGTCCCAGCGGACAAAAGACAGATAATCCTGCGGAGTCTGCCCTTCTCCCAGCCAGGCATTGAGCGCGTTTACGCCGGCGGCCAGACAGCCGGAGCGCTGAATATTTGCCTTTTCTGCCACCAGGATCTTTGTTCCCGGAGATTTCCTGGCAGCTGTGACCGCCGCATAGCATCCGGCAGTACCGCCCCCTATGATCAGGATGTCTGTCGTCAGCAGTTTCTTTTCCATATCCTTACGCCTCTAAATGTGTCATGGAGACGGTTCCAATGACATTATCCTGTTTCACAGGGAAAGTTCCCCTTGTGTCACAGGAACGTTTCTCCTGACTTAAGACCTGTTACAGGAAGACGCTCTCTGTCCTTATGGACTGGTTGAAGACCAGGTCCACTTTGTCTTCCCGGACAATGAACATGCGATGCAGGAAAACATCCACCGTCTCCCCGATCCGGATCTCCGGATCATTAAAACTCCTCAGCACGGAGAGCAGGTTCCCGTGAATCCGCACCCGGATCTCCAGGCTGCTGCCCCGGAAGATGATGTCCTCCACGATGCCTTCCTCTGCGGATCTGGCAAACTGGACGCTCTCACCCTTTTTAAAGATGCTGATGAATTCCGGCCGGACGATTCCCACAGAATCCGGTCCGGCATACTCAAAAAAGTGGAAGTCCCCGTAATTTGCGACAGGGACGGAAGTTCCGATAAAGCGTGCGACAAATGCCGTCGCAGGATGAGCATATAACTCTGCCGGCGTACCGGCCTGTTCCACTCGTCCCTGATTGGTGACAATAATGTCGTCTGCTACTTCAATCGCCTCGTCCTGGTCATGGGTGACGAAAATGCTGGTAATTCCGATCTGACTGATCATCTCCCGCAGCCAGGTTCGCAGTTCCAGGCGTACCTTTGCATCGATCGCCGCAAACGGTTCGTCGAGCAGGAGGATCTGCGGATCCGGCGCCAGTGCCCGCGCGAAAGCCACCCGCTGGCGCTGTCCGCCCGATAACTGGCTGGGATAGCGCTTTTCCAGTCCTTCGCAGCCTATGAGTTTCAAAAGTTCTGCCACTCTCTCCCGGATCTTCTCTTCCGGCGCCTTTTTTACGCGGAGCCCGAAAGCGATATTTTCAAATACGGTCATATACCGGAACAGGGCATAACTCTGAAAAACAAATCCGATTCCCCGCTCGCTGCCGGGTACGTCATTGACGATCTTCCCGTCGATCAGGATCTGCCCGGTGTCCGGATGCTCCAGACCGGCGATCATTCTCAGGATCGTTGTCTTGCCGCTGCCGGACGGTCCCAGCAGAGCTGCCAGTTTTCCCCTGGAAATACTGATATTGATATCTTTGGATGCCTGGAAATCACCGTAACTTTTGTTGATGTTCCGGAGTTCAACATATCCGTTCTTCTCATTCATTTTTTTACTCTTTATTGATATTTCTGTTACAGTTCACGCCCTCCGAGAGGAGGTGAACTGTAACATATTGCTCATTTGTGGATGTCCAGTTCCTTTTTCCCGCGGCGCTCGAGGAAGAGGCGGAGGATCAGAACCAGAACCGCCATGATCACCAGGATGGAGGACGCTGCAAAAGCACCTGTATAATCGTATCCCTGGTAAAGAAGTTCGATATAGAGCGGCAGTGTATTGGTCTTTCCTCTCAGATGCCCTGAAAGAACGGAGACCGCTCCGAATTCTCCCATTGCTCTCGCCGTGCAGAGAACAATCCCGTACAAGAGAGCCCATTTGATGTGGGGAAATGTCACTCTTCGAAAGATGGTAAAGGTACCAGCCCCCATCAGAGCGGCGGCCTCTTCTTCGTCGGTCCCCTGGGCATTCAGAACAGGGATCAGCTCCCGGGATATAAAGGGAAAGGTGACAAAAATGGTCGCCAGAATGATTCCGGGAACAGCGAAGATAATCTGGATCCCTCTGCTGTCCAGAATCGGGTACAGAAAACTCTGGCGCCCGAAGGTAAGGACATAAATAAGGCCGGCAATGATCGGGGACACCGTGACGGGAAGATCAATGAAAGTGGAAATGATCTTCTTTCCTCGAAAGGCATACTTGGTCAGGCACCATGCGGCGGCGATTCCGAAGATTGTATTGACGGCGACTGCCCAGAGTGTGGCCTGCACTGTCAGCTGAATCGCCTTCACGGCGTATTTGTCTGTAATGGATGCCTTATAGACCTCTACACCTTTGCCGAGAGCAGTCATCAGGATATAGACCAGCGGCAGAATCAGAAAGACCGCCAGAAAGAGAATGACCAGAATGATCAGAATCCATTTCACCGGACCGGAGTTATTCCTCAATGTCATTTTGATATCTCCTCCTTGCTTTTATGCCAGACCGCTGATACGGCGCGAGACCTTGCTCTGCAGGACTGCATTGATCGAAAGAATCACGAAGGCAATGGCCAGCATGACAAGAGCTATGGAAGTCGCTGCCGCATAATCAAATTCCTGCAGCTCCGACATGATCAGAAGCGGGGCGATCTCCGTCTCATAGGGGGTGTTTCCGGCGATGAAGACGACGCTTCCGTACTCCCCGATGCTCCTGGCAAACGCCAGTGTGAAGCCGGAGATCAGGGAGGGAAGAATCTCAGGAAAAATGACCCGCAGGAAGGTCGTCCGCCGATCCGCCCCCAGGATCATGGCAGCCTCCTCATATTGAATATCAATCTTTTCCAGAACCGGCTGCACGGAGCGGACCACAAAGGGGATGCCGATAAAGATCAGGGCAATGGTGATGCCCAGACGGGTATAGGCGATCCGGATTCCGAACCGGTCGAAGAAAATCTTTCCCACCCAGCCGTTCGTGGTCGTCAGGTGGGTCAGGGAAATGCCCGCCACTGCGGTCGGCAGTGCGAAGGGCAGCTCAATGATGCCGTCAATGAGTTTTTTCCCCGGAAACTCATATCTCACGAGCACCCAGGCCATGATCAGACCCATGACAGTATTAACAGATGCCGCCGCAAGTGCCGTCGAGATGCTGACCCGGTAGCCGGAAAGAACCCTCGGTCTTGTGATCGTATAGAGGAATTCGGAGGGCGTCAGTTTCAGTGTAAAAACCACCAGTGAGCATAAAGGCAGCAGAACCACCAGGCTCAATATCGTGATCATCACACCAAAGCTCAGCCCGAATCCCGGAATAATGCTTCTGCTTTTACTTGCTTTCATTTTTTCATCTTTCCAGCCTGCCGCCGGTCAGGGCGGCAGCACTTGCTGCACATATGCCTGAACCCAGGCTCTTTTATTGTTCATAAATCTGGTCGAAGTATGCGCCGTCTGAGAAATGCTTGCTGCGCGCCTGCGTCCAGCCGCCAAAATGGGTGATATCTGTCAGGACGATCTTGTCGTTGATCCAATGACCGTCCGCAGGGATCTCCGTGATGGTACTGGAGTCAGTCTCAAGGACAAATTCGTCATAGATTTCCTTTGTACTGGGACGGTAGAAATTCTGGGCCTCAATGACCTGCGCCTCATCGGAATACAGATAGTTCAGGTATTCCGCGGCAGCTTCCTCTGTCCCGTGCTTCCTGGTGACCTCGTCGACGACAGCGACCGTGGGCTGGCACAGAATCGAGACGGAGGGAACGACGATCTCATACTCTCCGGGATACTCCTTCAGAGAAAGGAAAGCCTCATTCTCCCATGCCAGGAGAACATCTCCCTGTCCGTTTTCCACAAACGAGGTTGTGGCACCTCTCGCTCCGGAATCCAGCACAACGACATTCCCGTACAGTTTGCGGATCGATTCGAGGATCTCCTCTTCGCTCTGCCCCTGCTGCTCAAAGAAATACCAGGCAGCCAGATAATTCCACATCGCCCCTCCCGAGGTCTTCGGATTGGGGGTGATCACTCCGACATCTTCGCGGATCAGATCACTCCAGTCATAGATCTTTTTCGGATTGCCGCTTCTCACAAGGAAAACGATCGTTGATGTATAGGGGGAGCTGTCCACGGGGAATTCCGAGATGAAGCCGTCGTCGATCAGGCCTGAGTCCGCCACCACCTGCACGTCTCCTTCCAGGGCCAGAGTAACGACATCCGCCTCCAGACCGTTGGAGACCTCCAGCGCCTGTTTCCCGGATCCGCCATGAGACTGCGTCACCTCGACCTGCCGGCCGGTCAGTTCCTCATAATAGGACTCGAAGATCTGATTGTAGGCAGCATAGAGTTCGCGGGTTGGATCATACGACACATTCGTCAGTTCGATCACTTCCCCCTGACCGCCTGCTGTCTGCGTATCATTTCCGGCGTCTCCTGCGCCGGTACTGCCGCCTGCGGAACTGCCTGCCGCGGTCCCGCCGGAGGAGGCTCCGCCGCAGCCTGCAAGCGCCCCGGCTGTCACCAGCACTGCCAGAAAGACGGCCGCGGCTCTTTTAAAAACACCGTATTCCGGCTTTCCTGCTCCGGGCCTGCTGTTTTCCTTTAATCTGACTTCTCTGTTACCATTCCTGTGTGGATATTGTTCTGTTCTCATTTTTCTTCCTTTCACATTCAAGACTCGCTCTATCCCGGTGCTTCTGCATGGCATTTGAAACTCAAAAAGATCCTGCTCCTCTGCTGCTTCTCTATGGTATTTGAAACACTTTTTTACGAAGACACCCGGCTCCTGCTTCATTTTTGAGCATAAAAACAGCGGGGCATACTATAACGCTCCCGCTTCCGCATACAAATCTGTTCCTGCCCTCTTTTTTGTCAGGTCAACAGTTTTTTGTGCACATTCGAAACGAAACCGCTTTAATCTTAGTAAACTTTCCAGAACAGCAGCGACACATTCCCATATCAGACATACACATATTTCTCATCATTCTCACCATTTTCCAGGTCCTTTCGATTTCTTCCAGCCGGCAAAATAAAATCTATTTATCTATCGGTTTAATAGGCTTAAAAAAATGTAACATATCTTTTCCACAAAAGCAATTCCCTCATTAAGCTGCCTTTCCCATATCCTGTTATCGGAAAAACAGATAACTGTGTTTGCCCCATTTCGTACTGTACACGCCCCCTCGAAGGGCGTGTACAAGTAACGTTGTGCGTTACTGTAACGTTGCGCGCGGATAATCAAAAAAGCCGCCCCATTCTCCTATTGACCAAGTATGGGAATAGGTGTATAGTTACACATCGAATTTGAGCAGCCAATTAAGAAGGAGTATTTACTCATGGCACAGGAGATAACAATTGAAGAACTGGAGCGAAATACAAGCCCAAAGCGAGTCATCGACATTCGCAGCCGGGAGGCGTTTGAAAAGGGAGCATTTCCATTTGCCGAAAACATCCCTTTAGAGGAACTGAAGCCGGAGATCATTGCGGCTGATACCACGATGCCGGTATATCTTTTCTGCCATACCGGAAGGCTGTCGATGGATGTTGCGGATGATTTGGAAGATTTGGGCTGTGAGGCTTACAGTGTAAAGGGCGGCTACAACAGCTATTTGAAACGCCAGTTAAAGCGCATGATGGCCAACGGGGAAGAAATGGCTGCGCGACGAGAAAGGGCAGAACGCAGCATCATCAAAAAATTCCGAAAGCAGCTCTGGACGCCCTTTATAAAGGCGCTGAAAGAGTATCACCTGATTGAAGACGGGGACCGTATTGCAGTCTGCATTTCCGGCGGTAAGGATTCCATGCTGATGGCAAAGCTGTTTCAGGAGTTGCTGCGCCACGGCAAACGGAATTTTGAAGCTGTTTTCCTTGTGATGAACCCGGGCTATAACGAACTAAACTACAGTGCGGTTGTTGAAAACGCGAAACTGCTGGGGATTCCGATCGAGGTGTTCCGCACGGAAATCTTTGATATCGTCGCAGAGCAGAGCGATTCGCCCTGCTATCTCTGTGCCCGAATGCGCAGAGGCTCACTGTACAGCAAGGCGAAAGATCTGGGGTGCAACAAGATCGCCCTGGGGCACCATTATGATGATGTGATTGAGACCATCCTGATGGGAATGCTCTATGGCGCGCAGATTCAGACCATGATGCCCAAGCTCCACAGCACCAATTTTGACGGTATGGAACTGATCCGTCCCATGTATCTGATCCGGGAAAAGGATATCATTCGCTGGCGAGATTATAATGATCTGCATTTTATCCAATGTGCCTGTCGTTTGACAGAGAGCTGCGCTTCCTGCGGCGGCACAGAGCAGGGCTCCAAACGAGGTGCGGTCAAGGACTTGATCCGCACACTTACAGCGCAAAACCCGCAGATAGAGAAAAACATCTTCCGGAGCGTGGAAAATGTAAATCTGGATACGGTGATTGCGTACAAGCAGGGCCGTACCCGGCATCATTTTTTGGACAGTTATGTATAGGGACGGTCAACACATTTGGGGCAGTCTGCAGCCCCCGCAGTGCTTTGCGAAAGGCCCCTTCCTGCTGCCTGAATGCATCATGCGACCGCTCCATTCCGTCCAGACTGACAGACACAGTTGACATGCCTCACATTTTATTCATCCGATCGATGTATTCTGTTCCCCAAGTTTTTATGACTTCTAAGACAGGCTGGAATTTATTTTCTATATCAGTGAGAAAATACTCCACAACCGGAGGACTCGACTCGTATTGATTTGTTTCCACAAGTCCTTTCTCCACAAAGGATTTACGCCTTAATGGTTTGCACAGTAGATTTCCCGGTTTCAGCCGCCCTCGTCTCTGGAGACAGGACCGTCCCTCTGTGTTCTTAATTAGCAAGCACCAGGTCATTCTCAGGCAGTGTAAGTCCCTCATCCAAAAAAATTAACCGCATATACGATAGTTCCATCACTGCGTCTACCCATATGTACGATCAAGCCTACGCCCAGGTCAGGATGAGAGATGCTTCTTACATGATCCTTAAGCTTGAACTTAGAATTAAATGTTGATGAATTGGCACCACCATCAATTTGTTTCAAGTCTCCATCACTTATTTTTTTAGATTTTCGTCCATGTTTATGTTGCTTTCAAATTATCGGACAACAATATTATGCTAATCTAAAATATAACTTTATATAAGTCGCTGATGGGGTCAGCTAGAAGCAAACCCAGCGAGCCAACTGCGAAACCTTCCTGAAGGCCTTTGAAAAGCAGCCGGA